>Ga0105162_1000269_pt1 | contig 34809 bp, 43 predicted proteins | sample JNZ201metaG_FD_81532 | JGI IMG/M metagenome (GOLD analysis project Ga0105162, IMG submission 81532) | Hot spring microbial communities from Jinze hot spring, China to study Microbial Dark Matter (Phase II) - JNZ 20120812A | ecosystem: Environmental > Aquatic > Thermal springs > Hot (42-90C) >...
AGATAAACACCGGTGTGGAATGGATACGTTAGCCACCATAACGGGCGTTTGTAAGTGAACACCTTCTTTATGAAGATCATTTCCATCAGCATGTCCTTTAGTTCACCGGCCAACGTTCTGAGCCTTGGTTTTCTCCACCATTCCACTTCCTCGTAGTAACTTCCACCGTGCTTGTGCCTTGGGTCGTGAGGCACAGGGTAGATTTCCCACCGCAAATGAATTGGCATCGTCGAGTATTTTACGAACTTCGCAAGCAGAACAACTGCAAAAACCACAACCGCTGTGTAGATCAGCAGATTCAGCATCGTATCACCGTTTTAAGATTTCAACCACTAATATAAAAGCCTTGCTCATTTCTTCAATACAAAAAATTTATTTAAGTTTCGGTATAATTTCTTTGCCAATGAGCTGAATCGACTTCTTCTTGTCCGGTCCTATCGGGCTTCCTGCAACAACCTGCGTTACTCCAGTCTTTGCAAGCTGACTTATGCGTTCAACTACCTCATCCGGGGTTCCGCTGATCGAGAAGGAGTCAAGCATTTCGTCGGTAACAGCTTTCCCAACTCCGGCCCAATCGCCCTTTGTGAACGCGTTGTTCAACGCCTCTTTCACTTTGCCTACAGCTTCAGCGCTAATTGAATGCCTTTCGAGCACAGTTTCAGGGCTACCAGCAACTATGAACGCCACAACAATTCTCGCAGCGTTTCTTGCGTTGTCTCGATTCTTATCAACGCTCATCGAAGCATAGGCAACGGTGTCGAACTTGTCCCTCGATTTTCCTGCCTTCTGCAATCCAGCGTCGATGCTCTTCTTTGCCTCCTCAAAGTCTTTTGGATGAGACGCGTTTATCAGAACTCCATCGCCAAGCTCTGCAGCTAACTGAAGCATCTTTGGTCCTTGGGCGCCGATGTAAATCGGAACCTCTCCAGCTTTGAACCCAAGCCTTGCACCAGCGAATTTGAAAATTTCGCCTTCGTATTTCACCGCTTTCCCGCTCAGCAGAGCACGAATTATCTCGACCGCCTCCTTCATTCTCGTCAACGGCTTCTCCCAGCTTATGCCGATCCTTTCAAACGTAACCTTATCTCCCGCACCGATTCCAAGCACAGCTCTTCCGCCACTTATCTCGTTTATCGTCGCAATCGCAGACGCAGTTAAAGCTGGGTTTATGTGGTACGGGTTCGTAACTCCGGGTCCGAGCTTTATCTTCCTCGTCCCCAGCGCGAGAATTGTCAGCATCGAATACACGTTTCTATTGTTGTAGTGGTCCGTAATCCATGTGTATTCAAAACCGCTCTCTTCCGCAACTCTGACGTAGTATTCAAGCTCATAGAATTTCAGATCTGGTACGAACTCGATCCCGAATTTCATGGCAATCCCCTTCGAAAGTTTACCTCTCCATAAATAATCTTTTCCTTTTTTAACCCCGATGCTTCTGCGCAAACAAACTCGAAGGAGATGGGGAAAAACTTTTAAAATTTTCAAAAACAATTTTTGACATGCCAAAGTGCTCGAAAGGAGGGAAAAAGGCGAAGGAGGAAAAGAAGGCGGAATACACAAAAGGGGAGGAAAAGGCTAAAAAAGGAAAGTAGGCTTCGCCATAGTTCTTGGATCGAAAGAAGTTAGTTCATTTAAGCTCAAAGGTACGCAGACACGAGATACAAGAGCGTTAAGGCTATAGGGCAATCTGATCAGCCTCATCTCACCGCTCGTAACCCACTCATCGATGCCAAAGTCGGAGTAGCGTTCTGCGATCTCTTTTCTCTCCCTCTGCGAGAACTTGAACGCATCTGCGTCGAGAACGTGAACGTGAAAGCCCCTCCCCGAAAAAACTACTCTTATCTCTTCAAACTCTTTTTTTAGCTCTTTGCAGAGCTTTACAGTGTTTTTCCGCACTCTTTTGAATTCAATCATGCAGAAGCTTACTGTATCTTTCCTCGCAACCTTGTCAGCCAGAGAGCCATGGTAAGGGCAATCCACGTTCTCCGGATCCAAATCGAATGCCAATTCCTGCCCAAGGAAGTTATCACATTCCCAGCAGTTCTTTGAACATTTTTCGCAAAGGCTTAGGTCGCGGTAGAGATTTCGGTCGTAGTAAACTCCTTCGGGGAGATAGTAAAGGATGTAGTCGAGAACGTCCTTAAAGCTTCTGTGGTCCTCTATTATCAAGGCTTTGTCTTTCTTCTCTTCGAACTCCTTCCGATAAACGTTCGTCTTTCTCCCGACAATCACGGCAAACGCAGTGTTTCTTATGTCCCTCCATGAAAGCCAATCTGTCACTTTTTCGACGTTAAACTCATTTTTGTAGAACATTTCTCGCTCCTCAAGTGTTGAGATTCTCATTCCCTTCGGAAAGTGGTATCGCATTGAGAAAATATTCGCTCCTATTAAAGAACTTTTGGATCAAAGGCTTAAAGATCTTTATGGCATAGAAAAATTTTTAAACTCAATGGACTACGAGTTTCATGGCAAAGAAGAAGGAAAAGAAGGAGGAGAAGAAGGAGGCAAAATCCACGACTGAGCAAAAGAAGTGATCTCCTCCATTTTTCTGTTTTTTTGATATGCAAAAATCTTAAAAACCAGTCGAGATCGTTATTTGTGAACTCCTCGCAAATCGCACTCAACTTCGGATTTCTTCCATATAGAAGAACTTGCGGAAATAAATGCAAACCGCATTTCTCGATAAGATTCAGCGATCTCGACTTCCACATCGACTCGAGCCCCGGAAATGGTTTCAATCTCATCACGCATGCGCATTCAGATCACTATGGACAAAAGAATCTCGAAAATCCAAACGCGATTGCGAGCGACGAGACAGCAAGAATTCTCGAAACCGTAACCGAGAAAAGGTTTTCGGGAATTAGATTTAAAGTAGGAGAAACGATAAAGATCGCCGATCTCAAGATAAAAACTTTTCCCACCTTCCATATCTACGGCTCCTCCGCTTTCTATTTTCCCAAGCTCAAGCTTCTGATAACTGGAGACGTGAAAAGCTGGAAAAAGCTACCAAAATGCAAAGTCTTGATCACCGAGGCAACTTATTCTCATCCCTCCAACGTTTTTGAAGAAGAGATCGAACTTCTGCTCGAAAAAGCTGAAGAGGGAAACAATCTCGGAGCATATCCAATTGGAAAAGCTCAGAGGGTTGCAAAGATTCTAAGCAATGAGGGAATCGAGTTTTGCGCTGAAGAAAAGATTGCGAATATTTGCAGGGCTTTGGACATTGAAATTGGCGAAGAAGGGGCGAAAATATTGTCTCCTTCGAAACTAAAAAATGGTTACGTTTTGACCGCGCAAAAATATTACAGACTGCCAAGGATCGTAATAAGCGACCACTTAGACTACCGAGGGCTTTTGAAGATGATAGAGCACTGCAAGCCAGAACACGTGATCTTCTACCACGGAAGGGTTTCGAAAGCTACGATCGAAAAACTGAGAGAAATGGATATAACTGCTTCAACGCTCGACGAAATCGACGTTCATTTCAAGGTCTAAGTCCTGAGGTAAATTCGGCTATTTTCTTGTCCGCTTCTTCTTTGAACTTGCTTATCAGCTCCACCACTGCGCTTCCCACAACTACCGCATCCGCTCCAGCGTTGAAAAGCTCTGTCACGTGCTCCTTTTTCGAGACTCCAAAGCCAATTGCTACGGGTTTCTTGCAAATTTTCTTTGCCCTCCTTAGCGCTTCAAAAGCGAGCCTCGAGACTTTTTCCCTCGCACCTGTCACACCATAGGTTGATACGAGGTAAACGAAGCAAGAAAGCTCGTCGATTTTTGCAAGTCTCTGCTCGCTCGTGTTCGGTGCAGCGAGGAAAACGTTCTTGATTCCAACGTCTCTGCAAATCTCTACGAAATCTTTCGCTTCATCAAATGGAAGGTCTACGACCAGAATTGCATCAAAACCGCTTTCATAAGCTCTTTCAGCGAATTCCCGCATTCCGGTGGTGTAGATTGGATTGTAGTAGCTCATTAAAATTAGCTTTCTGCTGTCTTTTTTTCTGAACTCCCTTGCGATCCAAAAAACGTCCCCAACCCTGAAGCCAGAGCTAAGGGCTTCGTAGTATGCTTTCTGGATTGCTACACCATCTGCGACGGGGTCGCTGAATGGAATGCCAAGCTCTATCGCATCAGCGTCTGCTGAAAACATGAAATCCAAGGTCTTCTCCTTCCTCGGATAACCAGCAGGAAAGAAGACGATTAAGGATTTTGAGATCATTTCATCGCCTCCATAACGATTCCGAGATCTTTGTCTCCTCTGCCAGATAAGTTTACGATAACAGTTGAGCCTTTTAGCGTTTCATCTTTCTCAAGCAAAGCCAAAGCATGAGCACTTTCAAGTGCTGGAATTATACCTTCGAGCTTTGAAAGCCTTAAAAATGCGTTGAGAGCTTCTTTGTCTGTCACAAACGTGTATTCAACCCTTCCAGAGTCCTTGAAGAACGCGTGCTCCGGTCCAACACCCGGATAATCAAGTCCCGCGGCAATGCTGTGCGTATCTGCAATCATACCATCATCGTCTTGAAGAAAATATGAGAGCATCCCATGCAAGACTCCTTTTCTTCCTGCGCAAAGCGACGCAGAGTGCTTTCCCGTTTCGATTCCAAAACCACCAGCTTCTACACCGATCAGTCTAACGTTGTCGTTCAAAAATGGGTAAAAGATGCCAATCGCATTGCTTCCACCGCCTACGCACGCAATTATTGCGTCAGGCAGCGAGCCTTCGAGTTCAAGAATTTGCCTCCTCGCTTCTCTGCCAATCACAGCCTGAAAATCCCTGACAATCGTAGGGAAAGGATGCGGGCCGACGACTGAGCCTATAAGGTAGTGTGTTGTTTCAAAGCTTTCAGCCCAGTCACGAAGGGCTTCGTTTATCGCATCCTTCAGCGTTTTGCTCCCACTTTCAACGGGAACAACTTCGGCTCCGAGGATCTTCATTCTAAAGACGTTCATTTTTTGCCTCTCGTAATCAATTGCACCCATGTAAATCCTGCACTTAAGCCCAAGCAGAGCGCAAGCCATTGCAGTTGCAACGCCATGTTGTCCAGCACCTGTTTCGGCGATTACTCTCGTTTTTCCCATGAACTTCGCAAGCAAAGCCTGAGCGAGTGTGTTGTTTATCTTGTGCGCTCCACCGTGGAGCAAATCTTCCCTCTTGAGGTATACCTTCACCCCAAGTTCCCTGCTAAGATTTTCCGCAAAGTACAGTGGCGTAGGTCGTCCAGCGTAGTTTCTCAGGTAGTAGTCCAGCGCTCTCCTGAACTCTTCATCATCCTTAAGCCTTACATAAGCCTTTTCAAGTTCCTCAAGCGGAGGAATAAGGACTTCTGGAACAAATCTCCCACCAAACTCACCAAAACGCATTTTTTACCACCTTAACAAACTCGGAAACTAAAAACTCGTCCTTAAAACCGCCTTTTTCAACACCGCTCGAAACATCAACTCCAGCGGGTTTAACGAAAGCAATTGCTTTTGCGACATTTTCGCAGTTCAATCCACCTGCGAGGAGTATCGGAAAGCGTTTTGCAACCTCTCTGCTCACACTCCAGTCGTGAACCTTACCACTACCACATCCAGAGTCGAGCAAAACGTAGTGTGGACGGTAAAGTCTTATCTCCTCGACTAATTCCTTGGCCTCGCCTTCGACTATAAATGCTTTCATCGCAACAACTTCGTTCCTCAACTCCTCGAAATCTCCAACGCTCATATTTCCGTGGACTTGAACAAAGTTGCAATTCGTTTTTGCAATTATCTCGTTCCATTCATCCAAGCTACTCACAGTTGAGACAAGAAAAATCGGTATTGTTGCGTTCTCTACGATTTCCCTTGCTATCTCGAGATCTACGCACCTCTTTGAGTTGCTTTTCACAACAACTCCGCCGAAGTCTGCGTATCTTTCAACGATCTCGAGCTCTCTCAGATTCTTGATCCCGCAGATCTTAACGATCATGGCACATCGCAACAAAATTCCTGATCATCCTAAGCCCATCTTCCGTCAAAACGCTCTCAGGATGGAACTGCACACCTTCGATCTCATCCCTTCTCATACCCATCACTACGCCATCATCGCTAACCGCTGTAACCTTGAAACCCCTTGGAACCTCGATGACTGCGAGGGAATGATATCTTCCAACTCTCAATGGATTTTTTACGCCCTTAAACACGCCCTCGCCATCGTGGCTTATGAGCGACGTTTTTCCATGAATTGGCTTAACTTTCGCAACTTTCCCGCCAAAGACTTCCGCGATGATCTGGTGCCCAAGACAAACTCCGAGAATCGGAACCCCGAAATCGAAAAGAAAATCGAGTTCTTTGCTCGGTTTTCCGGGTCCGGGAGAGATTACGATACCATCAAAGTTGAGCTTTTTCGCTTCTTTCGCATTTTCCTTGCTCAAGACCTTCACCTTGTCGAAGAAGGAAATGTATTCGACGAGATTGTAAACAAAGGAATCGTAGCAATCAACCACGAGAATCATATCCAACCGCCTCCAAAACCTTCGCCATCTTGCTTTCAGTTTCAAAAAATTCCCTTTCCGGAATTGAATCCGCAACTATTCCCGCTCCAGCACGAACTCTGCAAAGCTTTTCGATTTCGGCCATGCGTATCGCTATCGCCAAATCCGAGACGTTCTGCGAAAAGTAGCCAACTGCTCCTGCATAAATCCCTCGCCTCGAAGTCTCGAGCTCGTCGATCAATTCCACAGCCCTTCGCTTCGGAGCTCCTGTAACGGTTCCTGCTGGAAAAGAAGCTTTCATAGCATCGAAATGCGTAGCATTTGCCTTCAGCTCTCCTATAACCTCGCTTTCGATGTGAATAACGCTCGGATACACGACTGCATCCATAAATCGGGTAACTTTTACACTCCCCGCCTTGCAAACTTTACGAACGTCGTTCCTCGCCAAGTCGACGAGCATAACATGCTCAGCTCTCTCCTTTTCATCGCTCAAAAGCCTTCGAATCGTCTCCTCCTCTTTTCCTTCAACCCTTTTCGCAGTCCCAGCGATGGGGTTGATCTTGAAGATTCTCCCTTCGACCCTACCCATCGTTTCTGGAGAAGAACCAACGAGAGACTTTTTAAACTCAAGCAGAAACATGTATGGACTCGGATTCAATTCTCGAAGCCTTAGATAGATCTCGAATGGATCGAAGTCACTTTTAAGCTTGTATTCTCGGGAAAGGACGAGTTGATACACTTCGCCTTCTTCGATCAACTCCTTAGCCTTCAGAACGAGCTTCTCGAACTTCTCCTTTTCATCTCTCTTTACAACACTTGCACCTCCGCTTCCGTAGCCCACTTCCTCTTTTTTCGCCTTCTCAACGATTTTCTCTGCATTTTCGACGTTGTAGCTAAAAAGCTTTCCAAGATAGTGATCGTAGACGAAGTAAGAATCGTAGCAACCGAAAAAAGATTTCTCTTCCACTTTTTTCCCTACAAAGCTCAGAACTGCGTCGTATGCAATGTAACCGACGAGCAATCCCTTCACGTGTATTCTTTTCAGAGCTTCGAACACATCGTTGACCTTTGCAACTTTTTCCCCGTCAACTCTCAGATCTTCATCGATCTCCACCGTGTAGAGGGGGTTAAAGGAAACATACGTGAACCTCGAGTTCCCGGCTTTCTCCACGGACTCAAGAATAAAAGGGTAATCGAAGTCCCTTATCGCAGAATAAAGCCTCACGGGCTCGATGAACTCGTGCTTCTGCATGCAATCTCCTCCAGTTTCCTCAAAAAATCTCCACTCTCAACCTTTTCGTTAAAAATCGAGACGTTCTCTTTCAGATCTTCAAAGCCAAGGGCGAACATCGCGAGCGAGAAGTTCATCGAGATCAAAACAAAGTCCTCTTTGAGTCCCTTGTTTTCAAACACAGCCTTAATGCGGTTCGCGGATTCTTCAGGGCTTTTACATGGAACAATCTTGCACTCGTTAACCCCGAAATCCCTTGGTGTTAGCTCGATTTTTTCGATTCCGTTCTCTACGATGAACGCAGTTGTTTTCCCAAATGGGCTGACTTCATCGATTCCATTGCCATGGTAGACGATTCCTTTCCTTCCAAGAATTTCCATAGATTCTGCGACAATTTTCAGAAGTTCTTCACTCGAAACTCCGATTATTTGCCTTTCAGGATTCGCTGGATTCACAAGTGGACCGAGAACGTTAAAGATCGTTCTTATTCTCAACTTTCTTCTAACTCCCGAGACTTTAGCAAACTCTTTGTGATATTTCGGAGCAAATAAGAATGCGAAGTTCGTTTTCTCGATCAAACCTTTTGCTTCCTCTGGTGAGAGATCTATCCTAATACCGAGTTTCTCCAAAACGTCCGCAGAACCGCTCTTTGAACTCATAGCCCTGTTGCCGTGCTTCGCAACTCTCGTAAAATTCGATGTAGCAATCGCAACTGCAGTGCTGACGTTTATCGTCTCCGACTTATCTCCCCCGGTGCCACTCGTGTCAAAAACTCTTCCAAGCTCAACTCTCGACTTTTCAAGTATCGCCTTGGCAAAGCCAGCGATAACGTCTGCATCGTATTTTCTAGCTTCAAGAACTGCAAGAATCGCAGAAATCTCGACTTCATCGAGCTCTGGAAGCTTTTTAGCGATTTCATACGCTTTTTCCATGTCGAGAGATGAAAAAACAGCTTCAATCATAACCTCGCCTCCACAAAGCTTCTAACAATCTTTTCTGTGTCTTCAGCCAACATAAAAGCAGTCCCAACGAGAACTGCGTCGACAAATCTAAGAACTCTCAGATCTTCGATTTTCCTGAGCCCACTACCGCTTATCTTCGTCTTTTTTATCTTTGGAGCAATTTTCATTGTTCTACCAACATCAACGTCGTTGGGGTTGAAGATGTCACGGTTGTTGATCAAAACAACCCTCGCATTTTCAGCGAATCTTAGCTCTTCTTCAGAAAACACTTCAACAACGGGCTCAACTCCGTGCTCGAAGCATAGATCAACGAACTCTAAGGTCTTTTCCTTTAAAATCCTCGCTATCAAAAGCAAAGCACTCGCCTCGGCTTCACATGTTTTCTCAACTTCATCTTTGTTTTCAACAAAGTCCTTCCTAAGCACCGGCAAATTCGTGGACTTACAAATGGCTTTCAAAGCGTAAATTGAACCTCCAAAAGTCTTTGCAGTTATGTACGAGATCGCAGAGCAACCGCATTTCTCGTAGATTTCCGCGATTTTCAAAGGATCTCTTCCACGAAGCAGGTCTCCGTGCACAGGAGAGCGACACTTTACTTCCCCGATGACCGAGTTCTTTCCATTAACCTTTATGGAGTCAATAAATCCAAACTCCACCACCTACCCCTAGCATATGGGAGCAATTAACCCAAGGATATATAAACTTTGCTAAAAGGTACAGGCATTTTAAAAAAGAATGTTCTCAAGAATTCAAGACATTGAGAACTTGTTCAAGTTTTTCAATCGCAACGTCCACTTCTTCCTTTCCGATCACAAGCGGTGGAATTATGCGAAGATTGTCTTCAGAAGTTGCGTTCAAGATTATTCCGAGTTCAAGCGCTTTTTCAACTATCTTATCCGCATTCTTCGCCCTTACTCCTATCATCAACCCTCTTCCACGGACTTCATCGAATAGCTCAGAAAGGCGTTTCATGAAGTAGTTTCCGATTTTTTCGGCATTCTCCACAAGGCGATACTTCTCGATTATCTCGATCGTTGCAAGCGAAGCTGTGCAAGCCAGTGGATTTCCACCGAAAGTTGTGCCGTGATCTCCTCTTTCCAACTTTTGGGAAATCTCTTCCCTGACAGCACAACAGCCTATTGGAAATCCAGAACCCATCGCTTTCGCCATTGCCATAATATCTGGCTCAAAGCCATAGTGCTCTTTTGCAAACCACTTTCCCGTTCTTCCAAAACCCGTCTGAACCTCGTCGAAAATTACGAGGAAATCGTGTTTCTCCTTAAGCTCGAATATCGCCTTGACGAAATCCTTTTCTGCTGGAAAGACGCCAGCCTCGCCTTGGATCAGCTCTAAAATTACTGCACAAGTTTCGGAGTCGACTTTTCTTTCCAAATCCGCCACATCGTTGTAGTTCGCAAACTCCACTGGTTGCACCAAAGGTTCAAAGGGCTTTCTGAACTTCTCCTTGTAAGTAACCGAAAGAGCACCCATGGTTCTGCCGTGGAATGCGTTTTTGAACGCAACAAACTTCTTTTTTCCCGTGGCTTTTCTCGCAAATTTAAGAGAAGCTTCTATCGCTTCAGTTCCGCTGTTGCAAAAGAAGAACCTGTCCATCCTGGTTATCTCCTCAAGCTTTTCTGCAAGCTCGATTTGAGGAATCGTGTAAAAGAGATTCGAAACATGAACGAGCTTCTTCAACTGTTCGCAGACTTTTTGAACGAACTCTGCATGCGAATGCCCAATAGCGACGCATGCAATTCCAGCGACTAAGTCGAGGTATTTTTTCCCGTTCGTGTCGAAGAGATAACAACCTTCCCCACGCTCAAAGACAACGTTTTGCCTTTTATAAACCTGAGGAATCAGCTTCTTCTCCTTCTCAATCCAATCCATTTCCTCACCTCAGAAAGATTTGCATGAGCTTAAGCCCATCCATCAACCCATATTTTCCCTTTGCACACGAGAATTCGGAGAACGTTTTCACATCGTCTCTTTCCAAACCATAAATCGCAAATGGAACGCTTTCTGCAACATGCGTTCTTAATTCAATCGGAGTTGGATGATCTGGAAGGAGAAGGATTCGAAGTTCGCTCAAATCTGCCTTGTCGAGAATTTTTCCAACCACCTCCTCATCGTAGATCTCTATTGCTTCGATCTTCTTCTCCATGTCGCCCTCGTGGCTAACTTCGTCGATCCCTTCTGTGTGAACTAAAACGAATTCGAAGTTTTCAAGCGCCTTCAAAGCTCTCCGCACAATTCCTCTGTAATTCGTGTCTATGTAGCCCGTAACTCCCTCGACTTCTAAGAATTCCATTCCAAGTCCTTCTGCTATTCCTTTCAGCAGATCGACCTCAGAAATTACCGCTCCCTTAAGCTTGTAAATTTCTTGGAACTTTGGAAAGTTCGGCATTTTTCCTCCGCTCCAGGGCCAGATCATGTTCGCCTTCTCCGTAACTTCGGGAACAACACTCTTTGACCACTCTATTAGCTCTACCAACAATTCAGCAAGTTTTCCATTCTTCGGCAAATGATCGGAGATCTTTTTTCCCTGAATGTCATGTGGTGCAAAAGTTTTCGCCACTTCGAAGTCTTTCTTTATTGCCAAAAGATTCCTGTAGCTCTTTCCCACATGGAACTCGATAAAATCGTATTTCTTCTTCTCGTTAAGACGTTTTATCACTTTCTTAGCTTCTTCGTTGCTTATTCTCCCACCAGAATAGTCCAGCATGACATCCGTTGCTTTCACGAGGTTGCAACGGTAAACTAGCTTCGCACTGATTCCGTTTGCCAAGGCTTCGATTGGACCCCTTCCAGTGTAGTATTTTTTCACATCAATTCCAAGAATCGTAAGACACGCGATATCGCTGTTCGCCTCAAAGCCCTTTGGGATCGTATTCGCTTTTCCACAAGCTCCTTCCTTCGCAATAAAATCCATGTTCGGCTTGTCTGCAACTTCTAACGGAGTTTTTCCGCCCAACTTCTCTATTCTGTGGTCTGCCATCCCGTCCGGGATTAGGAGGAGAAATCTCATAAGAGTTCACCGAGGTTGAAGAGCTTCGTGAGCTCAAGCTCAAAGGCAACTACTGGATTTGGAATCCCAAACCTCTCAAGCACTTCTGGATGTACTTCACCGAAGATTCCAACGTTCTCTCCATTTACAACAATCCCTGCCTGCCTTCCAGCAATGAAAGCGCCGTCTTCCGCTTCAACTGCCTTCCAGTCAAAGCCAAGTTCTCTCATCACCGCCTGAACAACGCTTCTGATCTCGGAGAACGTTGTTTTCGAGTTCATAATGCAAGCGCATAAGTTCAGCCTGTTCTTTAACCCCAAAACAACGTCTCCAACTTCGAATATCTTTATCGGTAGTTCGCAATGCTTGTTCACCGCAAGAACTTCGAGCAGTTTGGATAGCAAATCTATGCGCAGAATCGTGTGCTCCGTGGTTAGCGGATGCATCAAGGGTACGAAATCTTCCCATTCCTTAGCGGATCTTCGCAAATCCCTGAAGGATCTTTCGCTCGTTAGTGTGAACGTTATGACTTCGATAAATCCAAGACCTAGCATTATTTCCCTTACAACTTCTTTTATCTCGTTCCAGCGATGCGTCTCACCAATTCCCGGGGTTTTCGGATACTCTGGAACGATTCTTTCGTATCCGTAACCGATTGCGATGTCTTCGATCACATCCCACTCGTGCATGATGTCTGCTCTGTATGGCGGGACTAAAACTTCGATCTCATCGCCAAGCACTTTGCATCCAAAGCGCATTTTCTCAAGAGAGCGGATTATCTCCTCGTCTGGAATCTCAAAACCCAAAAGGGAACGAATTTCGCTTTTTTTAACGGTTAAACTCTTCACAGAGAGATCGGGGGTCTTCTCAACTCTGTCTGGATAAACAACCTCAACTTTCTCTATCTCTCCCCCACGATCGCTGAGCATGCAAGCAATGATGCGAAGCGCTTTGTCTACGTATTCATCGAAACCAGTTACGTCGATGAAAAGACTTCTCGTCTTCTCAGTAACCCTTGTCTTCTCAGCGTTGATTATCGGCGGGAATGAGATTACCTCGTTTTTCGCATCCAATATGATCGGATACGCGCTTTTTCCTTCGAGAATGAAGCTAAATTCCTTGCCCTTCGGATGTTCCTTAAGAATTTCTGCAATCGTCATCGTTTTGTTGAAATCAAGTGGAACGAAGGAAAAATCTGCGCTGACTGCGGTGTATCTCAGCGGGAAATTCACCTTTTCGAGATCGTGAACGCCGATCGCCATTCTGCGCCGATTTCTACCAATGGTCCAGTGCAAGTCTTCCTGGACTTCCATTAAGCTCCTTATGACTTCGTCGCTCATCCTGAGGTTTTTAACAACGCAACCTACGATTCTCGGTCTCACTTCGAGAACGCTTTTTTCCACGAAGATTTTCCAATCTCTTTCCTTAGCGACGTATTTCTTTAAACCAGTCTCTATCTCCAAGAAACCCCTTAGCGCTCTTGCAACTCCTTCTATGCTGTATAGATCCGGTCTGTTCGGGAAAAACTCGATGGAAATCGCTTCATCATCGACTCTCTCGACATCGCATCCGAGCATTGGTAGTCTTCTCAGAATCAAATCCCTTTTTGCGCCAACGAGTTCTTCGAGTTCCTTCCAGTTGAGGTTGATTACTGGCATTGGCTGAGCTTTGAGTCTCGGATAAAAATTCTTTTTCAAAGTTCAAAGATCACTCATGCTTCTTTCCCAAACCATACAACTCTCTGCGGGAACGGTATTTCGATTCCGTTCTTCTCCAACTCCACCTTTATTTCCCAAAGTAGGCTCATCTTCACTTCATACCAAACGCTCGACGGGGCCCAAATCCTTGCGATTATGTTAACCCCGCTGTCGCCAAGGCTGTCCACGAAGACTTGAGGCGGTGGAATCTTGAGCGCAAACGGATGCCTTTCGACCACGTTTCGGATAATTTCTATCGCTTTATTTGCATCATCTCTGTAGCTGATCTGTATGGCGTATTCGAACCTTCGCGCCACGTTTGCAACTGGGTTCGTTATGTTGGACGTGAAAACCCTCTCGTTCGGAATTCTCACGTATAATCCATCGTAGGTTCTAACGATCGTCGACATTATGCTCATGTCCTCGACTATTCCCGAAATGTTGTCAACGACTATTTGATCTCCGATCCTTATTGGTCTCTCCGCAATCAGAAAAAGTCCAGAAAGAAAGTTCGAAATAACTCTCTGACTCGCAAAACCTATTGCCACGCCTATAATACCGCCAGCAACGAGCAAGCCGGTGAGGTTGATTCCGAGCGCAGGAGTTACGGAGACAAATGCGAAGATTATGACCACTGCGTAAACAGCCTTTACAAGCAACTCAAGCTGATCTTTGCGCATTTTGTCTGCAAGGGATCTTCTTAGGCTCATCACTATGAACTTCGCTATCACCGAAGCTATAACGACGACAACTATTGCGAAAAGAACGTCTTTCACCTTTACCTCGCCATAGAGCGGTAGATCTACGGTTTTCAACACTAAGTCGAAAATCTCCTCTATCATAACCCCCACTCCATTGTGAACTTCGTGGAAAGTATCGGAATTCTCCTTGCAACGTATAACTCGATTGCCTTCTTCATCCCTTCGAACATCGGTTCGTCTATAAAACTCGTTTCCGCAACTTTGCGAGAGTGTATCTTCATTTCTGCGATCGATGAAACCACGTTGCTGGAGTAGTAGATCTTCATCGCATAAACGTCGAAAACGACTTTGTTCACCTCCACCCACAAACCGCTGAGATTGTATATCTTCAGTTTCATGATTCCCTTCTCAAGAAAATCTGCGTTTGGCGGTTTGCTGAAAACATCGCTTTGCCAAAACCTTGCAATTACACCACCACGTGGCTCGCCATAGAGCGCGTACTTCGGCTTTACGAAGCTGAACACGTCCACGTCTTCCAAATCATAGCCCTTCGCAACGAAAACTCCTATTTCAATTGGAAAAGTCAAATAAACTTCTGCACTCGAAACAGGCTCGACGAAGATTGGCTTTGAGAACTGAATAAACAGGTAGTTCGTTATGCTCCTTGGCAAGTTTACGGGCTCTACAGGATTTAAGATGACGTCATGATCGTTCAAAAATATCTTCTCAACCTCCGCGCTTCCGAGTTTTCTGCGGTATCTGTATAATCCGTCTTTTTCAACCCAGACTCGAAGATCTCGAACCGAAATGTTCAGGTTGCTCAGTTTGTAGCTCCCATACACATTCGAATTCTCTTGCACGATATAAAGTTCTTTGCCATTCCACCACCTATTTAAATCTTCAGGTGAACGAGGAGGGATGATCATAGCGTTCGTTGGTTACCCCTTGGCCGGCAAGAGCACTGCAGCTGAAGTTGCAAAGGAGCTCGGAATTCCAGTTGTTGTGATGGGGGACGTGGTAAGAGAAGAAGCCGTCAAACGTGGCATTGAGCCAACTGCGGAGAATCTCGGAAGAGTAGCTGAGGAACTGAGGAAAAAAGAAGGAATGGATGCAATTGCAAAGAGATGCATCCCAAAGATACGAGCCCATCACCCAGTTGTGCTCGTCGATGGTATTCGTGGCATCGCAGAGGTGATGGCGCTTAAAAAAGCGTTTGGAAATGTAGTTCTCATCGCAATCGAGGCCCCGCTCGAAGTAAGATTTGAGAGAGCGAAGATGAGAAAGAGAAGCGACGACGTCGCTACGATCGAGGATCTGATGGAAAGAGATCGAAGGGAAGAATCTTGGGGGTTAAAAAAAGCAATGGAGATCGCTGATTTTACCATAGAGAACACAGGAGATCAGAAGAGCTTTAGAGAGAAAGTAAAAGCTCTGCTTCAGAAACTGCTCAGCGTCGAAGTGGAGATAGAAACGTTCGTGCATCCGACTGAGGAAGAAGAAAAGGTCGTAAAAGCTATTAGGAACTTGTTCCCAGATGCGAAGATAGAGATCGAAGATCACAAAGTATTTGCAATTGCGAGAGACCTTAAACAGTTTAAGGAGCTGTTGAAGAGGCAACGAATCTTAGACACCGCAAGAAGCGAGCTTTTGCGCGGGAGAAAAGGGAACGAGATCGTGGTTTTCCTCAACAAGCAAACAGCGACGGTTTCGAGAATAAACTTCTGTGAGGAGAACGTCGCTCTCTCGCCCTTAAAAGTGACTTTTAGACTCATAAACGTTCCATTCCAGAGGTTTCTGGATTACCTTGCACCGATAACAAAAGATGGAAAGCCCGTGAACGAAGTTGAAGAGCTATGAACGCTTTGCACCGCATACTGCTTACAACCGACGGCTCTATAACTGCGATAATCGAAGCAGTGACGCAAAGCCAAGTAACCGTTGAAACAGTCGTTCAAGAAGTCGTGAAAGCGAATAAAGAGGTCGCAAAACGCCTTGAAATTCATGAAGGCGAAGACGTGAACTACCGAGTCGTTTACCTCAAGTCTCAAGGCTTGATCTACGCAAAAGCGATCTCTTTCACCCCAATAAAGAGACTTGCGAACAGCTTCAAAGAAGATCTAATGCGAGCGGATATCCCGATCGGGAAGATAATGAAGAAACACAAGATTGAAGCAAGACGGGAAATAAGATGGGGAAAAGTGATTCACAACGAAGCTCTTGCAAAAGAGCTGAACGTAAAAAAACCGCTTTTCATCGCAAGAAACTACGTGATAATCCACAGGAACGAGATCTTAATCGACATAACCGAGTTCTTCCCGATGGAGAGGTTTGAGTAATCTTTTTATTCCAGCGAAGTATTGCGTTCATGGTTCTCGTTCCCCATCGACACTGTGTGATTTGTGGAAAAGCAATAGAGGCGGACAAATTCGTTTGTAGCGAGGAATGTCAAGAAAAGCTCGAAAAAGAGAGGAAGAGACAAAGAAACTTTACGATCTTTATGTTCCTAATGTTCCTGATTCTGCTCCTAATCCTCTGGATCCCATACATGCTACGATAACTCTCCGGGAACTGGAACTGGGTAGCGTGAGGTCAAACAAGCTGTGCAAAATCCTTCCCCACCCAATTTTTTCAGCGAAGCTAAAAGCCCAGACAAGCTTAGGTAGCTAAGGCTTTCAACACCGATTATCCTCCTTATCTCCTCGATGGAGTGCTTTGAAGCTACGAGCTCCTCTCTCGTCTTCATGTCAATGCCGAAATAGCAGGGCGCAATTATCGGCGGACTGCCAACGCGGAAATGGACTTCTTTTGCTCCCGATTTTTTCAGCATTTCCGCAATCCTTTTTGAAGTTGTTGCGCGAACTATGCTGTCGTCGATGAGAATGATTCTCTTTCCCTCAACGTTCTCCTTTATCACGTTCACCTTCATCCTCACCAAGAGCTCCCTTAGCTCTTGCTTCGGCATTATGAACGTTCTCCCGACGTATCTGTTTTTTATCAACGCTTCCATATAGGGTAATCCGAGTTTCATCGCATAGCCGATCGCAGCAGTAATTCCGCTGTCTGGAACTGCAGAAACGAAATCAGCAATTGCTGGTGACTCCTCTGCAAGGGTTTTCCCCATCTCCGTTCTCGCTTTATAAACGCTAACACCATCGATTATCGAATCTGGGCGTGCGAAGTAAATGAATTCGAAAATGCAGAACGCTTTTTTCTTGCATTCTGCAAACCTTAGAAATTCTATCTCCCCGTTCTCTATCACCACTGCCTCCCCCGGTTTAACGTCTGCGATGAATTTGCCATCGATTGCGTCGATCGCACAACTTTCGCTACAAACAACATATCCGTCCTCGATTTCTCCAATGCAAAGTGGTCGAAAACCCAACGGATCTCGAAAAGCGATGAGCTTTTCGTTCACCATGAGAACACATGAGTAACTTCCGACGAGTTTTTTTCCCAGCAACTTCAAGGCTTCTTCCAAATCCCTTTCACTCATCAGCAGTTTTGACAGAAGCTGAGCTATAACTTCAGAATCGGTATCTGTTGTAAAAACTCCACCTTCGTTCTCGAGCTCCTTCCGAAGTTCGAGATAGTTCACGAGATTTCCGTTGTGTGCAACTGCAAAGCTTCCAACCTTTGATTTTACGACAAATGGTTGCGCATTTTCAAGCCTCGAAGAACCGGTTGTCGAATAACGCACATGCCCTATTGCGACGTTCGCTGGGAGTAAATCTTTTTCCGTGAAAACCTCGGAAACCAAACCAAGACCTTTCTTGTAATCGACGCCTTTTGTCCAAAAAGCTATCCCAGCGGATTCCTGACCCCGATGCTGGAGAGAGAAAAGGATATAGTAAACGTATCTCCCTGCAAGGGAATTTTCGCTGTAAACACCCGCTATCCCGCACATCAGTTGCTATCTTTCGTCTTTTTTACCCAGTTGTAGCTCCTAAGTTTTTTGCTCCTCCCGAATCCGCATGCTGCGCAATACCTTTTTCTCCAGTGGAACGAATTTCTACCGCATCTCCTGCATCGCACGTGCACCATTTTTCTGTTCCTTCTTCCCATTGCAGCTGTTCCGTCGGACATCACTCACCACCCGTCGATGGGGAAATGAAAACGACTGTATCTCCCCTTATTATCACGCTTCCGACCTTCTTGACAACTTCTCCCCCCTGGATTTCCTCAGCGTTCAAGAGAACAAGGTTCATGTGAATGTCGTAACCATCGAGAGTTCCTCTGAACTCCCTTCCGCCCTTCAATCTGACTATTACCGGCGATTTCAGAGATCTGTTCAGAATATCCAAAGGACGCACGGACATCTCACGACCTCCTTAAGATTGCGGTCTCCTTTTGCTATTTAAAAGTATCGTTCAGTTCCGCAAAACGTTTACGCAACACGTACCAAAGTTTTTTTATTAAATTTGTATTCCTTACTGCATGGAAATCTACTGCGACACGTGTAAAGAAGTTACAAAACACGAATTTGTGAAAGAAGGACTCTACCGTTGCTCTCTCTGCGGAACTCACTCCCAGATCACTTCAAAAAAGAACTTAGAGATAAAGGCGATTTTCAGCACAGGATCCGAGACCGAAATAGGGAAGATCGTAGTTGGAGAGGACGAAGAGATGGCAAAAGATGTGGAGATGATCGTAGATCTCGAAAGTGGTAACAAGATTGGAAGGATTACAGCGATTCAGCTCAAAGATGGCAGAATTGTGGAGTTCTCGAAAGCAAAGGACGCTTATGCGGTTTGGTTCAGAAACGTCGGGGAAGTTTACGTCAAGTTCAGTCTACACAAACGTTCGGTAACCACGTCCTACAAAGCGCTTTTCGATGGCGAAACAGAGTTCATCGTTGGAGAGACAATCGAGGTCGAAAAAAAGAGATTTAGGATCCACAGAATAAAGCTTTTGGATGGCAAAGTTTTGAGAAAAGAAGGAGAGAGAGCGTTGGCGAAAGACATAAAGAGGATTTATGCGACCTATACGCCTTAGAGACTTCATAAGAGTCGGGGAGAACTATTTCTCAGTTCTTGGTTACAAAAACAGCGAAAAGGTGAAGTGCTTCCTCAGGTATTCTCCAAACATCAAGGGCGAGAGAGTGAAGGATGGGAAGAGGTTCAAAAAGCTCTCCCATGAAGAGGCGTTGGCAAATCCAGTAGCTCGAGAATTCTTCGATGGGAAAATATTCCGAGTTCCAGTGAAAAGAGTCGAAGAAGTTTTCAAACCCGAAGAGAGACTCAAGGATTTGAGAGATCCCGAAGTTGAGAAAATCGTAGAGTTTTTCAGCAACGTGCCAAGAAGCGAAATGGGTGTTACAGGCTCAAGGCTCATAGGGCTTAAAAGCAGCGAATCCGACATAGACTTTGTCGTTTACGGGAAATGGTGGTATTTGGCGAGGGAAAAACTCAAAAAAGGGCTTGAAAAAGGAGAACTTCAAGACCTCGACAACGACGCTTGGGAATTCATTTACAAAAAGAGAAAAATAGCGCTCCCCTTTAGCGTTTTTGTTGCACAAGAAAAGAGAAAATACCACAGAGCGTTCCTTCGTGACACATACTTCGACCTTCTCTACGTTCGTGGATATGAAGAGATAGACAACGGAATTCCGGAGGAGCCAGGAAAGAAGGTTGCGAAGGCTACGATATTAGCGAAAGTCGTCGACGACAGATTCATCTTCGACTACCCAGCGTTCTATGCGCTGGATCGTGGTGTGAAGGGGATTTTATGCTTCACGCACACCTTTGTCGGGCAAGCCTTTAAGGGCGAAACCGTGGTTGCACGTGGAGAGCTCGAGATAATCGATGGAGACAGCTACTTAGTCGTTGGCACCAAGAGAGAAGTTGAGGACGAATTCATACTTTCGCTTGATCTCTTAGAGAAGGAAGGTCTAACGGAGGAGATTAAGGGAATTCTAAATGACTATGCTTAAAACTTCCTCGTTTCGCAGAGCTCTGCGAATGTTCTCAATGGCAAAACCTATTATTCTCAACCTCGCCTCGTTCGTCGCTCCTGCGATGTGCGGTGTTAAGATTAAGTTCTTATCGCGGAGTTCAAGCAAATCCTTGCTCACTCCAGGTTCTTTTTCGTAAACATCCAACGCAGCTCCCGAAATCCAGTTCTCTTCTAAAGCCTTTACGAGTGCTTTTTCGTCGATTATTTCTCCTCTTGCTACGTTTATCAGTATTGCAGAACTTTTCATACTCCTGAGCTCTTTTTCTCCGATCATCTTTCTTGTTTTCTCGGTTAAAGGCAAATGAATGCTTAAAACATCTGAATCTCGGAGAAGTGTCTCAAAGTCTACAAACTCTGCGTTGACGTCGTCGAATTTCCTTAGATCGTGGTAAATTATTCTGACTCCCCACCCTTGAAGTCTTTTCGCCACTTCTCTCCCCTGCCTACCCATGCCGAGAATTCCCCAAGTTTTGCCGTATAGCTCGTAACAACCAAGCTCGAACATCTCATTCTGAGCCCAGAATCCCTCGAAGGTCTTTCTGTTTGCGTAGATTAACTTCTTCAACAACGCAAGTGCAACCATTATCGTGTGCTCAGCCACGCTCAATGCGTTAACTCCAGCGACGTTTGCAACTCTTATGCCGAGATTCTTTGCTGTCTCAACATCTATGTGGTCGTAACCAGTTGACGGTTGCTGAATAAGCCTAACCTTCTTCATCGCCCTCAGCATTTTCGCATTTATCGGGATTCTGAACGTATAATCCCCAAGTACTATGTCAGCGTCTTCGAGTTCTTTTACGATTTTCTCCTCCTCGAATTCGCTAAAGACCACGATCTCGTCAAAAGCATCGCCGAGTAGAGATTCCAAGAGGGCTTTCGGGATCGGAGAAAGGGAGACGAGTTTCATAACAAAATTCCTAATCATTTTTTAAATTTTTCTCTTTGCCACAAGTCTAGGCGTCGAACGTAGAAACGATCTCCTCCAACGAGTTCCCTGAGCTCTAAGGTATGAATTGCTCTCTTTTCCAGATTTTTCGATATTATAAGGGAGAGAAAAATCGTTGCAACCGAAGCCAACAGTTCCGCTGTGAAGTCCATAGCATTAAAAACTCTGAATACGAGCATAGATACAGATGCGACCACTACAAGAATTGTGCTACCAAAAATTGCTAGCATAGCACTCATAATTAGAAAGCATGCGAGCAGAGAAATCCGAGGATTGCACCAGAGTTTATGAAGGGCAAACCTGCATGGGCCCCTTTCTTTTTCTCTACGAAGTATATCAACAGAAGGAGCCCGATTAAACCACCAAAGATCGTGAACAGCGCTGGAATTTTTATGAACGCAATTGTTGGTGTATCAACGAACTTCTGAGCTGAAACTGCTAAGATTGTCGGAATAACGATGTCCCCGACACCAATCATCATCTTCTCGTTTCCCCTTGGGATTACGAACAGCATTGGTGCGTTTATTTTCGCAACCGACTCAGCTAAGCTTATCATGTGCTTCGTTTTGTAAACTGAGATCACATCATAGACTGCAAGGATTGTCAAGAGAACAACAACAGGAATGGGGGCTAAGCTTATCCCAAACATCGTCGCTATCCCAATAGAGAGAAGGAAAGCAGAGATGTTTATAACGATCCAATGAGGCTTTTTTACGAGCAAAAGAGTTATTACAAACGAGATTAGGATAGCAAAAAGCCCAAAGTATGGGAGAAGGGCATAGAACATTGCAAGAAACGTAAGCGTGTAGATCATCGCTGGCAAAATGTTCACCCTTGCCTTCGAAAGAAACAGCAACACTGCGGTAAACGCCAAAACCATGGCAAAGTATACGAGAGAGTTTGAAACATCCGAGGGATTCTCGAAGACAACCATCCCAGCGGATTCGAAGTTTCTTATCGAAAAAATCGAAAGTAAGTTCACAAGCAAAAAGATTAGGGCAAAGATAACCCTCAATCTACCACCTTAGCCCTTATCTTTGCTCCCTTCGCAAGCGCAATTCTCAAACTCCTCCCGGACTCCTTGTCTTTTCTAACCTTGATAACTCCGTTCTTGTTCACAAGCGCAGAGAATAAGTACTCGTCATCTGCGTAGACTTCAAGTGTTTTCCCCTCGAAACCCCCTGCGTAAATTACATAGTGCTTGTCAGTCTCTTCAACTTCCAAGCCCACTTCGGTCTCCTTTGGGACTAAGTCTATCGAAACTCTTAGCTCTTCCTCAAGCTTCTTTATCCTCTTTCCCTTTTTTCCAAGTATCTTCGGTATCTTCTCCTCCGGAACCTTCACTATCGCTCTCTTTCCAGAAACGATGACTTCAAAGTCGTCGAGAATCTGTGAAAATCTATCCGAAATTGCCTTTTTTAACTTCTCATCACTCTCGACCGGCATCACGACAACTTGCTCCCCGTAGGTGTAGATCTCAAACTCCACTTTTTTGGTTTCAAAGTCTCTGACCTCGATCACAGGCCTTGCGAGATCTGCCTCGAACATACCCTCGGGCACCTTTACGGTAAAGCTGAGCTCGTAAACCTTCGCTATTTTTCCTGCTTCGATGAATATAACAGTATCAACGACTTGCGGAATTATGCCAAGCTCAACTCTGCCTATCATCCTCTGAATCGCATCTATTGGTCTCGTTGCATGCGTCACTCCAATCATTCCAACTCCCGCAAGGCGCATGTCTGCGAATACTTGGAAATCAGAGGTTTTCCTGAGCTCATCGTATATCGTGTAATCTGGCCTTACGAGAAGCAAGATATCCGCAGTTAAACTCATGTCACCCTCAAGCGGGGCATACTGCGTTATTTCATCCCTAACCATCAGATCTCTCGGACTCTCCATCGTTTTCACGATGTAACCATTTTCCAGCAGGTAATTAGCAACGCTTGCTGCAAACGTCGACTTTCCCGCTCCTGGTGGTCCGGCGATCAGAATTCCGCGCTGTCTTTCCACGATCCTCCTTTTGAGTTCCTCGCTCACGCCGTATTCATCGATGCTAACTTTTGCAATCGGTCTCACCGCCGTTATTTCCATTTTGTCAGAAAACGGCTTTTCTGCAATTGCAATCCTAATGTCTCGAAGCTGAACAACTGTTGCACCCTTTCGCTCGATCTCTATACTGCTCTCTTCGTCTTGTTTCGCAGCCTCGATTATCTCTTCTGCGATCTCGAGAAGTTCTTCATAACTCATTTCATTCTCTCCCAACTTCACAACTTTCAGATTCCCAATCTTGCCTCGCTTTGCAATCGGTGGAACGCCCTCACGGAGATGTACACTTGCTGTGTCAGGGGTGAAGAAGGACATGATCTTTGTCTCCTCAGGCTTTACGATCTTTGGTTTGATGTAGATCGCCTCAATCCCCTTCGCTTTAGCAACAAGATTTTGAACTTTGTCCGAAGTCAGAAGAACAGCATTTTTCTCCCTTGCAACTTCACGTATCATGTTGTCTATTTCGCCACCCTTTGCAAGCTTTATCTCCTCGATCCCCGGTCTTTTCCCAGCGAATTCAACTCTTATATTCCTTTCCTTTGCAATGCTAACGATCTTCTCTATCTCCACAAGCCCTTTAAATCCACTTAACCTTCCAAAATTCGCCTGAGCTTCCAGTTCAGCGACAACTGCTTCGGGAATTATTATCTCCTCTACTTCGTTCTTCTCAATGAATTCCGAAACCCTTCCAGCAACGATTACGCTCGTATCAACAACTATCCTCATCCCCCAACCTCCTAAAGAAGCAACTCTTATGTCCAGTGTGGCAAGCGTTTCCTTTTTGTTCAACCAAGTATAATAAGGTATCGCAGTCGCAGTCGACTCGAATTTCTACGATTTTTTGCGTGTTTCCGCTTGTTTCGCCTTTCATCCAAAGCTTATTCCTGCTCCTACTCCAGTAATGAGCGTAACCGGTTTCTAAAGTTCTTCTAAGTGCCTCCTCATTTGCGTAAGCGAGCATTAGCACTTCCCCTGTCTTCGCATCCTGAACCACGACTGGAATCAACCCGTTGACGAATCTCAGCTTCGATAGGCCCATAACATAACTCGACGGAATTTTAATTATTTCTGCTTAATTCATTACGAGTTCAAAAGATTCTAAATTAAAAACGTTGAACCGATTCGAGGGCGTCGTATCGATCTACAAACTCGAGCCCTTTCTTCGTAGTTCTATACCTTGTTTTGCCAGTTTCGTCCACGATTTCCAACAAGCCATTTTCCAAAAGTTCCGAAATTATCTGCTGGGCATTTTTAAAATTCAGATTGGCAGAATACACGATTTTCGTTATATTCGCCCCTTCAGGAACGTTCGAAATCTTTAGAATTTCCGACACAATTTCATACTTGGATCTCCTCGGATTCATTCTTTCACTTCCGCTAATTAGGATTTATGGGTTCAAAGTATTTATTCTTTTCTGCTAATAATATTGTTATTATCATCATAAACGTAGATTGTATCCCCATCCACGACCGCAAATGTACCCTTTACCTTCAGCATTGGTCTTTCAAGCTCGTATGAAAGTTTTGCAAGGTCTTTCAAGCTCGAAACGCGGAAAACCTTGGAATACTCTGGAAATTCCAGAATGCTGACAATTCTGCTTTTGAACCTCTTTTCAAAGTACTTTCTCTTTCTATCCGTGAGATAACCCGCAATTTCTCGTCTTTCCATAACGCAAACTGCTCCAAAAATACACGCAAAAGCCAAGAATAGGAGCCCAAATATCAATTTAGCATCTCTTACTTCAATAGGAAAGCTCAAAACGCTCATGGTATTCACGGAACGGATTTTGGAATAAACCCCATCTTTTTTACTTTTATCCACCTCCGAAAACGAAATAATCTTTCCATAGGTTATGTTGGAAGACTGGATAAACTTCTCTTCAACCTTTGAACCAAAAATAGAACAATTCACGCTGATTTCCACGATTAAATTGACGTTTGGATCTCCGAAATCGTATTTTGTCTCATTTTCGATCTCCTTCCATATCGCAACAATTAAACCCCAGTCGAGCGGAATTGAGGCGTTGAAAGATGAGCTAGAGATCTCTCCCTTATATACTTCCAGCTCCTTTTTCCATCCACCTTTTGCAGGAGTTAGCAGTATCGTGATCTTGTAATTGCCATCCAGCTCTTCTGGAGGTGGTGAAAAAGAGTAGAAGTAAACAACTTCCATCTCGCTGAGAAGTGCTGAGTAAAGCACTTCGTCTCTGCTGATCTCGTCTTTACCATAGATCAGATTCGGCTTCAGCTTTGCAGAATAATCCAAGCGTCCAACTTGGGTGTATTCTCCTACTAAGATCTTTTTTTCAACAAATTCTGGAGATAAAACCGCTTGAATGAAAAGAAAGCCTAAAATTAGCGCAGAAGCGAGCAAAGAAGCCAACATTAGTCCCAACTTATGTCTCTCTACCTTCATAAAACAACTCGAATTCCCAGATATTATGAGTTGCTAATCAAAGATACGTATCCCAAATTCTTATCTCAGATCACGAACACAGTTTCCTAAGTCTATTTATTCATCATCATAGATCCCAAAGTATGGGCATACTGCTTAGCCCAAGGCGAAAATGCATTTTAGAATATCTATCGCAGAATGGCGGAGAAGCGAGCGTTGAAGAAGTAATCTCAAAGATTTTGGAACTCGAAAACAAGGAAAGAAATTACAAATCACGGAAATCGGTCTACGTGAGCCTTATGCAAACCCATTTACCGAGACTTGAAAAAGAAGGTATCGTGAAATACGACAAAAAAATGGGCAAGATCATACTGATAAACCTGCCTGACGACCTCAAAATGTATGTGGAAACCGTTGGGAAATTTGACATTCCTTGGAGCATATACTACTTGTCCTTATCTATTCTAATGCTCTTCGTTGGGTTCATTTTTAACAACTTTGCCTTAATCGTTGCTTCGGCAATTTTTGGATGTAGCTCAGCAATAAATGTATTTACTCAGAAAATAAAAATTAAAAGCGGTTAATGCTCGCTTGAAATGCATTGAATTAGCTTTACTCGAGCATTGACTGCAAATAACTATCTAATTTAAGCGATACGAAATTTAGCGGTCGATGGCGCAAAGCGCCAAAGACCTGCAAAAAAGAGGTGAAAAAATGTTTGAAAAAGGACTTGGACTACTGCTGTTGGGCACAGCAGTTCTGCTTGCCTTTGGGATTGGGGCAGACTTTAGCGACTACACAGCACAGCGAAGTGTTCACATCGCAGTCGTTGCAGACGATCAAGAGTTCATAGATCTGACTCCAATGCAACCGTATGCATACATCAACAACGCGGGAATGCTCGTGATCGACTTCTCGGAAAACAATCCCAACTACAGCGGCGGTGGTAAGGGAATAAGCCCAAATAGTGAATACAACTTCGATAAGGTTTTCGGAGTTTCGAACCATCTTTGGGAGAACGATTCAGAGTACGGATACATAGTGGTTACAATAGAGTCTAGCAACGAGAACGTGGAACTATACTGCAAAGATAACCCAGCAAACCCATCTGGAAATATATGCTACAGTAATTATATAGGGGGACGAATAGCATACAACTCCGACACTGCAAGCCAAAGCATAGTCTTCTGCTTGGCTCCGAACGAAGTTAAAGAGATAGGCATGGATCTCACTGGTCCAACTTCAGTCTCGACAGCTTGGCTCAATGGAACGCTCACAATTCACGCTGAACCGGCCAATGGGGCTTGTGAGGAAGGTGAAGTGCGATGACGAAGGTTCTCTTGCTTCTCATGAGCGTAATAGTAGCGGTTTCACTGCTCGGCTTGGGAGCTGATTTTAGAAGCTACGACGCACAGAGAAACTTTGCCGTCGCAGTAGTTGCCGATGACCAAGAGTTCATAGACTTGACTCCAATACAGCCTTACGCCTACATAAACACAGATGGAAAAATTTACTTTGACTTCTCGAGATTTAATCCAAACTACCCAGGCGGTGGCAAGGGTGTAAGCCCGAACACAACGTATGCGTTTGATCAAGTCTTCAAGGTTTCGAACGATCTTTGGGAAAACGATAGCGGTTACAATGGAATATGCGTTCAAGTTTCGGCAAGCGGTAATGTTGCAAGAGTTCTCGATCTTTACTCACCCGACGACGTCTACGGGCACACAGATCCATCGAATGCAGCGGATTCGGTGAGCATGTTCATTGAAGGTGGCAACTATTCGTGGGTTGGCTTCGTGATCAATACAAACGGCTACACCGCAGGAAATACAATAGATGGACAAATCACAGTGGTCGCGCACGCGGGTAACTGCCCAGAGTGAAGATGCTACACAAAGCTCTATTGTTAATTTTTTCATTTTTTGTTCTACTTTCGGTATTTAGCTTCATCCTTAACGCTCCTCTGCTCATCGCCTACATAAAATCCGACAGCATGAGCCCAACGCTCAACAAAAATGATTTAGTTTTTATAAACATATTTGATAGAAATTTCGAACCCGGTGACATAGTTGTTTTCAGCTCCAACGGAGAATGGATTTGCCATAGGATTGTAAAGGAGACCGCTGAGGGATACATAACCAAAGGAGACAAAAACATAGTCACAGACCAGTTTGGCGGGAAAGAGATCGTTGCCAAGGAAAAGATCGTGGGCAAAATTCTGAGCTTCAACGGAAATCCCTTGAGCATTCCGCTTGGTAATTGGGTTGAGGTTCTCGAGGGCACATTTGCAAAGAACAAGTTGATCCTATTTTTCCTACTTTCCCTTGCGGGTCTTTTATTGCTTAGCAGAGGCGAAAAGAAAAGAAAGGGTAAGAAATACCTGAAGATAAAGACAACGACGCTGTTCGCGATATCTTCACTACTCCTTGTAACGATGTTCTCACTCGCAAACGTCGTTGCGTTTGAAAAAAGAACGATAAGCTACGGAACAACTTCTGCTGGCGGTTTAAGGGAAGATTGGGTTCTTCCGGGGGAGATATTCTCGAGAAAGATCGAGTTCGAGAACAAAGGCTCTTACCCATACTTCTATCGGATCTCCTCCGAAAGTCCGAACTTGAAGCTCGAAAACACCGGATTTGTCCTTTACCCTGGAGAGAGAAGAGTTCTTAAAGTCGAAGTCCACGCTCCAGAAGACACAAACCTCCACACTGAAAAGATCTCGGTGGCGAAATACATCCCCCTTCTGCCGATCGAGATCATCGATACCCTCAGCATCCATCCCTATCTACCGATTCTCGTGATGGATCTCGAGATAGCCTTGATCCTTTTTGCAGTTTACTTTTTCGGTAATTTTGAAAATGAAGTCATGAAAATTAGAAAGAGGTGGAAAACTTGAAGTTTCTGGTTTTTGGACTGATTTTAATCGCCTTCTTTATGGCGTTCCAGCTTAACTCGGACTTCAACACTTACCACGCCGAAAGAAGCAACCAACACGCAATAGTGGAGCCAGAAGATGCTTATATTGGTTACAAATGTGAAAACGTTCATATAAGGATTCAATGCGAAAGTCCAGCTTGGGAGGGAACGATTCTCGAGGTATACAACAACATGAACGAGAGTGCTCACATCCACGTCTCCTTGGCGCAACAGATCGTTGGGATTGAGATTAAAAACAGCGAATTCGATCTCGCTCCGGGTGACGTAGAAGAGATAATCGCGAGGATTTCGCTTCCCGCCGGGTTTTACTATGTCGAGTTCACAATCTCTGCTGAATTTGAAAACGGAACTGCAAAAATGCTCACGATTTGCTCCTCGGAGATTGTTGTTGAGACTGCAAAGCCAAAGATAAGCAAAACCCTGCTGAGTGGCAAAACCGTTGTAAAAACGCATACAAAGGAGACGTGGACCTTCGTAATTTCAGTTGAGAACCCAAAGGAAAACTCAACCGTTAAAGACGTGATCCCGGGAGAGTTCAACATAGTTTCCTACTCTGCAACAACGGGAAACGTGATCATAACAACAACGGGGAAATCAAAGCACATTTCTTGGACTCTCTCCGAAAGCGGAAGGCTAACGGTAACGATTGAAACCGCGTTGAATCCAGCAGGCAAGCAGGAGTTCACGTCTCCGGGTAAGTATTATCTCAACGAGGGAGCCGAACTCGATGGCATAAAGACTTCGCCAATAATCGTTTACGCCGTCTGCAACTGATATCCATTATTTTTTCGATAATCTCATCCTAATTTTGCAGAAGGAACAGATTTCACCACTCGAAATTTCCCCGCAGATTGAGCAATGTCTTGTCTCCAACGGCTTTTTCGCTTCCGTAACAAGTCCTCTCACAAAGTTTTTAACAAATCCAGGCTTTTTAAGCTCGATATCGTAAACGATTTCCTTCCACTCCGGCTTAGGAGCAAATGGGCATTCTTCGTTTTTAAAAGGAAGCCCCTTGATGATGACGTATAGCATGTTCTCTTTTTCGCTCACTTCAAAAAGAGGTCTCGCCTTGGCAACGAGTTTCGCATCAAAGGGTTCGATTCTTGGCAAGAGCTTCTCCGCATACTCTCTTTGTCCACCTGCGATGTTTTTCAAGTAAAAAGAAACCAGATCTTCAGCTGTGTGTCCTGTTGCAACCACTGTGAAACCATTTTCTCTTGCGAACCTGTTCATAATGTATCTTTTTGCAGTTCCGCAAACCGAGCAAACCCTGTCCTTTACTTCGGGAATCGTAAATCCGTATTCTCTTAGCTCCACGATGTGCAAATCCTTTTCAATTATTCCTGCAAGTTCCTCGACTTTTTTTCTTGAATCCTCAGAATAGCTTCCAATCCCGAGGTCTATGTATAGCATATCAAACTCGTATCCAAGATTGCTGAGCACAGAAGCCATTGCTGAGCTGTCCTTTCCGCCAGAGACTGCCAAAAGGATCTCATCGCCTTCCATGAAAATTTTATGCTTTTTTATCGACCTCTGAACCATTCGCTTATAGAAATCGAGATAGCAATCACTGCATAGCGCAATCCTGTAAGCCCTCAAATTCGTTACCGCCTTCCTACCGCACTTTTTGCACCTCATGGCTATCTTAGATTTGCGAGGTTTGGAACCAAGATCATCATCGCAATCGATGCAAACACAAAGATCGACATCGCCTTTGTGATTTGGCTCGAAATCTTCTCCCCCCTATCACCGAGTTTTCTAAGAATTGCGGAAAGCGTTTCCTGGAAAACTCTCCCGCCATCGAGTGGACTTGCGGGCAGAGAGTTAAAAAGAGCGACGTAGAAGTTTATCCACGCAGTCCAGTAAAGGGCGTTGAGAGCCCAAAAGATGTAGATTTCGTTGTCGAAGAAGCTTTCGAGCCCCATGAATCCTCGGAACTGGAATGGAATTGAGATCAGAAGGAGCCACATCACGGGATCCTTTAGTTGCGATGGAATTTGGGAAAGACTTGAAACAATGTGCGTTGAGTTGAAAAAGTTAACTCCACCTACACACTCAAAATTCGCAAGGTAAACACCTATGAACGCTCTACCGTTGTTTTCCGTAAGTATAAGTCTAAAGGTCTCAAACGAGTTCGAAGTCGGATCGTAGACTTCGATCTCAACCTCTTGCCCAGGTTTTCTTTTGCCCATCTCTTTACGAAAGTCCTCGAGACTTCTGACTTCTTTTCCGTCTACTTTCGTTATCAACGAGCCACTTTTGATTCCAGCTAGCTCTGCAGGGTATACTTTGTTGTCTTCTCTGTAAAGACCCGTTACCTTCACCCCCCAAACTCCGTAGACTTCAACTGTATACCTTCCACTCGAGTTTTCCAAGGTTATGAGGTTTAGCTCATTAACTTTGATAAGCTTTGAGAGATCCCCAGCTTTCTCACCATTTACTGCGAGAACTTTCGCAACAAAGGCTCCATTATCGTCAACGACTACAGGAACTGGGTTTAGAAACTGGAGAAAGTGGAAGAATATCGCAAAAGCAATGAATGCAACCAAAAAGTTCCCCGTAACTCCTGCAGAAAAGATACGGATTTTAGAAATTCTCTTTGTTTTCTTATCGAGCAATTCGGTCTCGTCTGGCTCCGCAAAGGCGCCGATTGGAAATAAAGCGAGAATCAATCCCAAAGCCTTTACCTTTATTCCTTCAACTCTGCAAAGAATTGCATGAGCCATTTCATGAACTACGATTGCAATCACGAGCCCTATGAAACCCCAAACAAGAGGAATAAAAGGATTTATGCCTGGAATAAGCAGAGAAGCCTGCGGACTCGTGAGTTCGGACGGTTGAGGAGGAGAAAGGATCATCACGATATCTGCAAAGATCACGAGAAGCAACATGAAGAACATCGCAAAGAACAGCATAGGAATACCGAGATTCGTCAAGAATTTCCATAAGATTCGAGCTTTAGAGATTTTTTCTACCAATTCAAGTCCACGCTTTGTTCTCAGCATTAAAATCGGTCCATAGCTCTTAAACCCGTGTTTTTCGAGAATGCCTCGCTTGTTCAGGATCTCTATTACAGTCCAGTAGAGCAGAAACGCGATGAGTGGCCAGAGCATCGAATCTACTTGCATCGGATCCGCTTTGTTTAGAAGAATAAAAATCTTTCCAGTCTAAGTGTATTCCTTAATTACCGTCGCTAAAATCTCCCCTTTCCCTCCCGTGGGTTTTGCGATCGTCCTTCCACAGATCTGACACTTCACAACGATTGAGGGATGATCAAAGATGATCTGTTCGTGCTCACAGTCTGGGCACTTGACTCGAACGAACTTGCTCTTCTTTGGCATCGCATCACCTCTCGATCAGCTCGAATCTCTTTGCCCTCCATGTTTTTCTCGTTTCAGCTTTCTTGCAAACCGTGCATCTATACCTTATGTTCACTCTCTTCGTCGGTTTATCCCCGCCAGGAACCTTGCTGAACTTTCCAAGATTTCCTACTTTTCCTCTTCTTCTTTTCTGCCTGTTTATCCATTTTAACTGGCTTGGTCTCCCTTTTCCGACTTTTTCAACCTCGTGAAGCGTGTGTTTCTTGCAGTATCTGCAGAAAGTCATAATCTTCTTCGGATACTTCATCCTTTCACCTCTACTCTCTCCGCTACGCCACTTTTTATCAGCACTTCAGCATTCTCTGATGGTAGAGTAGCGACATCTTCCCTTCGCAATTTATATCTTTTTCCGTCAACTCCCAGTATCTCGACGTCTTTCTTCATCCTGACAAGAACCCTATCTATACAAGTCCTTCTTTCCTCGAAAACCTCTCTTCTGAATTCGCTGATTAATTCCACGAGTTTTTTGAAAAAATTCCTCTCCAAGGAAGTTAGATCGTCCTCGTTGAAGCTAATTTCTTGTCCACAAACCTCGGCCCAAGCGGCGTTGATGATCTTTCCAGTTCTAAGCTCAAAAAGCCTCTTTTGCAATCTTTTTATCGTCTTAAGCTCATCCAAAACTCTCTCGTCTTCTTTTATCTTTTCAAGCTCCTCGATTCTTTTGCGAACTCTTTCATAGAGATCTTCGTTTATCTTCGTTATCTGAGACTTGTTCTTGTCCACGAGGATCAGAAGCTCTTCTATCATAGCGGTTTGTCCTCACTTGATTTATTAAGGGTTTTCCAACTGTTTCGCTTTGAACACTTCGAACATCACAATACCGCAGGCAACGGATAAATTCAACGAACCAACTTTTCCAACTCCTGGAATACGAACGATTTCATCACAGAGCTTTTTCACAGCTTTGGACACACCCTTATCTTCTCCACCAATGACCAATGCACAAGGCATGTCAACTTTGATCCCACGAATGTCCTCTCCATCGAGTTCTGCAGCGATTGCGAATAAGCCGAGCTTTTTCAACTTTTTCACGACGTTCGCAAGATTTTCTTCACTTGCAATTTTCACATGGAACACAGCTCCAGCGGAAGCCCTTACAACCCCCTCAGTAATCCCTACAGCTCTTCTTCGCTTTATGATGACTCCAGCGCAACCAAAGAACTCCGCAGTTCTTATGCATGCTCCAAGATTCTGCGGATCGTTCACGTTATCGAGAATCAGGATAAAACTGTTTTCTGCTATCGCCTTCTTAGCTATTGCATCAACACTCTCAAAGCTGATAGGCGAAACCTCTGCGCAGACCTTTTCCCTCATCTTTCTACGGTAACACGGAATCTTTTTTTCTTTTGCAATCCTTAAAACTTTTTCAATCCCTTTTTCATCGCTGTAGTAAATCTTGCTAACTCTACCTGCTTTCAACGCTTCAAAAACACTGTTAACCCCGCAGACCTCCATGGCAAAATTTTGTTCAAAAATTTAAGATTTTGCCGAAAGAAGACCGTTGAGCGAAGTAAGGTAGAAGGAGTAGAAGTAAGAACCTTTTTCGAGAGCAGCAATTGCTTCATCGACCTCCTTTAGCTTCGAATCCAACTCCTCGATAGTTTTAGCCTCTTTCGCAACCTCAAACCATAGCTTAAGTCTTTTCTTCGCCTCGCCAATGCAGTCCTTTGTTGCAACTCCAAAGTGCGTGAGTGCAACGATTTCAACGTCGAGCTTCTCGAATTTTTCCAAAGTTTCAAGTGCTTTCGTGAAATCAAAGGGCGGTGGTGTAAGCGGGAAGACATGGCCTTTGTATATCATCCCGACAGCATCCGAAGGAAATAGGATCTTCCTTCTCTTAAGCAAATACGCAACCATGTGCGGTGCGTGTCCGGGGGCATGGATTGCAACGAGTTCATCATCGCCGAGATCGAAGCTTTGCCCGTCTTCGACTGGAATGATTTTTTCCTCTTCAATACTCTCAGGTTTTCCGTAGATCTCAGCAAGTTCGCCTAAAACTGCCTTCGAAGCGGCCCAAAGCTTCTCTGGATTTGCTATGTGCTTCAAACCTTTCGGATGCGCGAGTATCTTTGCATTCGTTTTCTTTGCGATCGTCGCAGCACCCCCGCCATGGTCGATGTGAACGTGCGTAACAGCGATGTAGTCGAGCTTCGAAACTTTGAGTTTTGAAAGAAAATCGAGGATTATATTTGCTCCACTAACAACGCAAGGATCTATTAGCACTTTCGTATCGAAATCGAGGAAGTAAGTGGAGAAAATTCCCGGAACTGCGAAGGAGTCAATCAGATAGACTTTCTCAGCAACCTTCACACTCACACCCCCCTTTCGCAAAACTTTTTGTCATCACCCAGCGCTTTTCTGCCCAGAAATCTGCTTATGAGCATCTTGAGCACATCCTCGACCTTTAGATCACCGTATTTGCCGTAAAACTGCGCCTTCGGATTTATTGCCCCATACCTGTGATTCTTCACAGAGACGTGCGCTATCATTTTCCTGAGCTTTGGAAGCGGAATCCCGTACTTCTTCGCGTAATACCTTGCGGCGAGTGCAAAAACGCCGGGAAAAGTTAGTCCAGAAGTAATCTCGTAAACTCCATCAACCGCAGTCGCCAAAGCCCTCATGCCAATTGCGGTTCCAGCGCTCAGCAGTTTCTCCGCCCCTCCAACGACTACGCAATCGTAATAACCAGCCTTCACAGCCCTAACGGCTTCTCTAAAGGCAACGCTCGAAGAAGCGCAAGCGTCTTCGTAGCGAATTGCTGGAACGTTTTTCAAACCAATCTCGTCTACAACGAATCCGCCAAGGTTCACAGAGCCATCAGTCATCTCTTCAACGAAGTTTCCGAAATAAACCGCCTGAATTTGCTTTAACTCGAGATTTGCATCTTCCAACGCCTCAAAAAACGCTTCTGCAAATAAATCTGGCAAGGATTTCTCGCTGTGTTTCCCAAACTTCGTCATTCCAACACCGACAACCGCTACCCTCAAAATTTCACCTCCTCGAAACTTTCCCCTTCATAAAGAATGAGCAGGTAAATGAGATAGTTGAGCTTGTTCAAAATCTCCACAACCTTTTCATCGATCTGCCCATTCCTGTAAAGGCT
>Ga0105162_1000271_pt1 | contig 34755 bp, 38 predicted proteins | sample JNZ201metaG_FD_81532 | JGI IMG/M metagenome (GOLD analysis project Ga0105162, IMG submission 81532) | Hot spring microbial communities from Jinze hot spring, China to study Microbial Dark Matter (Phase II) - JNZ 20120812A | ecosystem: Environmental > Aquatic > Thermal springs > Hot (42-90C) >...
AGCCGGTTGAGCCGCCTCCAACAACAACCACGTCAAAACGCATACAGACACGGGCCAAACACTTGTTTAATACCTTTAAAAACAACCCCTTGCCGCATTCATCCCAAAATGCCGACATACACCTATGAAAAAATAGTGATGCCAGGCGAGGCGGTTGAGAAGGCGAGACATTCGAGAAAGACTGTTCGCATTAGTTATTGGAAAAAGTTTGGCGATGACCCGCCGGGCTGGCTGGTGGGAGTGGGACGCATAAATGGTAACAGGTTTATTCTTGAGGAGGAGTTTGTGGCTGAGGAGCTGCTTCTCAAGACCGATGCATACGGCTTCGTCGGGTTTCAGCGCCCTGACCAGGGGGAGGCTGTCGATAGAGGATGGATAATCGCCTTCGCCGAAGAGGTGTATTACGACGGGAGAAGATGCGTAATTTCCTGATTAGTAGATGTCACCGTTCTCCTTTATCTTAATATCCTCGTAAGGCGCTACCTTTCTTCTGTAAAACTCGTGGGCAACAGCGGAGAGAACGCCGAGGGCTCTGTTGTAGTTGTAGTAACTCGGAGTGTAGACGCCGTTGAGCAGTCGTGAGATGACATAGTTAAGCCTGCCATCAACCCGCTCCGCCGGCGCTTTACGCAGCTTCTCAAGCAGTGCATCTATCTCCGCGTCAAGCTCTTTCCTTTCTTCCTGTGTTATGTAGGGCATGGTGAAACGATGTTTTGAAAGCTTAAAAGCATAAGTGCAGCCAATCACATCAGAAACTATGCACTTCGTAACCCTGATAAGGTTTAAGAAGAAATTGACGAAAGAAGATGTGGACAGAACCGACCGCATCATCCGCGAAAACCCATCCATCAAAGTGAGGGAAATGCTGTGGACATTCGGCCACTACGACGGCATCCTCGTCGCCGAAGCGCCCGACGCCGAGACTTACCTCAAATTCATCCTCCAGTTCACAGACTACCTCTCAACCGAAACGCTCGCTGCATTCCCACGAGAAGAGGCGCTCAAGCTGGCTGGTCTGAGGTAAACCATTTAAAACCAGGCCAACAGCAAATATTGCCGATGCCCGTTTTCATAGACAGGACGAGGCTAAGCCCAGCCCACTTACCTAAGAGGCTGCTGCATCGCGAGAGAGAGTTCAGCCTTCTTAGACAGATTCTTGAGGCTGGTGTGGAGAGAGGTGACGATGTTTTCTACAGTCGTGTGCAAGTGGTTGGCCCTGTTGGAGCGGGAAAAACAACTCTCTGCCTTATGGTTGGGCAGGAGATGCAGCGCAAAAACAGAAAACTATTACATGTATACGTCAACCTTAGAAGATTCGCATCAAGCAAGGTAAGCATTTACCGCTACCTTGTCAGGAGTGTCTCGGAAGAGGCCTACAGCGTCTCCCTCTCAGCCGAGGAGCTTCTGGAAAACCTCCTCAACTTTCTAAAAAACACTGGACAACGTCTAATCATAACTTTTGATGATGCAGACTACCATGTCTCGATGAGTAGGGGAAGGGACACCGTTGTCTATGATTTCACTAGGCTATATGAGATATCGTCTGTGAGGCCGATGAACGTTCTGGGCGTTGTGTTTGTATCGCGTGAAAGCGGATATGGGGGCTATCTCGACAGGGCGGAGACAAGCTCGCTAGGCGCCTCGGTGCTCCGTCTCGAACCTTATACACGTGAACAACTCATCGACATTCTAGCCGACCGTGTCTCCGAAGCTTTCATCCGCGGCGCCGTTCCAGACAGTGTAGTCGAATACGTGGCCGACGTTGTCTCCAAACCTCCCTACTTTGGAGATGTTCGCCTCGCCCTAGACCTACTTCTCTATGCTGGAAACCTTGCAGAGAATGATGGAAGAGATTTTGTGAAGGTCGACGATGTGAGATACGCGTTAGCGGAGACTATCTCCATTTCGCGGGCCTCAGAGTACGCCGACCTGCCCGAGAAGCCAAAGGCTGTGTTGCTCTCGATAGCTAAGATTCTTCAACGGAGAGATGAACAAACTGCAGAGCTGAAAGAAGTTAGAGAGATGTTCAGCGTTTTCTGTGAAAGCCATGGCTTGTCGGCGTCGGGTTTCGACAAAGCACTATCCTACCTCGCAGAAAGGGGCTATATCGAGAAACATGGCGACAAGGTGGGGCTCGTCGGCGTAGACGCCAGAAGACTTACCACGCTTCTCGAGCAATCACTCAAGAGGTGAATACATTGGCGCCACGCCATCCTCTCGAACAAGCGCTCAAAACCTATCAACACATAAGAGTAGTCAAAACGCTGGCTGAACACGGTAAACCGGCGACAAAGTATGCGTTGGCTAAGTTCACAGGCCTCTCTATACAAAGACTTGAAAAAATTCTCCAGGAACTCATTACCCAGCGCTGGGTTAGGAAGCATCCCACAACGCCACCCAAGTACAGCCTCAACAAGGAGAACCAGACGCTGGGAAAATTTCTCACATTCCTATCCGAGGCCAACTACCTTACTGTGTGCGAAGGGGTTGAAGAGCGGAAACTTGGGTGACATGTTGTGCGGCCTAGAATGTAGCTGGGGGTGTTGAGATGAGTTTGTCCACGTCGTCGTGGAAAGTGTTCTGGTCGTCGAACATGTCTAAAATTGGTGTTGTGCTTCTCATCCTCTATATCGGCATCTCTGTCTATGTTGTTGTTTTTTATCCGCTTGACTTCGGTACAAGGTTTTGGAACAACCCTTCATATTGGGCTGACAACCCGAGAGAAGCCCCTCCAGAGTGGACAGCGTTTTTCACAACCTCTTCCCCGCCCCGACACATGGTTTTCAGGCTAGAGAAACCCTCCGAATACACCGTAACACGGTTCCGCTATAGCTACCCTGGTTTTCCCAGCTTCGTCTCACTAACCGTCTCGGGGGTCACCTACAGCTCGAGACCTCCGACTCTTTTGTTTGAGCTGGTTAGACCTGATGGAAAAGTTGTCCCCTTCTACGTCTTATCGGTTTCGAGGCCTCTGCCCGGTGAGCAGCCTCCTTACAAAAGGCATTACGAAACACCGTTGAGGGTATTCGTCAGCGGAGACCCTGATGCATCCTCTTTCGTCAGCAGGTTTCTACGAAACGAGTATGGGTTGGAGGTGGCTCCTGACGAGGTTTTGCGAACAGGTGTGGAGCGCTATATTTTCGGCGAGTTTGTGAATGGTGAGCTTGTTCCTCTGACGGGGGACTATGTTCTGGCTGTGACAGTGAGTAAGGCTGATGAGATGGATACAGTGGATGAGGTGAAGGTGGTTTTCGGTGGCAGGGTCTACGGTGTCTTGGGCACCGATAGGCTGGGAAGAGACCTCGCGACTGGCCTTCTATTCGGGTTCCCCGTCTCCCTCCTCGTGGGGTTTGTGACAGCTTCGCTAACAACGGCGATAGGCTCGCTCCTCGGCATGTTCAGCGGCTACATCGGCGGAAAAACAGACACAATAATTCAGAGAACATGCGACATATTGAACAACATACCGTTGCTTCCGCTGCTCATCTTCTTCACATTCATACTGAGGCCAAGCATCTGGATAATCATAGCCATCCTAGTAGCCTTCGGATGGTCCGGCCTCGCAATTATTGTCAGAAACATCGTTATGCAGGCGAAGACGGCGCAGTTCGTCGAGTCGGCGGAATCTATAGGCGTACCACGCGGCCGAATACTGAGACGCTACATCTTCCCACAAATAGCGCCCTTCCTCATAGCGCAGCTAATCTTCTCCACACCCTCAGCCATTTTAGCTGAAGCCGCTCTAAGCTTCCTGGGCCTGGGCGACCCCTCGCTACCCAGCTGGGGCCAGATACTCGAGTATGCTTTCAGAAGTGGTGGAGTTAACCTCGGGCTGTGGTGGTGGGTTTTGCCACCAGGAGCACTGATTGCGCTGCTCTCCTTCACATTCGTGATGCTCTCGATGGGGTTGGAGCCTGTAGTAAGCCCGAGGCTAAGGAGGATGATTTGAAGATGCTCAATGTAGTCAACTTGGTTGTCTACTATGGTCTCGGCGGCAAGGTTGTGAAAGCAGTTGACGGTGTGGACTTTAGCGTCGGTGAAGGCGAGGCCCTTGGACTCGTCGGCGAATCTGGATGCGGAAAAACCAGCACAGGCCTCGCCGTGATAAGGATGCTCCCCCCCAACGTCGTCAAACTCGGTGGAAAAATCCTGTTCGAAGGCATCGACATACTCTCCATGAATCCCAAGGATTTTGCGAAAGAATATCAGTGGAGAAAGATTTCGATGGTTTTTCAGGGGGCGATGAACAGCTTCAACCCTGTTTTGAGGGTTGGGCTGCAGGTTGCGGAGCCCCTGATGGTTAAAGAGGGTGTTTCTAAGGCAGAGGCCCTCAACAGAGCGAGGCAAGTCTTCAGACAAGTGGGCCTACCTCCCGAGTACGTTGATAGATACCCTCATGAGCTGAGCGGGGGGATGAAGCAAAGAGCTCTGGTGGCGATGGCGTTGATAATGCAGCCCAAGCTAATAATCCTCGACGAGCCTACATCTGCTCTGGATGTCTCCATCCAAACCCAGATTATGAACATGCTCAAACGCTTGAAAAGAGAGCACGGCCTCTCGATGATATTTATCACACACGATTTAGCTCTCGTAAGCGACATCGCGGATGAGATTGCGGTGATGTATGCTGGAAAGGTTGTGGAGCTGGGTCCATCGGAGAAGATTCTATGCACACCTCTTCATCCATATTCCTCTAAGCTTCTCAGCTCCACGCCGAGGCTGAAAGGCCCTAGGACACTCGACTACATACCCGGCGCGCCTCCCAGCCTCACAGACCCGCCGACGGGATGCAGATTCCATCCCCGCTGCCACCGCGTCTTCGAGAAATGCGTAACAGAGGAGCCGCCGTGCTTTGTCCAAGACGGAGTCGGGGTCCGGTGTTGGCTTTACCAAAGTGATGAGGCTGGGAAAACATGACCCTGATACGTTCACTTGTTACACAGGCTGTGACGCTGGTTTTTGTGTTACTCACCGTGCTCCTAATGGTGGCTGTTGTTCTCGGAGCGACAGGTGTGTCCGACAAGATTCTCTCAGCGTATGTAAACGAGGAGCTGCGTGCGGTGAGGCAGAGTCTCTCTCAGAGGATTAAGGACCCTGTTGAGCTGGAGAAGGCCCTTGAACAGGTTAGGCTGGAGCTGGAAAAATCATACGGATTGGATAGGCCGTGGTATGAAAGGATACCGTCGCTTATACTGCGGGTTCTCACACTCGACCTCGGCTACTCAAGAACGATTACAAGCTTCGCGGGAAGCCGAAAAGTGGCAGACATCATAGTGGAACGTCTACCTTACTCAATATTGCTTGTCACGTCGGCGGTGGTGATAAGCGCTGTCATCGGGATAAACTTTGGATTGAGAACAGCTTCGCGTAGAGGCTCTCTTTTCGACAAACTTATCTCATACACAGCTGCTGCGTCGTATGGACTGCCGTCTTGGTGGACAGGGCTGATACTGCTGCTGGTTTTCTACTTTTACCTAAGGCTGCTACCCCCAGGAGGGATAATGAGCACTCCACCCCCCACAGAGCCTTTAGCCAAGGTTCTCGACGTGCTCTGGCACGCAGTGCTTCCTCTCATGACACTTGTGACAGTTATAGTCGGAGGATGGGCTTACGTGACCCGGACAATCGTCCTTAACATCACGCAGGAGGACTTCGTCACCGTCGCCAAAGCCAAAGGACTTCCCGAAAATCTTCTCCGAAGAAGATATATACTGAGACCAGCCGCTCCACCCATAGCCACAAACATCGTCTTCGCCATAGCCGGCTCCCTAGGAGGCGCAATACTTACCGAGACAGTTTTCAATTGGCCAGGAATGGGCAGACTCTACTACGACGCAATCACAGCCTTCGACGAAGGCCTCGTCGTCGCTCTAACATTCATCTACACAATAATCTACATCACAGCCCGGTTTATTATCGAGGTTTTGGTGACGGTGTTGGACCCGCGGGTGCGAGTCTAAGCAGTCTTGAAACAATCATACAGCCTGGCAATATCTAGCTTCTTCATCTTCAGTATCATCTGGGTCAAAGCCATTACCTGCCGTGGGCTGCCGCTCTGCAGCATCTTATCCATGTCTCTGTGGACAACCTGCCATGACACTCCATACTTGTCCTTGAGCCAGCCGCATTGCTCAGCCTCCGGCACAGCCGAGAGACTCTCCCAGTAATAGTCGATTTCATTTTGTGTTTCGCAGTAAATCATGAAAGAGACAGACTCGTTGAAGGAAAAATCAATTGATACGCCGCGGTCCGATGCCGAGAACCACTGGCCCTCAAGCATGAATTCTGTGAAAATTGATTTCCCCTCGAACAGGCTTGATAGTTGTCCCTGTCTCGAGTTCTTGAATACGGAGATGTAAAATTCGCTCGCTTGCTTCGTCTTGCCTTTGAAGAGTAGATGTGGAACTATGAATGCGTCTACCCATTTTTCAACCGGCAAAACAACCTGCCACGAAAGCCCGAATCTATCCTCGACCCAGCCATACTTACCCAGCGGAGGATAATCATCTAGGGGCATCAAAACATTTCCCTTCTCAGCCAACCTCTCCCAAACAGATTCAACGATTTTTTCGGAGTATCCTGAGAAGTTGACCACGAAGGAGATCGAAGGGTTGAAAGAGAAGTAAGGGCCTCCGTTTATGGCTATAAACTTGTAACCGTTGATTTTGAACCAGATAAGTTCTGCATCGCCTGATGGGGTGTTGGGCAACACCATTGATGCAACAATATGTGAAAATGGGAAAACCGTTGCATAGAACTCGGCAGCATCCCTGGCATTCGAATCAAACCATAGATGAGGAACAATACGCTGCATCTTCTCCATCGATGAGACACTTATCCGACGTGTTTTTTCGCAGTTGTTTAAAAACTTTTATAAACAGGGTTAGAAGGTGGTAGACATCATGAAAACCTTTCTCGTAGCCGTTGTGGTTGTCTCGCTGTTTGCGGGAGCTGCCGCCGCAGCTGTCGCCTACAGCTTTGTTTTAGGCGAAACCGAGGCAAGATATCAAAAGCTTCTAGATGATATGAGAGCCGAAAACCTTGAACTACAATCCCGTCTCAGCGAAGCCGAGAACACAGTCAACAGGCTACGCTCCGACTTGAGCAGCCTACAGACATCCCTGCAAACCGCTGAAAACAGGGCTCAACAATTTTCCGAAAGGATAAATTTACTTGAGAACCGCTTGAATCAACTTTCCTCACAGCTTGAGGCGGCCAACACCGAGTTGAAAAACCTGCGAAGCAGCATGGAATCAATCAAAAACGTGATGGCCCTTCTTGAGAATGATAGGGTTTTGATAAGCTGGTTGAGGAGCGAGCCTCCGGGAACAAGGGAGGGTGATAGAGAGTATTGGAACGAGACAAGGGCCCTCGCCGTGAAGAGTGACCCCAACCTCGTGCTAACAGTTGACAAAATCTTAGACAACCTCGACCTCTACTATGACTGGGTTGAGCAGTTTCCTCAGTTAACCGATGTTACGCGTGACGAGCTTATCAGATGGTGTCCACTTTATATCGATTGGCTTCTTAACGCGCCGCCCGGTGTGGAGGAGTATAACAACGCAGTGAACCAGCTTCGGGAAGAGATTTTGCTCACGGTTATCGCTCATATCGACTCTTTGAGCAGGGTTTTGGAGGGTTAGCGTCTTCGTGTAAGTATGAATGCTGCGGCGACTACAACTGCTACGCCCACCACAGCTATCACCAGCCATGTCGGGATGCTGGGCTGTTCCGTTGGTTGCTGTGTTGTGGTGGCTATGGGTGTTGTAGTGATTGTTTGGGTTGCCGCTGTTCTCCTGACCTCCAGTTTCTCTACAACGTTGAAGGATTGAGCTACTTTGTCGCTGTACACCACCATCCCAAGCTCCAGCAGCCCGGGAGTAAGAGTGGATGTGACTGTGGATGGCAATCTTATCTCTATCTTTCCGCCCATGGCTCGCTCTCTCCCCGAGGCTATCGTCTTCCCCGAAACGGCGTCGACAATCCTGTAGGCCACAGCTGTGTCGTCGGGTCCAGCCACAGAAACAGTGACCACGGAGTCGGCACCAACAACCACGGAGTCCTGTATCCTCGTTATCCTCGGCTTCTCCACAGCTCCGAAGAACCATTTACCTGGTTTGAATGGGTATGATGGGTCTCGGTAGGCTCTCAGTTCTGCGAACTGTGAGGCGGGGTCAAATGCTGCGAGGATGTAGGGCCCGTTGCTGACCACTGCGAGGTTGTAGGTGTTGACCCAGTTGAGTAGAGCCCTGTATCTTGTCTGCGCATTTTCCAAGGTCTCGTATCGCTTGTCGCCGACGGTGAAGACGTTCGCGGGAAAGATGTTGCGTGTGATGAAGTCGTTCAAAGCGGTTTTTACCAAGCTGACCTGCTCGCGGAGAACGAGGTTGAGCTGGTCCACCCTGAAACGGGCCGCCGCTGTGTCGCTATATGTTACAAGCCGTCTGTTGAAGACAAGTTCATCCGAGACCGCCAACAGCTCCCAAGGCATGCCCCCGCCGAAGACATCGGCGTATTCGGCGATGTAGTCTGGCTCAAAGTTCCAATAATCTACATAGACCTCCAGTGAACTGTCCCCGACTATGCGGAAGCCTTTGAATGTCTCAAGAATAGGTCTCGACGTGTACGCTATTGCGAATTCTATCCTGCTCTTTGTCTCATCATAAGCCAAGTCGAAGGTCTGATATATTCTGTAGAGGATGTCAGCCATGGTTATGGGGATGCCGTGATGCCACTTGGACGAGGTGTAGAGGCTGTAGTCGAAGGTTACTTTGCTGACGGCAACCGTGCCAGGGGCCACGTTTTTCCAAGTTTTCGAAACAGGGTCCCAGACAAATGCATCTGGTGGAACCTTGAGCGTCCCCGAGGGCCCGGCTGTCTCAACTGTGTAGCTTGCTCGGAAAGGCATCGGCAGACCAGTGAATGGGTGACGTGTTATCGAGGGGTCGGAGACAGCTCTCCACAGGTCGGCGCTGTAGACGTCGCCAAACCCTCCCACAGGGTTCCAGACAGTTCTCGGCGTCCACACCCAGAGATGCCCCACGTTCAGAACATCCTTGCCCGGTATGTGTGCTTCACGGAAAGTCCACAGACCTCTCGCACCCGCCGCAAGGTCCTCAGAGACACCTCGTACCTCGGCTTTCATTGGTGTGCTCTGTAGAACCACCGCCACCCAGACTCTAACACTTTCCGAAATGCATTCGCTTAGGGCCCGGAGATAGAGCTGGTTTCTCTCCTCCTTTCCGCTGTACTGGCCCTTGAAAATCCGTTGCCCAAGGTCGTCAAGCAATGGGTTTCTGTATTGCCAGAAGCCAAACTCTTGCCAGCCTGGCATGTTGCCAAGCCACGGGGCGCAGAACTGGTTGATTGATGTGGAGTCATATTTCTCAAGTGCCCCTCGCCCCCATCCCTCGGTGTAAAGATGCCACGTGAACTCTGCCGGGTCGGTTGTGTATACTCGTGCGATGGCTTGTGCAAAGGGGAGATAAATTCTCTCTACGGTAAAGCCTATTTTCTCAAGCTCAGAGGCGACAAGGTCTCCGAGCTCCCGCCGCTCATCCTCCGTCCTAATCACGAACTTAACCGATACAGGCTTGTCCCTGTAAAACCATTTGCCATCCCTCTTCTCCGCACCCGCGGAGGTCAACGCGCCCGTGATTAGTCGGTTGGCGTACTCTGGGTCATACCTTATTCCCGCCTCCAGGATTGATTCGAAGAACTGTGCGTAGTCGTAGTCGTAGGGTGAGAGAGGTGTTGTCATGGGTGAAGCATATCCTCTATAGAGTTCTTTGACGACGTAGTCTCTGTTTACGAGGTATTGGAAGGCCTGACGCACCTCTTTTATGCTGAAGGGGTTTAGCCCAGTTGGGTCGGGGGCGGGGTTGAGGATGATTGAGAGAAGCAGTGAAGGCGCTTTCACAATCTTTATGCCCGGGTTGTTTTCAAGAGCTTGGACACGAGAAACCCTCATGTTGTAGAGATAAAGGTCGATGTCGCCTCTCTCAAGGACCTGCGGCGCAATCTCCTCGGCATAAGCTCTCACCCTGATGACATCGGTCGCTGGACCGGGCTTATCATGGGGCGGTCTATATTCTTGACCCCATGCGGAGACAGTGGACAACATCAACAACAGCAGGATGGTCAACGCTTTTTTCATGCCTTCCTCTCCCTTCTAGCGGATATCGCCAAGCTTACTAGGGCTGCTGCAAGCGCAACTATCGCCAGTCCAAGAACTATGTCCAGTATGGGGCTGGAGCTTGTTTGGCTTAGCTGAGGTTTCAGCCTTTCGGCGACGGCGTCGGCTAGCTTGTCCACCTCTATCGATGGCGTGAGTGTTGACAGTTTTTCCTCGACTGATTTAATCACCTCATCCCTTGCGGCCCTTAGCTGGTCGTTGATGTTGTTGAAGCCGAAGCTTGTATAGTAGGTTGCTTCGGCAACGTTTCCCAGCACGTCTATGGCTCTGATGAGGTGAGCTCCTTCGCCGGATACGGGTATGTAAATGGTTGCGGTGAATCTGCCTACCGAATCTGTTGCGAAAGACGAGACCACAACTCCATCAAACTCTATGAAGACCTCGCGCTGACGAGGAGCAAACCCGTCTCCGATGATGGTTATCACCTGTCCGGCGGGGCCCTGCGGCGGGCTTGTGAAAATGCTGGGAGACTTGACGGGCCTCTGTCTCGCGAATCCGATGTCCTGGTTAGGTGCTCCGCGGAACCCTGCTCGCGAATCCGTCCAAACCATGTAAACATCTGTGTTGGTCGCCGCTATTCCCCAATAGTCTCCGACAAACTGAGGTATTCCGTAGGCTGGGTTTGAGGGATAATCGGTCACCCGTGAGTTCTCCATGAATGTCGTCCCGCCGTCCGTTGAACGTGTGTAGTATATGTGGTAGCGGTAGTTATCGGGGTCGTCTCGCATGTCTCCCCACATTATGTGGATTGTTCCGTTGGGTGAGACGGCCATCGTGGGGAAGAACTGGTTTCTCTGCGTCAAATCATCGTTTATTCTCTTAGGCTTTGACCAAGTGGCTCCGCCGTCAACTGATTTTGAGAAGTAGATGTCGGAAAGGTCGCCGGGATTAGCTCCCACGGCTCCGAAAACGATATAGGCCTCGTTGCTGTTTGCTGGATTAGTCTTTAGAACGGGAAACATAGAGGACCATGACCTGAAGTAGGTGGGTGTGAGGAAGAATGGCTGTTCCCATGTGCCGCCAGGTATCACCGGCGAGGGTTTTGACCAGGTTCTCCCCCCGTCTCTTGAAACTGTAACCATGGGTGTGAACAATCCCTTGAAAGGTCCGTCGTCGAGGGAATCATAGTATGCCACGTAAACTGTTCCGTCTTCTGCTACGTGGACGTGGCTTCCTTGAACGAGCCTGGCATCCTCGTCACCTGCCAACCCGCTGAAAACGGGGCTGACAGCCACGGGCGATGTCCATGTCAATCCTCCATCCGTTGACTTGACAAGTTTTATCGAAACCTCGATGGTCGGCTCGCCTACGAAGGGGTAAAAGTCAAGGAATGGATATATGATTCTGAACTCTGTGTATGTGACGTATATCGCGTCTTTCGCCGGGTCGTTTTTGTCGGGCCCCACATCCATCCACGGCTTGTCCAAGAACGAGACAGAGGCTCTGTCAACTTGTGGGACAACTCTACCACGTGAGGCAATTAAGGGAGAGCTCCAGCTGAGTCCACCGTCCTTGGATACTGAGACGGTTACGCTTGCCACCTCGGTCTCGTAAAGCAGCCGCCCTATCCTCAAGGGCCTTGCCCCTATCGAGAGAAGCGTGTAATAGACCGTTCCATCTCTGCCAAAGTCGACGACAGGGTCGCTGCAAAAAGTGTCCTCCGGACCCGGCGAAGGCATGCCTGGGCCCCTCCATGTCTCACCTCCGTCGAAGCTCACATATGAGACGGCGCAGGATACGTCGAAGTCATGTGACACGACGACGATGTGGTCAGGGTTGTTGGGGTTTACGGCGACATGTGGCTCGTTCTGGTAAGGCCTGTTGCCGATGTCATAGGTCAACATTATGTTTCGGCTGAATTTCGCAGTCGGCGAGCGGTAGGGTATGTTTATCAAGGGTCCCATCGGCTTCGCCGCATCGGTCACCGTAGGAAGAATAAATCCCTCAAACTCTCTCTCCTTAAACTCGGCTCCAAGCCTGTAGGCTGCGCCCCCAGAAATTCTTTCCCCCAGCATATCAGAGGTGGTCAAGAGCTTCGAAGAGGGCCCGCGTTCCGCAAACTCCTCACCCCATTCAGCACCAAAGCCTAGAGGAATTGCTAAGCCAGCAGAAAGAAGCAGAACCAGGACTAGTGCTCCAAAACGCATGGATAAACATGTTAAACTATTGGATTAAACGTTTTTCCCAACACTCGACTAGGTAGAGCAATGTTTAAACGTGGTCGCGTCGGGTTGAAGACGTGGTTCCGAGAATAGTTCTAGCAGCTTGGCTTCTGGCTCTGATGTTTACCTCTTCTGCTTCTGGGCAGGAGTTGGTTCCGGGAACAGGGTTTAGCTCGGCTCTAGAGCTTACACCTGGCTCATACACGTTCGCCCTCGCCCCAGGCGAGATACATTTTTTCAAGATACCGCTTGAGCCGGGAGACATACTGGTCGCAAAGGTGCGGATGGCCTCCAACCAGGATTTTGACCTCTACCTTCTCAACCCAATTAGGGAAATTGTTGGACAAAGTGTACGCGCCACTGGTTTGACCGACGCTGTTGAATACACGGCCGTGGAAAAAGGGCCTCACTACATTGTTGTGCTCGGCTTCGGAGACTCTTCAGGCGTCTATTCACTCACGGTCTCGGTTATCAGGCCCAAAACGGTTACACAGACGGTTACGGCTGTTGTGACCGAGCGGGTTACCGAAACAGTGACAACGCATGTCTTCAACACTAACACCGTGGTCTCGGAAAAGCTTGTCACAGTTTTTGACACGGAGAGGGTTGAGGTGGAGAAGGCTCCATGGACGGCGGCGGGTCTAGCTATTTTGGCGGCGGCCCTACTCTACACAGGACACGCAGCAACCGAGGCGTTGAAAAGCCGTTACAAACAACACACAGAAGAAGATAAACCCGCGTCAAGCACGTCAGTATAGATGACAGGCCACCCAACGACCCCTTCTCACTTCACGTAGAGGCGGGTCTTCAACTCGGCAGCGGTCAAAGGCCTTAGGACATCGTGGATGAAACCTGCAGCCTCTGGGGATGTTTTGGGGAGAGGGGAGCTCGCCTTGTATAGTCTCTCTCTCAACAAACCTGTTGCGGGGGTCCGGCTCGGGGATAGATGCTATTAACCCCTGTGTGTATGGATGCAAAGGCTCAGACAAAATTTCCTCAATCCCACCCATCTCCACAATCCTTCCCAGATACATAACCGCAACCCTGTCAGCGAAGTAGCGCGTTGTCGCAAGGTCATGAGAGATGTATAGAATGGCCATGCGGTAACCTTTACGAAGAGTATTAAGCACTTCAAGCACCTCAGCCCTGCTAGATGCATCAATCATCGAGACAGGCTCATCCGCTACCAGGTACCTCGGCTTTAACACGATTGCTCGGGCTATCGCGACACGTTGACGCTGGCCTCCAGAAAGCATATGAGGATACTTTTGGGCAAAATCCTGCGGAGGCATGAGCCGCACATCCTCGAGAGCCTTGTAAACAATTTCAGTTCTCTCTGCTTTATCCTCGACACCGTGGACGAGAAGCGGTTCCTCCACAAACTCTCCCACACTCATGTAAGGGTTGAGGCTTGCGTAGGGGTCTTGGAAAATCATCCGCGTCTCCCGCCTCAGTTTTCCCAGCCTACTCTCAGGCAAATGGGTTACATCGAACCCGTCGTAGAATATTCGGCCGGATAGTGGTTTGAGAAGTCTTATGCTCAGTTTCCCGACGGTTGTTTTCCCACTGCCCGACTCACCAACCAAGGCCACAGCCTCATTCTCGGATATGGAGAGGCTGACGCCGTCGACAACCTTTACTGAGCGCGACCCCATCAGGCCTCGCCGCATACTATACGAGGCTGTTACGTTCTCGAGAACGACCAATTCCAAACCACTTCGCCCATAAACAGGACTCGTCGGCAAAACAGGCGCGGATTCAGAGCAAACTAGTCTGTTCCGCTCTCTTGGGCATATAGCTCTTGAAGGACGTCTCTCGCCGACACCACTCCCACGAGCTTACCAGCGTCGTCGACCACAACAATATGTCTTATCCTATGCCGCCCCATTTCCTCAGCGGCATCCTCCACAGAGGCGTCAGCCGGTAGGGTGATAATATCTCTTTTACATATTTCACCCACCTTCACATCAAAGTCCCTCCTCTCAGCCAGCGTCCGCACAACATCCCGCTCAGACAAAACTCCAACCATCCGCCCATTCTCCAAAACAACGATAAACCCTATGTTCTGCTCCGCCATAATCTTGACAACATCATAAAGAGTTGCCGAAGAATCTATGGTTATAGGCGCTCTTCTCACAAGCTCTTTTAGCATCATTCAAAAAAAGGTAAACAAATATATAAATATGTGAAAAACGGCGCGCAGTCGCTCAAAAATCATGGATATTCCTGAAAAACGCCGGGGGTGGGATTTGAACCCACGCGGCCCGGAAAGGCCACCGGCTTTCTTGACCAGCTTGTATGATCTCGAGGCCGGCCCACTGCCTGGCTGTGGGACCCCGGCTTCTTCCTGTGTTGCTGTTTGCCGTTTTTATACATAGTCTTCTCTGTTTATGAGGTTGTCGGGAGTTTGTCCCGAGAAGTATTTTACGATGTTTTGGATAGCTGTTTTCAGCATTTTTTTGTAGACCTCTGGTGAGCCGAATGCTCCTGCTATCCATGGTGTTCCCACGAAGTTTGGAAGCTTGATGAGCTCTGTTTCCCATGGTTCGTTTCTTTTGACCTCCCACCATACGTCTGTTGCGAAGACGATGTCCTGCCTCTCTTTTAGAAAGGCTATGAGGTCTTCTCGGTTAACCACCTCAGCCCGACCTACGTTCACCACTATACACCCTTTCTTAAGAAGAGGAAGGTTGTTTCGGTTGAACATTCCTCTTGTGTATTTGGTCAAAGGTGTGGAGATAACTATGATGTCGGCTTCTGGCAGGGCCTCTTCCAGCCTTGTCCAGGGAAGAGTTACGTCTGCGTATCCTCTTGCCTTGCCTGACTTTGTAACACCTATCACACGCATGCCGAAGCATCTCGCCACTTCAGCCACCTTCACACCTATCGACCCCATTCCAACTACGAGCATTGTTCTTCCGTTGAGCTGCAAAACTTCGACGTCTCTCTCAAACACAGCATTCCGCACTCTACCAAAATAATGTGGAATTTTCTTGGCGATGCTCAGTATCATGGCCCATGTGTGCTCGGATACGGCCTCGGCGTTTGAGCCCATGTTTCCGGCGACCAAAACATGCTCGGGGAGATGCTGCCACGCTACACCATCAACGCCTGCTGAAAGCACCTGCACGAACTTGAGGTTTTCTAGCTTGGCTATCTCCTCGGGCTTAAGCGTTATGCATAGAACCGCCTCCGCTGTTTTCTTGGATTCCTCGAAGTTTGATGAATTCTTCGTAACGACTTCGGCGTATCTCTCTATTTGCCTGACTGATTCTTGGTCAAGCTCGACGTAGGAGAGAAATGTTCTTTTCATCCGCTGAAGGTGTCTTCAGGAGGTGGATAATAAACCTCTGTGACAAGTTTCCTTGAGCAGTAGATGCAGTATACGACTGTTTTTGCGCATTCCTGCATGTAGACTGCGCCGCAGCTGCATTCGATTATGATGTCTGCTTCTGACTGTGGCTGTGAGGGTAGAAGAGGTTTGATTGGTTTGCCGCAGTATGCGCATATTCGGGAGAGTGCGAGAACGTCTCTGATGGTGAATAGGCCTATGATTTCGTCGTCGCGTGTTACGAGCAGTCTCCTTACCTTTTTTCGGTTCATGAGGTCAACTGCCTCCAGCAGCGTTGCTTCTATGTCGATGGTTATCAAGGGTTTTGACATCACTTCTTTGACTGTTGTCTGGCTGGGGTCTTTCCCAGCCGCAACAACTTTTGAGACGACGTCCCGCTCGGTCACCAGACCCACGGGTTTCCCCTTATTGGTTATGACTATGCCGCTGATTTTTTTCTCAGCCATAACCTTCGCCGCCTCCACCACTGATGAATCCTCCTCGATGCTTATTATCGGGCTTTTCACAACATCCCTAACCTTCGCCGTTTGCCACAACGGTTGTAGTGTAGCTGGGTGTGATAAAAGCGTTGTCTGGACTTGTAAAGGCTCAAATAACCCGGGAAAAGGATAATCTTTGATGAAGGTTTTACAGGCCTCCGACATTCATGGAAGCATGGCGGCGGCATCGGCTCTTGCGGAAAAGGCCGTGGATTACGACATCGTGGTGCTGGTCGGCGACATCACACATTTTGGAGCTATTCCGCAGGCTGAGCCGATTCTCGCAACGGTTGCGAAATGTGGGCGGCCGATTTTCTTTGTTCCAGGCAATTGTGACCATCCCTCTCTCCTAACCTGGCGTCCATCCAACAAGAACATCATTAACATTCATGGCTCAAACGTGAGTCAAGGCGCCTACGATTTCTACGGGCTTGGGGGAGGAAACCTCTCACCCTTCAACACTTTGATAGAGTTCAGCGAGGAAGAGTTTGAGGATATGCTCTCCAAATTCACCCCCGCGGCTGAAAATTTTATCCTCGTCTCACATACACCGCCTTTTGGGGTAGACGCAGACCTGGGTCGTGGCCGTCATCTCGGCAGCACGGCTATCAGAAAATTTGTCGAGGCCAAGAGACCTTTGGCAGTTTGCTGCGGCCACATACATGAGGGACGCTCCATATCGAGGATAGGTGAGACCGTGGTGGTGAACGCTGGGCCCGCAAAAGAGGGGTTCTACGCATCACTCAAGATAGATGGCAGAGAAGTTAAAGCAGAGCTGCACAGTTTTTAGCATATATGCCTCGGAAACAGCTCGTGGCAGAAGTAATCAACGTAGGCAACGAGCTTCTCGACGGCCGGACAATTAACACAAACCTAAACTGGCTGTGTGGGAAACTTTCTGAGCTTGGATACGTTGTCAGGAGAGCAACCATAGTCAGAGATGATTTGAATGACATAGCCAAAGCGGTGCGCGAGGCTCTTAGGCGTAAGCCTATGTGGCTCTTCATCAGCGGCGGCCTTGGGCCTACCCATGACGACAAGACGCTTCAAGCTGTTGCAAGGGCCCTCGGAAAGAGGCTGAAACTTGACAAAGAGGCTTTCGAAAGCATCCGTCGTCGATACCTGGAGCTGGCTGAGGCAGGAGTCATCAAGGACCCGTCGCTGACAAAAGAGAGGCTTAAGATGGCGAAGCTTCCTGAGGGCTCGAAGCCGCTTAGAAACCGTGTCGGCACAGCTCCGGGTGTGCTGCTGGAGAAATCAGGTGTGAAGATTGTTTGTCTTCCCGGTGTCCCGAAGGAGTTGATGGATATTTTTGAGAATGAGCTGCGACCGCTTCTCCGTGAAACAGCGGGTGATAGAGGTTTTCTCATTCAGCAGCTGTTTGTCGAGGGGGTTGTGGAGTCGCGTCTCGCCCCGCTTCTGGTCGAGACCATGAAAAGGTTCAAGGGTGTTTATCTCAAGAGTAACCCGAAAGGGGCCGAGAAGGTTTCACAGGTTATAGTCGACTTTATCGCTGAGAAAAAAGATGAGAAAAAGCTTCTCGAAGCCATGGAGTATTTCAGCAAACGTATACAAGAGATAAAGGCTTAATACTGTTATCCGTCGGAGTGAGCCGTGTCTGCTGAAGAAAGTTTTGAGAAGGCTTGGCGAATGGCTCTCAACTCGCCTACCATGTATAGAGAAGGTTTCAGAAAAGGCGAGACACATTCAAACTCGCTGAACCCGGCATATGTGAGAAGGATTTTCATCGCAGGTGTCGGCGGTTCAGGAATAGTTGGAGACATTATCTCGGCAATCAAAGAACCAAATTCACCGCCTCCTGTGGAAACTCTGAAGACTTTTCGACTGCCGGGTTACGTGGGTCCAGACACCTTGTTAATCCCTGTGAGCTACTCGGGTGACACGGTTGAAACGAGCTGGGCTTTTATCGACGGTTTTTCGAAGAGTGTATCTGTTGTTGGTGTTTCATCGGGCGGCCGGCTTACCTCATTGATGGAGACGAGGGGGTTGCGGGTTGTGAGAGTTTCGGAGGGGCTTCAGCCCCGCTATGCTGTTCCTGAGATGGTTGGCGCTGTCTACGGCTTGCTGACGGGGTTCGAAGCCTTCTCCCGTGAAAAATTCCTACAAGCTGTCGACGAACTCGAGACATATGCGAAAAAGGTTTCCGAGAATGGTTTGCAGCCGGTGGTTGAGCATGCGAGACCTTTGCTGGGCAGGCATGCTGTGATTGTTTCGGCCGACAACCTCTATTCTGCTGCTTATAGGCTGAAGTGCCAACTCAATGAGAACGCCAAGCACCCGTGCCATGTGGCCACGGCTCCTGAGGCTTTTCACAACGAGGTCGAGGGGTGGACCAGCCTCGGCAACTACTGCTACGTTTTTCTGCGAAGCAGCTATGAACATCTGATGGTGTCGGATGGCCTTGACTGGATGAAGGAGTATCTCAGCTCAAACGGGGCCGCTTTTATCGAAATCAGTGTAGAGTCTTCATCGCCTGTATCGGAGGTTCTGAAGTTTTTGCTGATGGCCGATTTGCTGAGCCTCGGCGTCGCCCACCTTAAGAAAGTTGACCCAATAGGGCTGCAGACTTTGCCCAGGCTTCGGCCCATTCTCAGACGTCATTTACCCTAAGCTTCTGCAGCAAGGGAATTGCTTCGATTTTCTCACGTGGCAGCAGGTTCCAGATTATTCCGGAAGGTTTCGGGTTTTTCGGACAGTTTATCACTCTGGTGTTGGTGAATATCCTGTCGACAGGCAGGTCATAGGCTTCATGAGGTATCTTGTCAACCACCTGAAGGTCGTGAACAGTTGTGTAAACAGGAGTATCTTCATCTACTTTGGAAAACGTTCTAAGCAGAGCATACTCAATCTCTGAATATCCCTCACCTTTTCCTATTCTCCAGCCCATGGGCGAGACAGCCACGCTTCCTACAACCACCAAATCGATGCTGGGCAGGTCTCTTGGCTCAACTTTCGCACCATATCTATACGCACCCGCTATCGTTGCAGCATCCCTCAATCCACGTTGGTGAAGCTTTTTCGGGTTAATCAAAAGGAAGCCGTGTTTGATTCTCGGAGTGGGCATGATGAGTTTTTTGCCGTCGCGCAGGACATTCCGGCGCACGGGTGCTTGTGGAGCATCGGGGTTAACTTTGACAACATCGGCGTCGATGTAGTGTTTGCTTTTGCGTAATAGGTTGGCTGCCTCGGCTGCTCCCTTGAAGTTGGGTATCCGCCCAGCCACAGGTGTTGGAAAAACCGCTACTCCGCGCTCCTCAAGCAGACGCCAAATTCTCTGCCGAATCTCCTGCTTAGATGCCGTGTCTCTATCGCCCACGGCGAACTTCTTTCAAAAGCTGTTCATAGCTTTCTTTAACCTCATCGACTGCAGCCTCATCCTCAAGCGTCGTCAAGTCACCCAAGCTCCCGCCAGTTGCCACTGCTCTCAAAACACGTCTCATAATCTTCCCGCTGCGTGTTTTTGGCAGCTTCGAAACAAATAGAATACTTGACGGTGTAGCTATCGCTCCATAGGTCTCTCTAACATATTTTATTAGCTGTTCAGCTGTTTCATTTCCTCCCTGGTAACCTGATTTCAAAACCACGAAGGCGACAGGTGTTTCTCCCTTTATTTCATCTGGGACGCCTACGACGGCGGCCTCCGATACAGCTGCATGAGATACAAGAACCGACTCAAGCTCGTAGGTGCCTATCCTGTGTCCAGCAACTTTCAAGACCTCATCAGCCCTGCCCGCAACCCAAATATATCCATCAACATCCTTGACAGCATAATCGCCTGTGAAAAACACTCCGTTCACCTTCTCCCAATAAACCTGCCTATATCTCTCAGGCTCCTTCCACATACCCGTCGGAGGCCCCAGCATACCGGGCCACGGCTTCCTGATCACAAGATACCCTCTTTGACCCGGGGCGGCGACGACGCCCTTCTCATCGACGACTTCTGCATCTATTCCGGGGAGGGGTAATCCGTTTGTTCCGGGTTTAAGAGGTGTGAGCATTAAGCCGGGTAGATGGCTTATCAAGATTCCGCCTGTCTCGGTCATCCACCATGTCGAGCCGACGGGGCATCTCCTTTCCCCGACCACTTCGAATAGCCATTTCCATGCCGCGGGGTTAATCGGCTCGCCGACGCTGTGAATTATTCTTAGGGTTGAGCGGTTGTGTTTCTGGACGGGTTCATTTCCAAAGCGCATAAGCATCCTAACGGCGGTCGGAGTCGTGTAGAAAATCGTCACACCGTTTCTCTCTATAATCTGCCACCATCTCTCGACCGTGGGATAATCAGGCGTCCCCTCATACATCACGATGGTTGCACCAGCCATCAAGGGGCCGAAAACTATGTAGCTATGGCCCGTTACCCAGCCAATGTCCGCCGTGCAGAAATAAACGTCATCGTCTCTGATGTCGAACACCCATTTCATCGTCGAGTTGAGAAGAACCGCGTAACCACCTGTATCATGTATAATGCCCTTTGGCTTACCCGTGGTGCCCGATGTGTATAACACATAGAGCGGATGAGTCGAGTCCAGGGGCTCGGGTTCTACACTCACATTTTCTGGAACAGTCCTCAGCAAATCATGCAGCCAAAAGTCACGCCCCTCCTTCATTGAGACCTCGTTTCCAGCCCTCTTCACAACCACAACCTTCTCCACATCCGTGGACTCCACGGCTTTGTCAACCACTTCCTTCAAGTTAATCAGACGCCCCCTCCGGTAAAAACCGTCAGCAGTAACCAATACTTTGGCGCCCAGGTCGTTTACGCGTATAGCAAGGTTCTCAGCCGAAAACCCGCTAAACACCACGGTGAATATTACACCAATCCGAGCGAGGGCAAGCATGGTGATGGGCAGCTCCGGAATCATCGGTAGATAGATGGCTGCTCTATCGCCCTTCCTAAGACCGAGGCTAAGAAAGACATGTGCAAGCCTGTTAACCTCACGATAAAGCTCGTAATAGGTGTACTTGCGTGTGCTCAGAGGCCTTCCATCACCGTCAACTGGCTCACCCTCCCAGATGTATGCCACCTTGTTTCTCCTCCAGCTTTTCGCATGCCTATCGAGACACAAGTAGGAGATGTTAAGCAAGCCTCCCACGAACCATTTGAAGACAAATGGATGTTCACCGCTCTCGAGAACACGGTCCCACGGCCTAAACCATTCAAGATTCCTGGCCTCCTTCTCCCAAAAACCAACAAAATCCTCTACAGTTGTTCTCCAAAACCGTTTATAGGCCTCGATGTCCACGGTTCTCGCCCGCCAGTTCGGAAGCTCCAAATATTCATCAAAAGGCAACGCTTCCGACAAATTTCCTCCGAAAGAATAAAAAAGGCAAAAATAATTTAAGCTTTTTTGAAAACGACAAGAATATAGTTTGGTATATCATTTATGAAACTGTGCCGACATGAAAAGAGTTTTCGAGTTCGTGGATAATGTAACTTCGACAGGTAAACCGTTGCTGCTAGGTTTTCCGGACACAGGTTTGGCCGGGTCCATAGCTGTGTCCTACATGGTTGAGCAGCTGAGGCCTGAGGAAAAGGGGTACGTCGACTCAGCCGAGCTTCCGCCCATCGTCCCTGTCAGAAGAGGGTACCCCAAGGAGCTTATCCGAATATATGAATCAAGCAATTTTCTCACCATTCTCTCAGAGCTGCCTATTCCGCCGATGCTGATAAGAGACTTTTCCGAGGCTTTGGTCGACTGGGTGGTTGATAAGAAATTGGGATGGGTTGGGTGTTTGACGGGCGTGGCTGAGCCGAGGCGTCTGGAGATAGATACACCCAAGGTGTTTATTTTATCTTCTGAGCTGAAGAGAGCCGAGGAGCTGGCCAAGTTTCTCGATGCCGAAGTTTTTCAGGAAGGCTTCATCACGGGCGTGCACGCTGAGATACTTAGACAGGGTCTAAGAAGAGATGTTGAGGTTAACATATTGTTGGCACAGGCTCATCTCAACTACCCCGACCCAGGCGCAGCGGCTCAGCTACTTACGCGGCTGCCCAAGCTAGTGAACGAGCATGTTGACGTCAAACCACTTTTAGAGAGCGAGGAAAACATTAGAATACAGCTACGTGACCTGATGAGACGGACCGCGGAGGCCATGGTTCAGAAATCCCGTGAGATGGAGCTTCCGCCTGTCTACAGGTGAGAAAAAATGTCCGAGTCTCCCTGGGAGTGGTTGAGAAGAATTCAGCGGCGGATGGAGGATGAGATGGAGCGGACGATGCGGATGATTAAGGAGGCGGAGATGAGAACAGGATGCCTGATGCCTCTACACCATGTAATGGACACCGAGGACCAATATGTCATAACAATCGACATGCCAGGCGCCGACAAAGAGAAAATAGACCTCTACGCCGACGAAAACCGCATAATAGTGGAGGCGCCCTGTAGACAAGACATACCATCCGCACGATATGGAAACCGTTACAGACTCATGATAGAGCTCCCCACAGCAATCGACACATCAAACATCAAGGCAAGATACATCCAAGGAGTACTCGAAATCCGAGTATCAAAGAAAAAAACACGAGGAACAAAAATAAAAATCGAATAACACACGCCGCCTAACAATCATACAAACAGCCGAAACAGCGCTTCTACTAGCAAAGTTTAATTTTTTCCTAAATATCGGTATGGTCGTGGAAAAAAAAGAAGATTTGAAAGAAAAGTTAAAGCGGGAGCTCTTGTTAGAGGAGGAGATTACATCCGAGCAGATTGAGAGGGTTAAGAGATTTATTAGGTTCACAAATAAAGGTCAGATAGTTTTTGTGGCTCCGAGGGAGAAATTGCCTCTTCGGGACCAGATACTACTGTATCTCCTAGGTAAAAGATTGGCTCGGGAGGCTGGGCTGGGTGAAAAGGACTCAGCGTCGATAGAAGAGATAAGCAATGGGCTTGGCGCTGATTATTTTCAGGTCGCTGCAAGGCTTTCGGACCTAAAAACTCAACACTACGTTTTGTCCGTTGAACGTGGTGAATACATCATGGTTTTTGCGCGGCTTAACGAGATTCTGGACAGGTTGGAGACAATGATTAAAGAAAAAGTGTGAAGCCGCATGAATAATGGCCTAAAGGAATTGATGATAGATGAATCTGAGGTTTTGATCTCAGAAATTGCAAGGTTGAAAAAGTTTATTGCGATTGCTGAGGATGGCGCGGTTTTGCTTAAATTCTACACCGATATAGCTCTGTATAAAGTTCTCGCATACATGATTGGAAAACTGGTAGTCGCTAAGATAAAGACAGATGCTACCCCGAGCCTTACTCTCGGCGACTTGGCTGTTCTAAGTGGCTTAAGGGGGAGTGATCTCCAAAGCTTAGTGGACAGGAGCAAATACATCGTTTACTTCGGCCATGGACAATATAGGTTCAACACGGTGCACCTAAGAGAGGCGCTCGAAGAACTAGAAAAGGCGGTATCATCCGAATAATTTACTTACACTATCTTGAGGCGTTGTTGTCTTGCGGATGTGTTTGTTGGTAGATAGAATTAAGAGTTGCCGCTCTACATTGTTTTTTGGGTGAGCGGCCGGGCGGGTCACCGGGAGCTCCGGAGGAAGTTCCTTCCCCGTGGGAGGCGCCGCGGCGCCGCGAGGCGCAGGGGGAGACCCTTGGCAACGCCGCAGAAACGAGACCTCCACCACGCAGTGGCCATGACTCGGCGCCTAAGCCGATGAGGAGCGTGGTGGATTGGTTGAAACGGGCGACCCGCGGCGGGAAAGGCCGCTGGGCTGTGAGCAGCCTCCCCGATGCCTGGCGGAAGCCGATGAGACAAATCCCGCCTAAACAGAAGGAGGACTATGAGCCGCACACCCTCTATCTACACTGGTTTGACTACTAGTGTTGAGCCGCATACGCCGCAGATGTAGCGGTCCATCCTCAGCTTTTTTGCATAGGCGAAGGGCGCGTCGCATACGGGGCATTTTAGCCCGATTTCCACTGCTAGGGCGGCTCCACATCCACTGCATGTTCTTGCTTTCAAGGGGTTAATTGTTCTGCATTTTGGGCATGTTTTTTGGACGCCTTCTCTGAGAGGCTCCAGCTTGAGGAGGGGCTGCGCCTGTCTCTGGGTTGATGAAATGTTTCCTGCAGGCGGGAGCTTTGGAATGTTTTGCAGAGTTCTGGACCGGGTTATGTTGATTTTGCTTGACGCTACCGCGGCAGCTAGAGCGGAGACGATTAGCACGCCCGCACCCAGGTAGAGAAACCCGCCTACATCCTCGGGAAAACTCTGCACAGACCCGGGCAACACAGTGAACGCAACATAGTCTATGGAGACGACGCCGATGATGTTGACCGATGCAAGGTGAAAGGTTCTTGCTCCAAGGTTTCTTGCGGCTGAGTTGTAGAGATACAGTTCAGCGACTGAGTAGAGGGTCCAGCTTAGGGCGGCGATTTGGAGGGCTTCACGGGGCAGTGCCTCGGTGAAAGTTAGCAGGATGAGCAGAAACGTGACAACCCCAAGCGAAAATATGACAGCGTATAAGGCCGAGCCCACTCCCGTTCCACGTCTAACATCCCGCCATCCCAGCGCGCGCAAAACAATCGAAACAGGATATGTCACCATCGCGGGAAACAGTAGATAGATAGCGAGAGGTGTCAGAGATAAGCAGTTGAAGGTTGACAGTATGTAACCGATTGCCAGCTTCTTCAACGGCTCAAAACATTCGCGGAAGTAGATATGTTTTTCAGAACCCTAGTATCCGCGGTATTGTCTGGATAATCTCCATGGCTCCGGGTCGGGTTTGCATGCTTAGCTTGTTGAGCTTCTCCATCTCATCACTTGTCAGCTGAATATTTCCTGCGGCCGCGTTGTTGAGAGCCTGCTCCCTGTTCTTAGCCCCCGCGATGGCGACACAGCCCTCATGCGCGAAGACCCATGCCAAAGCAACCTGCCCCACAGAGGCCCCATATTTCTCACCCAGATTACGTAGCTCCGTCAACAAAGGCTCGATACGCCTGAGGTATCTCCTTGTGTAGAGTGGGTTTATTCTTCTTATGATGTCTCTCGGCGGGTTGGTTGATGTGTATTTGCCTGTTAGAAGCCCTTGTGCGAGAGGGCTGTAGGCGAGTATGTTGATTTTTTCGCGGATGCAGTATGGAAGAAGATGGTTTTCTGGCTGGCGCTGGAGAAGGTTGTAGCGGACTTGGTTGGAGACGATATCCTCGCTTTTGAGTGCTTGGCGGGCTTTGATGAGTTGGCCCAGTGAGAAGTTGCTTACTCCGATGTAGCGGATTTTACCCGTTTTGACGAGATGCTCCATCGCCCGCATAGTCTGGGTGATTGGGATAAGCGGGTTTGGGAAGTGGATTTGGTAGAGGTCGATTGTCTTGACGCCGAGCCTGTTGAGGCTTCTCTCACATGCCTCGATGACGCCGTTGTACGTTAGGTGATGAGGCGCAACCTTCGTAGCAATCAACACCCTGTCTCCAAGCTCCTTAACCGCTTTCCCAACAATTTTCTCCGAAACACCTCCACCATACACCTCAGCCGTGTCAATCACGTTGACCCCGGCCTCCACCGAGGCGTAAACAGCCTCGAGACACTCTTTTTCACCATAGCTTTTACCAAATCCCCATGAGCCGGAGCCAAACTGCCACGTACCCAGCCAAACAACCGAAACCCTCTCACCCGTCCGGCCAAGCTCCTTGTAAAGCATGACAAGTCAATGTTCACCAGCAATATTAATTTCGGGACAGCACAACAACATACAGGGATGAGGATAGCCGAAGTAGACCTTTCGGAGAAAAATGTGGTGGTTCATGAGTTTCCTGATTTGTTTGAGGAGGGGGTGTGGGGTGGGAGATGTCTCGGCTTGGGGTTGATTGCTCGGAACTCTTCTGTGAAGGATGCGCTCGACCCGGAGAGTCCTCTGGTTCTGGCTGTCGGAAGCCTCGGTGGAACAGGCTTCCCGCTCGGAAACCGTCTAACCCTCGTCTTTAGGTCGCCTCTGACAGGGACGATAGCGTGGGCCCATACAGGCGGATACGCGGCCTACACTCTCGCAGCCCTCGGATACTCGGCACTTTACATCACAGGTCGTCTCGATAAGCTTTCAGCCATGGTTTTATCTGATGAGGGGATATCTTTCGTGGATGTGGAGATGTTGCGTGGACTTGGTGCTGTTGAGACATGTGCGGCTATGAGGCTTCTGGGCGGTGATGCCCGTGTTCTTGCAATAGGTCCCGCAGGCGAGAGGCAGTTGCCTATCGCGACGGTCGTAAACGACATGGGCCGAAGCAGCGGCGTTAGACACGGTGTTGGTGCTGTCTTCGGGTCGAAAAACCTCAAGGCGATAGTTATGCGAACGAAAAAACCTGCCCAGCCTCCGCGGAATCCGACACGTTACTCTCAACTGATGAGGAGGCTCAAGGCCAAGCTCGATGCATCTCCGCTTCTTAACCTCGAAAAAGGATTGCTCGCTGTCCACGGCACGGCGGTGGCCGCCGAAGCCCTCGGCTCAAACGAAGCCATTCCAGTCAAAAACTACACATTAACAACCACCGAAAAGTATCCACTTGTCGGCGGCAGAAAAATGAGCGAGACTGTTTTGGTGAGGAGAATGACGTGCAGCTTCTGCCCGGTATCATGCAGACGCGAGACCGTCGCATATGGGGTGAGAGGTGAGGGCCCCGACTATGCCCAGATATCTTCGCTGGGGACAAACTGCATGGTCTTCGACCTCGCGCAAATCTCATACATGACGCAGCTCTGTTACGAGATGGGTGTTGACCCGATAGAGATGGGGAACAGCCTTGCGGTGTATGCGGACCTCTCCGAGAAGGGGCTGGTTGGGAAGAGGCTGGGATGGGGTGATTTTGAGAAAATGTGTAGGCTTATTCATGAAACGGGCCATGTTGGGGAGATTGGTGTAATTCTCGGACACGGAGCCGCCTACACCGCGCGATACTATGGAGCCGAAGAGCTGGCACCCTCTGTGAAGAACATCAGCATTCAAAACGCGGACCCAAGAGCCGAGAAGGCCTGGGGAGTGATAAACGCCGTCGAGAACTATGGCGCCGGCTGCCACATCTGGGTCTATCCCAACCTCGTCCAAAGCTTCAGAAAATACGGCATACAAACCATCTTCGACGAAAATACATCAGAGGAGACCATCGCCCGCCGCATCTACCAGAAACAGTGCGAAGTCGCCGCCCTAGACTCGCTCGGTGTCTGCGCATTTTCACGACTCGTCTTCGATATCAGTGATTATCTCGACGGCTTCGACGCCGTGTATGGAAGAGAGGTGGCCGATGTTTTTCTCGGGGTGGGGGAGAATGTTCTGCGGCTCGAGCGATATCTGAACAATTTGTATGGTGTGAGTGACGAGGAATACATGTTGCCTAGAAAGTTCACCGAGGAACCTCTCCCCACGGGCAAACACCGCGGCGAAATATGCGATGTCGAAACAATCCTCAGGCAATATAGTAGGTTGAGGCCTTCCACCGATGTCTCAAGTTTTCTCAACAGGTTTCCAAGGCTAGGTTGAGCGGATGAAGAGGCTGAGAAGCTTCACCCCGAAGTCGAGGATGTCTCTTGAGGAGAGGACGCCGAGAGGCTTTCCCTCTTGGTCCACCACCGGTATGTGGCGGATGTTGAAGTCCTTCATCTTCTCGAGAACAGATGCCACGTCTTCGTCGGCCGAGGCTGTTACAAGGTTTTTCGACATCAGGGACTTTGCCTTGAGGTCTTTACCAAGCAGCAGATGAGACGCCGCGTAAAGAATGTCCCGCTCCGTAATTATGCCGACGAGCTTTCCATCCTTGTCCAAAACAAGGATGCTGCCAACCCCGTTATCCCACATCGTTTTAGCAGCCTCCTCAACAGTAGCATCCTCGGAAACCACCACAGGAGGATAAGACATTAGGTCAGAGGCCTTCACAGGCGAATACCTAACAGACCGCTTAAACACAGGCACAAAAACATTTGCCACAATCCATGATTAAACCTTTTCACCCACCCGAGTAAACAAGCAAAGGTTAATCAAACGCCTCAACACCACTATCAAACGATAGAAGCTCCGGTAGTATAGTCCGGTCAAGTATACCGGCCTTTCGAGCCGGTGACCCGGGTTCAAATCCCGGCCGGAGCAGGCTTCACGCTACGGCCAAGTATTGGATGATGGGTGTGCCGCCGCAGAATTTCATCACTTGTTTGACAAGGTTTTCACCCGTGGATTGGAGATAATTGGAATCTATTCCAGGCACTCCGCACACCATCAAGAAGACGTGTCGTGTCGCGGAGGTGACCTTTGTTACGTCAGCGTCCCTGTAAGGATAGATGGCGACAAGCTTTTCATCATCCCTCACCACAACCTCTTTCCCCGTCAACGTGACAGGCTTATCCATCCCTATGCCGAGGAAAGACTCCCCAACTTCTGCAAACCTCATCAAAAGCTCTCCCTTTAGTTTCTCGACATCGAAAGCAGCTATGGGAAGAAGAGACTGCATAGAGACAACGTTGTAAACATCAACCAAGGGATTAATCCTTGGAAAATCCTTACCCGCCAAGACTCTTCTCAGCAACGCCTCAGCAGAGGGCCTCGTCTTGGTTGGGTCTATGCCTATTCGCCAGAAAAAATCTCTATAAGCCCTGATAAACTTGTTCTGGACCAGACTCTCCAAAACATGTTCTTTTTTGACGCTTTCCACAGCTTCGGAAATATAGACCGGCAACTCATGATTTTCCACATCGATGTTAACGCCGACGAGCTCGGCACAATAAACACCGAGGCCTGTAAATCTTTCGCTAACCTCCCTTGAGAAGATAAGCTTCATCGGGGAGAAAAATTTTGTGGGAAATTGAAAAATTTTTACGGCGGGTTGATTTTGATGGCCTTCGTCGGGCATGAGGCTTCGCAGGCCATGCAGAATATGCAGTCGGCTTCTCTTATGGGTTCGGATTTGTCGGTTCGATATTTCTCATACAGCTCGCCCTCGAGAGGATAGAGGTCGTTACCTGTGCCAGACCTTCCAGGGTTGAGGGCCCATTCGAAGACGTTGACGGGGCAAACATCCATGCATATTCCATCCGCTATGCAAGCCTCCCAATCAACCGCTACAATCTTCCCATGTATTCCAAGCTTGGTAGGATAGGGGTTGCCGTTGGCATCCAGGCGTTGAATACCCTCGGCCCTTACCTCATGTCCGTTGTGTGTACCTGTTACAGGATACTCCTCGGGCTTCTTCAGAAAGTCAGGGTCGATGGGTTTGGGCGCATAATCGACTTGCCTCACCAATTTCCTTCACATCCTTAGCAAGAATCCACAATATAACGGTAATCACCTAACACCCGTTGTAAACCACTTACCCACAACAAATATAAATAAACAAGGCCATTCCGGAAATTGTCGGGCCGGTAGCTCAGCATGGTTAGAGCGTTCGGCTGATAACCGAAAGGTCGGGAGTTCGAATCTCCCCCGGCCCATTTAGGGTATGACTTTGATAATGTGTTTGTTGCGAACGCTTATATTAGCCGCTCCTTTGAAGAGGATAGGAAGGTGACTATGATGAGTTACGCAGAGAAGCTGGAGAAGGCGCAGTCTTTCGAGGATGTATACAGGTTGGTTAAGCAGCTTGTTTTGGAGAGGTATGGGTTGAGAAGAGGAGGCATGGGGCTGATTCTCGCAGATCTTCCGCCCCACATAGCGGCCTACCACGAGATAGGCTCAAACGCTATCGTGGTCAACCAAGCTATGCTAAACGCCGTCTATTCAGCGACAAAGTCGCGGGCGATGGTGAACAGCTACCTATTTGTCGTGCTTCTCCACGAGTACCTGCATGCACTCGGCTTTGACGAGAAACAGACCAGGGAACTGGTGAGAGAAGCTGTGTCATTCGCCCTTCCCTACGACCATTTTGCGACAAAAATAGCCACGACATCCATTTACGAGGCTCTACCAGAGCTGCGGAAAATAGTTATCCAGCCTACGTCCTCAAAACCTGTTCTGATAAAGGATTTTGACACCGACAACCTTTCGTATATAGGGTGATAAGAATATAAAGAAGTTTTATTTCTACCCTTAACCACATGCGAAGCAGCTGGGAGATTCTTCAGAAGCTCTCGAGGATTGAGAGACAGTACATTCACAGCCTCAGAAATCAATCTGACCCCGCTTCCATTCAATACTACACGGGCTGGCACCATGCGCTGGAGTGGGTGAGCAAGAGAGGTGACCAAGTGATTGTTGACGGAGTTGTCGGCACAGGGAGGTGCAGCGGCTGTGCTGCATGCGTCACGGTCTGTCCTACCAACGTTTTCGACTATGTTGAAGACCATCCCGTAAACACTCGTCTCAACCACTGTATTGAATGCGACCTATGTGTCGAAGCGTGTCCAGAGCTACATTTATCGGATGAGGAGATTGGTTTCAAGAGCCTCGACAGCTATGCGGTGAATGACAACGGCTTCGGGCGATATGGAGAAGTGTTTCTGAGCAGAAGCACCAACAACGAGATTTTGAGAAGGTCGCAGGACGGTGGCACAGTCTCGTCACTACTCATCTATGCTTTGAAGGAAAACGTTATCGATGCCGCGGCCTTGTCGACCACAACACCGGAGCTGCCTTTGAAACCGATGCCTAAACTTGTCTTCGAGCCCGACGATGTTCTGAGCTGTGCAGGCTCCAGATACACCTATGCCCCGAACCTTTTGGCTTTGAAAGAGGCGTTTGAGAAAGGTGTTGATAAGTTGGGTGTAGTCGGGGTGCCATGCCAAATAAACGGACTCAGATATCTGCAGCACTCCGTTCCAGACATAAGGTATGCTGAGTGGTTTAAGCAGCATGTTGTTTTCAGCATAGGATTGTTCTGCTCAGAGGTTTTCACATACAGCGGGTTGATGAAATATTTCAACGAAATCGGTGTCAACCCAGAGGATGTGGTCAAGATAAACATCAAGGGCAAAGTTATAATTTCCCTGAAAAACGGTGATGAGATTGTCAAGCCCTTGAAGCCACTTCACAAATATGAAAGGCCTGCATGTAGATTTTGCAAAGATTATGCGGCAGATAACGCGGACATATCCGTCGGCGGTTTGGCTACACATGGCTGGACGATAACCGTTCTAAGGACCCGGGTTGGAAAAACTCTTTTTGAAGACGCGGTGAGCAAAGGATATCTAGAGATAAAGGAGCTTTCTCTCGAGGATAACTCCATAAAATTGTTGAAAAAACTTTGTCAACAGAAAAAAGAGAGAATTTCTCCGTTATTTTTCGGTGAAAACCTTTAAATAACCATATAATTGCTTATTATTATGCCCAGAAAAAGTCTTTCACAAAGAATTGTTGAAGCACTTGAGCTAGCTGAACGGTTGAGAAAAGTTTCCGAAAAACTTCCTCCTGAAATCAAAGAAACTGTAATTCGTTATTCACAGGTGGCACCGAAAAGGAGAAAACGTCGCTCAGTGAGAAGAAGAGGAGCAGTTGGAAGACCGAGAAGAAAAACAGAAACCACTGCGGCATAGCTAGCCTTTCTTCAACTCCTCGTTCAATTCCTTCTCTATTTCTTCAAGCGGTTTGGGAGGCGGAGTAGTAGCTAACGTGTATCCTATCCACGCAATTATTCCGAGAACTCCACCAACCGCTACGATACCAGTTAGTTTTAAGACAACTGTGTCGAGTCCCGGGATAGGTGGCAAAAATAGCGCCCATGCATAGAGGATGATTCCAGCGATGCTAACAATCATGAGGAGAGCTCCTAGAGTTTGGTCTCTGGCCATGTGGATGAAGTTTTTTAAGGGAATATAAATTTAACTTTTCCTTTGCGGACTTGTAAACGGTTTGAGCAGAGAAACGATTGTGACGGTTAGAATCAGACACGGCGGGAATGAGGTTGAGTTCAGCGGAGACAGGGAAGAGGTGTGGGCGATGGTTAACCGCTATTTCTCCGAGTGTCTCGGCCCCATAGAGGCTGTTGCAAAGCTGAGTGGACAAGTTGATTTGAGTAAGCTGCTTGAGAGGCTGGTTGGAAAAGTGGTTGTCAACAACGGAGGCATAGACGTCCTCGCAGAAGCCGACACCAAAAAACGAATCGTTTACTGTCTCGCAGGAGCCTATGCAGGACGGCGACTAGGCCTCCTTGACACTGACGGTCTTACCCCCAAACGGGTAGCACAGATTTTACACATCGATGAAAAAGTAGCCCGTGCACGTCTCAGCGACTTGTGGAGAGAAGGTGTTGTCGACCGCGACGAAGAAGGGCGTTACTTTTTTAAGCCTTCAACAGGCATGAAGATTTTCGAGGGTGAGTAGATGCAGTTGAAAATCTCGATTACCTACGGTGACTTGCGGGCTGACTTCGAAGGCGACCCCGCCGATGTTTATCAAAGCGTGATAAAGTTTCTCGAAAAAAACATTCCAACCTATTCTCTTGCCTCGAGGCTGCGCAGCTCCGCCGGCGTAGAAGAGGTTCTCGACAAAATCAAGGACTGGGTTAGCTACGACTCTTCGCATGGGATTTATCTGAGAACAGATTTGTCCAGGTTACCGACTGCTGAAGCGCTACTTCTCTATGCTTCGACACGTTACCTAAACAAGTTGCTCGGTCACTCTGAGAGTGGCGAGTTTCTCGCTTCAGAGGCTGCTTCAGCTCTTGGCAAGCCTGAGAAAACGGTTTCTGGTCGTTTGTCTGAGCTTGTGCAGAAGAGTTTGTTGAAAAGGGTTGGACGCGGCGGCTACATCATCACTCCTTATGGTCTCGACTATCTTGTGGAGTTCTCTTCTAAGCGTTGAGTGGCTGGTGTTTTCTTGGCCAGGTAGATGTAGCGCCGGGGTTCTCCGACTCTCTCGAGTTTCCCTTCTCTGACGAGGTCGAGCAGGACATGGGCCACGGCTGTTGTGTCATATAGGAATCCGCGTCTCTCAAGCTCGGATACAACTTCCGCGAGCGTTCTGCCCGTTTGAAGCCATCCATCGGCAAGCAAATCTTCCACAGCTTTTTTGCAGGTGATTGGTTTGCGTGTTTGTGTCTGTGGCTGCGTGGGTGCTGTTGGTTCTGTTGAGCGGATGGCTGCGATGGTGTTTTTGACGGCTTCCTCTATTTTGTCGACGGGGGCTTCTATCTCCACCGTTACGTTGCCGATGTTGATTTTGATTTTTGCCGTTGTCAACTGTTTTCCTCTTGTTGTTCATGTTGCGCAATATTTAAATACTTCAACAATACCTTTCCTTACATGGAATTGTTGAACATCATGAGCAACCTGACCATTCAACAACATCACCTCAACACCCTCCTCAAAACATTCACCCAAACAACCGAAAACAGCCTAACCATTCTAAAAAACAACACCGTCGCCATAGACACAGAGTTGAACGATGGCCAAGACGGTGAGCTCCAGCTCGACTTGAACGGCGGTGACGCGCTTCCTCTTGAGCCTTCGGGGGCGAGGGTTCCTGTTGTCGCATGCGACATGTCTACTGTGAAGATTGCTGACTCTGTGGAGGGGGGCCTCTGGGCTGTCCGAGGAAGCATAGTGAGGAAAAACGTTTCTGGGCTGGAGGTGATGCTGGTTGGCCCCTTCGTCTACACGGCGTCTCCACGCAACGTGGATATGATACTTTCATCACTTTTTGACGTTTTGGGTGTGGACGGCAAAACGCCATCATTCCATCAAACCACTGCGCCCAAGCTCGTCGGAAACCTTTTCGAAAAGGTTCTTCAGCTACATGCCTCGCAAATCCTGGAGGGCGGAATTCTTCTTCTCGACGGAGCTTTGACCGCAGGTCCCGCCGACAGCCCTGTAGAGGTCGTCGCCCGCATAGTCGAGTCGTCGCATCGCAACGGCTTCGGTGTAGCCGCGTTCTCCAAGTCAACCACTTTAACTCTCCAGGGCCGAAACATTCTCTCGGTCGCTGGCAGCATGACACCACCCTACGTAGTTAAGCTGCCTCCGCGTAAAACGGAGCGTTGGCCAGTCTACTGTGGCTCAATATATGTGGCTCATCTCTCGCCACGATATTTTCCCTTCAGAGTTGATGTCTCGGCCGCGGACGATGTCACGCTTCTCAACCACCTTCTCTCAAGCGAGTCAATCATCTACGGCTATCCAGAGTCCCTGATACTGGCGCATCAGCTTGCAAAGCTCAGCCGGCTCGACATCCTCTCCATATGCGCCCGTCTTGAAGCCCTTCACAAAATCAAGTTTACACAAACACCGTCGCTAAGAAGCATCCTCTTCGGACCGCTGACACACTCGTGACAGAGAGATGAAAATATTACAGAAACGTGGGGAAACGCTTGAACTGCTTTGCATGCCCTCAGAGCTCGACTTTGAGATAGGTGACTACATCAAACTAGGTGAAGAAAATAGTTTCCTGCTCGCTCAGGTGGTTGACGTCGGTTATGTTGATTTGCCCGGGGGAGTGGAGGAGCTTTTAAGAGAATTGATAGTCGCGGAGGTTGATGGAGTATCTTCGCTCGACCCCTACAACACATCCTCGCTCTCGATGATGGTTCGCGAAGTGCGATGCGTAACAGCCAAAGTCCGCGCCATCTTCCACAACGGCTCACTGGCCCAAACATCTCCATGGCTCCCAAGCAGATACACCTGCAC
>Ga0105162_1000272_pt1 | contig 34681 bp, 29 predicted proteins | sample JNZ201metaG_FD_81532 | JGI IMG/M metagenome (GOLD analysis project Ga0105162, IMG submission 81532) | Hot spring microbial communities from Jinze hot spring, China to study Microbial Dark Matter (Phase II) - JNZ 20120812A | ecosystem: Environmental > Aquatic > Thermal springs > Hot (42-90C) >...
GCTCACAGGGAACCCCAGGACAAGTTGCTGCTGGTTTTGCGTTTGGAATGTGTCTTGGGCTTATACCATGGAATACTTTGCATAGCATCTTGATCTGGATAATCGTTATAGTTGTTAATGTGAACTTTGGCGCTGTTTTCCTTGGAATAGCTGTTTTTGGAGCAATTGCATATATATTTGATCCGTTTTTCCATTCTTTCGGTTACTGGATTCTCGTAGATGTTGAATCATTGCGAAGTTTATGGACATCGCTTTACCAGTCTCCTGTGATTCCTTTTACGAGATTTTACAATACCGTTGTAATGGGAAGCACGGTTATATCTTTCTTGTTATTTTTTCCCGTTTATTTTGGAAGTAAATGGTTAGTTAAAAATTACCGTGAAAAAGTTGATCCCCATATTCAAAAATTGGGGTTGATTAAAGCTATAAAGGCTTCAAAAATCTATCAGCTCTATCAAAAAATTAAATTTTGGAGTGAGGTAGTATGAAATACATAAGAAAATCTGGGGTTATATTTATTGGAGTGGTTATAATTATTGTCGTCTTGCTTAACATCTTACTTACAGATAGATGGCTTGAAAGTCAACTTGAAAAAGCAGGGTCAAGTATTGTAGGTGCAAAAGTTGAAATTGATGATCTTGATGTTTCCTTGTTGAATCTAATGATAAAGTGGAGAAGAATTCAAATAACGCATCCCGAGCATACGATGAAGAACATGATTGAGACAGGTCCCGTTGAATTTAAACTTTCTCTCCCAGCTTTGTTAAAGCGGAAGATAGTTATAGAAAATATGCAAATTTTAAACATCAAAACTTTCACCGATAGAAAAACAGATGGACGCCTGCCCGATAGAATTAAGAAAGTAACAAAAAAAGAACCAAGTTTTTTTGAAAAACAATTTACGGCTCTGTTGGATGAGCTAAAAAAAGCCCCTGCTTTTGAGTTGGTTTCTGAAGTCAAAGATCTTAAGCCAAAGGATATAATAGATAAAATTCAATTCAACACCCCTGCGAAGATAGATTCAGTTAAGAATTTAATTGAAGGTAAAATTCAAAAGTATAAATCTGACTTTGAAAATCTACAAACTGATATAAATAAACTCAAGGAGATAGAGGCGAATTTTAGAAGTATAAACCCATCATCTATAAAGACAGTAAGCGACCTTAAAGCAACTTATGATCTTGTGAATGGAAGCATAAAACAAATAAATGAAATAAAATCTAAATATGAAGCAAAGGTTAATGAGATTAAACAGTTGCCAAATGAGATAAATGCGATCAAACTTGAAATTCAAGAGCAAATAAAAAGTGATATTCAAAAAGTAAAAGATTACGCAAAACTTCCAGACATAAAAAATCTTAATTTTGTTAAATACCTCATCGGTCCTAAACTTTTCTCGTATTACTTGACATATGAAAGGTATTCAAATGCTGTTGAAGGATATATTGAAAAGATGCAAGCCTTGAAACCTGAGAAAGAAAAAAGACCTCCGAGGTTGAAAGGTCAGGATATTCATTTCGTAAAGGAGAGAGCGTTGCCTGGGTTTTGGTTAAAAAAATGTGTTTTATCTGGCGAGACAAATGCAGGCTTTAAAATTAAAGGGGAAATCACCAATGTAAGCAATCAACCTAAAATTGTGGGAGAGCCAATTCGTGTTATGCTTATTGGAGATAGACCTGACAAAGCAAGTTTGAGGCTTAAAGCTGAACTTTATTTCTTGGGTGAAGTTTCAAAGCAAACTTTGGATTTTGAACTTGTAAATTTACCGATCGCAGATTTCAATTTTGAGCATTCGGTTAAATATCTACCGGTTAAGGTTGAAAACTCTGTAGGTGATGTTGTGGTAAGACTTTCAAGACAGGGCAAGGAATTAGCCTCTGAATTTAAGTTTGTCCTTTATAATCCACATTTCGTATTTCCAGCTTTTAATCCAGCAAACATATATGAGCAAAAGTTTTCAAGTTTAGTTAAAAATACTTTTAGTGCTGTGAAAAGTTTTGATGCGGATGTTTCTTTAGGCATTGTCAATGGTCAATTAAGTATGAGTTTAAATTCAAGTCTGGACAAACAGTTAAGTAGTGGTTTTAGGGAGGCGGTTGGGAAGGAAATTGAGCAATTGAAAAACGAAGCAGAATCAATGGCACGAGCTAAACTTGAGGAGATAAGAAGGGAATTTGAGTTGAAAATTGATGAGAAGATAAAGGAGTTAACAAATAAAGCGGATGAATATAAAAATATCGTGACTTTAGTTGAAAATCTGAGGGAGCAAAAGTTAAAGGAACTTGATCAAGAAATAAAAAAGCGTGGGACGAAAATTCTTGAGAACATACTAAGAAAATAATTCACTCTAAAAGGGCTAACTTCACAATTCTATCAACTAATTCAGGAAATTCAATCCCAGCGGCTTTCGCTGCTTTTGGAACTAAACTTGTCCCGGTCATCCCCGGTAGTGTGTTGATTTCAAGGCAGAAGGTTTCGCCTTTATCGGTTACCCTGAAATCAACCCTTGCAAATCCTTTGCAACCAACTGATTCAAATGCAATTAATGCTTGTTCTTGAAGCTTTTTTGTCCATTCCTCAGGGATTTCCGCTGGAACAATGTATTCGGTTGCTCCCTTTGTATATTTGTGATAATAGTCGTAGATCCCGCCCTTGGGTATTATTTCAATGACTGGCAAAGCCATATTTCCAAGTATTCCAACTGTTAACTCTTTACCTTCTATAAAATCCTCAACGAGAGCTATATCGGAATACTTAAAAGCAAGTTCAAGAGCTGGCTCAATTTCCTCAGGACAATGGACAACGCTTAATCCGACGGTTGAGCCCTGATCGTTTGGCTTAACAACACAGGGATAAGAAAATGATTTTTCTATTTTTCTGCGAATTTCGTTCAGGTCAATTTTGTTCTTTTTTATTGTAAACCAGTCTGGAGTTTGAACTCCGTTATGTTTAAAAACTATTTTTGATATATTTTTGTCTATACCAATTGCGCTTGCGAGAACACCCGAGCCAGTATATTTTTTCCCACGAAGTTCAAGGAGTGCTTGAACTGTTCCGTCTTCTCCCCATTTACCATGCAAAATTATGAACACAACATCAATATCATCAAGTAAATGTGAATTTATGCACTCTATTACATTTTTGTTTGAATATCTTGCGAGCTCTTCCTCAGTTGGTGGGGTTTCTCTTATTGCGCTTATAAAAAGTTCATCTTCATTTTCTGGTTGATTTATTCCGAGAGCTGGGTCAATAGGTTTAACGATGTAACCAGCTTCTCTCAATCCCTGAGTTACATATTTCCCTGAAACTATTGAAACATCTCTTTCAGGAGATGTGCCACCGAGCAATACAGCAACTTTGATCTTCTCCATAGAGATTAAATTTTGATTTGTTTTCCATAACTTTTCAAACTTATCTCAGATAATTTCTTTACATCATCAAGCGTTAAAGTTTTCTCACCGCCAAGAACCTTTGCAAGTAAGACTATCGTAGCGTAGTGCTCAAGTTTTTCCATCTTGAAATAAGCATCTTTTAAATTTTTCCCAAGTGTAACAGCCCCGTGATTTTGAAGAAGAAAAGCATCGCAATTTTTCACAAAAGGTTGAACTGACAAAGCAACTTCATCGGTTGAAGGAGTTGCATATTTCGCAAGTGGAATTATTCCGAGATTTACTATCACCTCTGGAAGAACAAATTCCTCAAGAGAAAGTCCAGCAGTTGCAAACGCAGTCGCAAAAGGTGGATGCGCATGCACTATCGCATTTATATCTTCTCTTTGACTGTAAATGAAAAGATGCAACTTTATCTCTGTTGATGGCTTGTAAATCCCATATGTCAAATTTCCATCGGGATCAATTTCAACTATTTGTGATCTTTTCAAATTGCCTTTATTTACCGCAGTTGGAGTGCAAAGTATATTTCCATTTCCAAGTCGTGCTGATATATTACCGTCCATCGCTGAGATGAACCCCTTTTCGTAAATTAGATGTGCAATTTCTACAATTTCAGAAATTAATTTTTCCTTTTCAAAGAGAAATTTTTTATCTCTCATCTTGCGTTTCTGATTTTGATTGTTTAATCATCAAGATGCGAAGGATCAAACGAAGGAAGAAAATTGCAAATGCAACTACAAGAGCATGGATATAATATTTAGGTGGAATAGTTTTGGTCAGCATTCCGATAAGAAGCAAAATTAAAATCGCCAAACTTATGTAGGTTATCAAATTGAAAGTTTTGCTTGAAATTTTCATTTTTACCTCACTTTGTTTTAATGATGGAAGCGTTTTCATTTTTTTCTCAAATTTAATTAAATTAAAAACAATAAAAAACAAAGAAGCATTGAAACTTGGAGAACGATCTTAAGCTTCAATACTGGGAAGAATTTAATCAGTTGATGAAAAGACGCATTGAAGAGATGGAGGAACTTAAGAAGCTTGGAATTAACCCATATCCCTATGAATTTCCCGTGAATTCTTACTCTGAAGAAATCTTGAAAAATTTTAGAGATGAAGACCCACCGATGAATGTTTCCATAGCTGGAAGAATTATGTCAATCAGAAGAATGGGGAAAGCTACATTTTCACATATTCAGGATTCAAAAGGGAAAATTCAAATTTATTTCAAAAAAGATATCCTCGGTGATAAATATGATATTTTGAAATTGCTTGATATAGGTGATATAATTGGTGTTAGAGGTGAGGTATTCAGGACGAGAACTGGGGAGGTAACTGTAAAAGTTGAAGATTATCAAATTCTTGCGAAGGCGATACGACCTTTGCCCGTGGTTAAAGAGAAGATTGATGAACAAGGTAACAGAATTGTTTATGACCCATTTACAGATAAGGAAATGAGATATAGGCAAAGATATGTTGATTTGATAGTAAATCCAGATGTAAGACAGGTTTTCATAAAGCGAGCAAAGATAATAAGCACAATTCGTGAGATTCTTGATTCTTATGGTTTCATTGAAGTTGAAACCCCAATTCTACAGCCCGTTTATGGTGGTGCAACCGCAAGACCTTTTGTAACCCATCATAATGCGCTTGATATGGATCTTTATTTGAGAATTGCGGATGAACTTTATTTAAAAAGATTGATAGTTGGGGGATTTGATGGCGTTTATGAGATTGGGAAAGATTTTAGGAATGAGGGGATGGACAGGATGCATAATCCTGAGTTTACAATGCTTGAACTTTATGTGGCTTATAAAGATTACAATTGGATGATGGAGTTTACGGAAAATTTAATTTATAATGTGAATTTGCGTGTCAATGGAACAGCTAAGATAAAGTTTGGTGATAATGAAATTGATCTGACCCCACCTTGGAAAAGAATTCCGATGTTTGAACTTCTCAAACAATATACGGGCGAAAATCTTGAGGGAAAATCTGAAGAGGAACTTCGTGTAATTGCTAAAAGGCTTAATGTTGATGTCTCGTCAAAAATTGGGATTGGGAAAATAATTGATGAAATTTTCTCGGAGCTTGTTCAGCCAAATTTAATTCAGCCAACTTTTGTAATTGATTATCCCGTGGAGATGTCCCCGCTTGCCAAGAGGCATAGAAATAACCCAAGACTTGTTGAAAGGTTTGAGGTTATAATCTGCGGGATGGAGGTGTGCAACGCTTTTAGTGAGTTGAATGACCCAATAGATCAGCGAATGAGGTTTGAAGAGCAAGCAAGGCTTCGGGCTCAAGGTGATGAAGAAGCGATGACTATAGATGAAGATTTTATCAGAGCGCTTGAATATGGTATGCCACCAACTGCAGGGCTTGGAATTGGAATTGACCGACTTGTGATGATTTTAACAAATCAAAGGACAATTCGTGATGTAATCCTTTTCCCGCACATGAGACCTGAAAAGTAATGAAAACAAAAGATTAACATTTTAAAGTGAAAAAAATCAATCTTGTTCTTGGAATCCACAATCACCAACCTGTTGGTAATTTTGATTTTGTTTTTGAGCACGCATATAAGGTTGCTTATAAGCCGTTCATTGAAATCCTTGCAAAGCATCCTAAAATTAAACTTGCACAGCATTATACAGGTGTTCTGTTTGATTGGATTTTGAAAAATCATCCCGAGTTTTTAAATGATTTGAAAGTCCTCGTGGATAATGGACAAATTGAACTGATAACGGGTGGATTTTATGAACCAATCCTTGCCATAATTCCAGACCAAGACAAACTTGATCAGATAAAGAAATTGAGCGATTTTATTGTTGAAAATTTCGGAAGAAAACCTGTTGGGATGTGGCTTGCTGAAAGGGTATGGGAACAGCATATTGTTAAGTTCATCGCAATGGCTGGGGTTAAATATGTTATAATTGATGATACACATTTTCGGTATGCTGGCTTAACTGGGGAACAACTTCTGGGATACTACATTACGGAAGAACAAGGCTACACCGTCAATATCTTTCCCATAAGCAAAATGTTGAGATACACAATCCCATTTCAACCTGTTGAAAAAACGATTGATTACTTAAGGGAAATTGCAACTGAAAATGGGGATAGAGTTGTTGTTTACGCTGATGATGGGGAAAAATTTGGTGTATGGCCAAATACATACAAGCATGTCTATGAAGATGGATGGCTTGAGGAGTTTTTCACTGCGCTTGAGGAAAATAGCGATTGGATTAACATACTTCATTTTTCAGAAGTTATTGAGAAGATAAAACCAACTGGAAGAATTTATCTGCCGAATGCTTCGTATGCTGAAATGATGCACTGGGCCTTGCCCGCTGATGCTTATCTTGATTATGAGAAACTTGAAGAGCATTTGAAAGAAGAGGGAATGTATGAACAATATTCAAGATTTTTCAGAGGTGGATTCTGGAGAAATTTCCTTGTAAAGTATCCCGAGGCGAATAACCTTCATAAAAAAATGTTAAGAGTTTCCGATAGAGCAAGAAAACTTCAATCAAAGGGCAAAGATGTCAACATTGCCCTTAATAAAATATGGTCTGCCCAATGTAATGACCCATATTGGCATGGAATTTTTGGAGGATTATATCTTACAAATCTAAGATCAACTGCGTATAGGAATTTGATCAGTGCTGAGAATGAACTTGACAAAGTTGAAGGAAAAAAGTTGATTCGCTATGAACTTACGGATTTTGATAAAGATGGAAAAGAAGAATTGATAATTGAATCGCCGAATTTCAATATTTACATAGATCCAAATTACGGGGGGCAAATTTTTGAGTTTGATTTTAAGCCTGTTGAATTTAATATAGCTGATGTGATGACGAGAAGAAAAGAGGGTTATCATGAAAAATTGCTTCGCCTTGCAAATGAAAAGAATAATCCTAATAATCAAGGCGTCGCAAGCATACATGATATGTTACTTGCAAAAGAAGAAGGGTTGGAAAAATTCTTGCACTACGATTGGTATAAAAGGGGTAGCTTGATTGACCATTTCCTTGGCGAAGGGACAACCCTTGAAAATTTTTACCAGTGTAAATATCCAGAACAGGGCGATTTTGTTGATCAACCTTATGTGGTTAATGTTAATTTCAAAAGAAACTTACTTGAGGTTATACTCTCAAGGGATGGAAATGTTTGGATTGATAACCAGAGGAAAAAGATTCGGGTTGAAAAGAAGATCACAATCAATAAAAATTCAAGTGACCTTTTTATAGAGTATAAACTTGAAAATCTTGAAGACGAAATGCTTGACCTGTGGTTTGGGGTTGAATTTGCGTATAATTTTCTTGCGCCAGATTCAAGTGATAGATACTTTTATTTTATTGGATACGAGCTTGAAGATAAAAGATTAAAGAGCATGGGGATAGTTGATGATGTTGTTTCGTTTGGGATAGTGGATGAGTGGCTTGGGCTTGATATGAATTTTTATCTGAGCAAGTTCGCTAATGTGTGGAGATTTCCGCTTGAATCAATTTCGCTTTCTGAAGCTGGTTTTGAGAGAGTCTATCAGGGTTCTGTTATGCTACTTAACTGGAACATCAAGTTGAGCAAGGAATGGAATGTTCAGATTCATAAATCTTTCAGATTATTAAAAAAGTAAAAGTCTGGTGAAGTTTTGCAGTGGAAAATTTTTAAAATTTCCCTGCTTATAATTTTTTCTTGTGGTGTTATGTTCTCGTTTTCAAATTTTTCTGCCGTTTTGGATTCAAATTCGCAAGTTGCACAGGGGAAAATTAATTATACAAAACTTGCGTTTGTTGGGGTTGGAACAGCAGGAACAATGGCTGTTATCCATGTTTATCAACAGCATGCATGGTGGAGCGGTCAGAGAAGATCTTTTCATATTGTAAATGATTGGGACTATGCGCTTAACATTGATAAAATTGGGCATTTCTACGGCGCAACATTGATCTCAAGTTTGTTTTCCAGGTCGCTTCAATGGGCTGGTGTGGATAAAAAGAAAGCGATGATATATGGTGGGATACTTGGTTCTTTATTTGGACTTTATGTTGAGTTTGAAGATGGTTTTGCAACTGATTGGGGATTTAGCCCAGGTGATGCGAGTGCAAATATTCTTGGTTCATGGTATCCAGTTGCTCAATATTATGTCCCATTTTTGAGGAATTTTAATTTTAAATGGAGTTATATTCCAACAACGCAACTTAAAACTGGCAAAAAGAAAATTTTCATTGATGACCATGAAGGTCAAGTTATGTGGCTTTCAATATCTGTAAATAATTTTTTGCCTGAAAAAATTGAAAAGGTTTACCCTGATTTTCTTAACATCGCTGTTGGTTATGGTGTAAGGGAACTTGATGGGCTTGGCGGAGGCAAAAGGGAATTTTACATAGCCCTTGATTATAACCTTGAAAAATTGCCAGGGGATGGATGGCTTTGGAATTTGATAAAGAAAAATTTGAATTATATTCATCTCCCTGCACCTGCCATAAGATTAACACCTAAATTTGCTGTGTTCGGATTTTTCTTCTCAAAGAGGATTTAAAAATGCTATTGAAGGAAGTTTTATCTGGAATCTTAATTGGTGTTTTATCTGGATTTTTTGGGCTTGGTGGCAGTAGCGTTGCAACCCCGATTTTGAAATCATTTGCTGGCGTCAACCCAATTTTTGCGCTTGCAACTCCATTATTGACCGTGATACCATCTTCGCTTTCAGCATCTGTGATTTATTACAGGAAGAATTTAATAAATTTTGATGTTGCAAAGTTAACAATTCTTTCAGGGTTACCTTTTGTTATCATCGGGGCTTATTTAACGAAGTTTGTCAGTGGTGAATTTCTCATGCTTGCGACTGCTGTTTTTGTTTTATTTGTTGGATTAAGTTTTTTGAAAAGGAAAAATTTATTTGGTAGGGGTGGAAAGAATGATAAAAATTTGAGGTTAAAGTTAATTTCCTTAAGCCCTTTGATAGGTTTGGTTTCGGGATTTCTCGCAAATGGTGGGGGAGTTATGCTTGTTCCGATGTATGTTAAAATTTTAAAGATGGACATAAAGAATGCTTTTGGGACTTCTTTTTTCGTGATATCATTTTTCGCTGTCCCAGGGGCTGTAACTCACTTTATGCTCGGGCATATTGATTTGAAACTTTTTTTAATCCTTGCGTTTACTGCAATTCCGTTTGCGAGCCTTTCAGCAAAGATCGCTATAAAATTGAAAAGTGAACGGCTTGAATTCGCTTATGGAGTTTTCCTCGTTGTTTTCGCAATTTATTTCTTCATCAGGGAATTTCAAAGTTTATTATAAAAAAACTAATTGCAAAAAATTTGGGTTTCTGTATGTTAAAAATTTTAATTTTTCTTTGTCTGATTATTTCCAAGATTTTTCCACAAGAAAATCTCGGTGCAAGAGCTTTTGCCTTAAAAAGTTATGTTATCCCAAATGATGTGTGGGCAATTTTTTATAATCCTGCTGGATTGGCTGATTTGAAGATCAGGGAGATTTCTTTTTCATATATTCCCGCTCAATTTGGATTGAAAGAGCTTTCCAAGAAGGGTTTTGTATTTTGCGAAACATCTTTACCTGTTAAGGTCGGTGTTGGAGCTGAAATTTTTGGTTTTGAACTTTACAAAGAAGGTGTTGTTAAATTTTCGGTTGCCCGAGATTTTGATCTTTTCAATCTTGGGTTAAACTTAAACTATAATTTTGCCTCAATCAAGGGATATGGAAATGCTGGGGCGTTCAGCGCTGACCTTGGATTCATATCAAAATCTGTTAAGTTTTTTAAATTTGGTTTCGTTCTAAAAAATTTAATTGCTGGGAAAATTGGAAGAGCGAAAGAGAAACTATCAAAGGAGATTGAACTCGGGGTTGCTTTGTTGCCTTATGATAATTTAATGGTTTCAACAAGCATTTATAAAGAAACTGGCTTTAAAGAAAGTTTAAAATATGGGGTTGAGTATGAATTCGCAAATCTTTTCGCTTTAAGATTTGGGTTTTCAAATTATCCAGCGCAATATTCTGGTGGGGCTGGGATAAAATTTACAAAATTTCAATTTGATTACGGGGTTAATAACCACCAATTGCTCGGTTTAACACATCAGGTAACATTGACCGCAAAATTGGGTTGGAAAAAATGAAAAAACTTGTGTTAATTTTTCTGATTATCGTTGCCTTTGCGAAGTCGCAGGATGTAGAAGTTGATACGCTGAAAAACCTTGAGGAGGAAATACTTGAGAATCTTGAAGTTGACGCACAAATTGATGAGATAACCGAACAATTTGAGTTTATAAGGATAGAACTTAACAAAGCAGATATAGACGATCTCACTGAACTTCCATTTATAAGCAGAGAGGTTGCAAATAAGATAATTGAGTATCGCGAAAAAATCGGGGGATTTAAAGCAAGAGAACAAGTTTTTGATATCCCGGAGGTTGATGAAGGTGTGAAATTATTTCTCTATAGAAATGGATACATTCAGAAACCAAAGTTAAGTTTTCAACTTCGCACAAGGGTATTGAATAAAAATAATATCAAAAACTACGGGGAAAATTTTGATGAAAATTTCAAAACATACCAGCTCTGTCGCTTTGCGATTTCAAATTTTTCAGGTGGGTATATAATTGAAAAAGATTATGGTGAAAGGAAGATAAATGATTTGACAAACCTTTTCGTTGAATATAGAGGTTCGGGAATTTTGAGAAAATTTATCGTGGGGAATTATATTTTACAGTTTGGGCAGGGAATTTTGATGTGGAGACCTGTGTCACTTGGGAAGGGTTCTGACGCAATTTTGCCTGCGGTTAGAAGTTTTGAAAATTATTCTTCTGGATATATTTCAACTGATGAAGTTAAACCGATGTTTGGTGGAGTTGTGAATTTAAAATTTAAAAATTTTGAATCAGTGTTGTTTTATTCAAAAACAAATTTAGCATCATCTGTTGATTCATTGGATAGGGTGAGATATATTGATTTTTCGGGAGTAAATACGGGGGCGAGGGTTTCTCTGTTAAGAAATTTAATAGGTGGAATTGTAAGTTTTAGCTGGAGAAATTTCTCATTTGGGATTTTAAATTTTTATGAGAAGTTAAATCGTGATTTTTCGCCGTCAATTTCAAGACCTTTTCAAAGGGAAAGTTTTTACAGTGGATTTGAATTTGATTTGTATTTTAGAAATTTAAATCTATTCGGTGAGATTGGCTCAAAGAAACTTTTACATTTCAGCTATGTTGCTGGTTTAACGATGGGATTTGGCGATTTGAACTTTGTTTTTCACTTTAGGAAGTTAAACCCAAATTTTATATCAATCAATGGGAATGTTTTTTCAGAAAGATATGGGGAGGCGTGGAACGAAGAGGGATTTTATTCTGGCGTTAAGTTTAAAATTTGGAAAATGAGATTTTCGGGATATTGGGATATTTTTAAATTTCCGAGGTTTGATTTGAACGATATGAAAAATGGGGATGATCGCAGGATTGAAATAAGTTTTGCTGTTTCAAGAAATGTTAATTTTAAATTTATGTTTCGCCAAAAGGTGACGGTTGAAGGTATCAAAAACATTGATGAGTTTGGGAGGACATTTTGGGGTGAAGGAGTTGAAAGCAGAAGAAACATAAGATTTGAGTTGGAAAATAAATTTAAAAAAATTTCTTTCAGAAGTAGAGTTGAGGTAGTGCGGAGAAATTTGAATGGGGTTGAGAAAGGAATATTGATTTATCAGGGGGTGAAATGTGAGATCTTGAACAATTTAAAAATTTATGGTCGTATTGCATTTTTCAGGACTGATTCATACTGGTCAAGAATTTACGTTTATGAAGATGATATTGATGGGGTTGTCTCGTTGATCCCGTTTTATGGAAATGGTTTGAGATGGTATTTGGTTGTGAAATATAAATTTGGCAAGTTGCTTTCGCTTCAGATAAAATATGGTGAAAGTTTATTCATAGATAGGGAAGTTGTGCGAAATAATTTGGGAATTCAGGTTGAGTTAAAAATTTAGTTTTCGGGTTCGCCGTAAAGCTCAATTTCAACAAGTTCGCTGATTATGTGTCCAATTGTTATATGTCCTTCCTGAATTCTTTGTGTGTTGTTTGATGGAACGATTATCGCTATATCGCAGAGGTCTTTCATTTTTCCACCATCACGTCCGAGGAAACCAATCACCGTCATTCCTTTTTCCTTTGCTGTTTTCATAGCACGGATGACATTTTCAGAATTTCCACTTGTGCTTATTCCTATCAAAACATCACCTTCATTTCCGAGGGCTTCAACTGTCCTGGCAAATGTATTTTCAAATCCTATATCGTTTCCACCTGCGGTAAGGTTTGAAGTATCAGTTGTAATTGCGATTGCTGGAAGTCCAGGGCGTTTTATTCTCGGATTTAATCTGATGACGAATTCAGTTGCTATATGTTGTGAATCAGCTGCGCTTCCACCATTCCCGCAAAGGAGTAATTTTTTGCCGTTTCGGAATGCATTTGAAATTATTTCAACTGTTTTTAAAATTTGTTCTGTACAATGTGAAAAAATTTTCTTCTTCACATCTGCGCTTTCAAGAAGTGATTGCTCTATGAATTTTATCTTGTCCATTTGCTTTTACTTTTTGTTTTGGTGAATTGCGTTCACAAATTCTGAAATTAAACTTTTTGCATTTTTCCCTGATATGTTCTCAAGTATATTTCCGGTGACGATGATATCTGCACCTGCTTTAACTTTTTCCAAAGCTGTTTCTGGATCTCTTATCCCGCCTCCAACAATTAAAGGAATTTTAACGAAAGATTTTATTTTTTGTATTATCTCAATTGGCACTGAATTATCCGCACCGCTTCCGGCTTCAAGGTAGATAAGTTTCATCCCAAAGTATTGCGCAGTTAGTGAATAAGCGATTGCAATGTCAGGCTTATCTCGTGGAATAGGTTTGCTCTGACTTACGAAGATAGCTGAGGTCATTTTTCCTGATTCAATCAGAAGATAAGCTGTTGAAATTGCTTCAATTTTATATTTGAAAATTATTGGGGAAGCTAATGTTTGTTGTCCAACTATATATTCAGTGTTTGTGCTTGTTAAAACAGACAAAAACAAAACAGCATCGGCGTATTTTGAAAGTTGATAAATACTTCCGGGGAAGATTATAACTGGTTTATTCGTATTTTTTTTGACGATTTTAACGCATTTATTAAAATTTTCAGAAAGGAGCAAGCTACTTCCAACAAAAAAGCCATCAACTCCGCAATCTGTGGCTATGCGAATAAATTTAGAAAGGTTTTGGTTTTGTTTATCGGGGTCAATTAAGATAAAATAGAGGGAACCTTTGCGATTGAGCTCATCAAGTATATAACTATAAACTTTCCCCAATGGCTCGCGCAAGGTTCCCCCAGAATTTAAATTTTTATTTTCCAAACCTCGCCTCTAATTTATTGTGTCAAGATTAGTTCTTTTACGATTTTCACGAAGTTTCTCAATGCCTCGTCAAGTTTTGAAATGTCCTTGCCACCGGCGGTTGCGATGTTTGGTCTTCCACCGCCTCCACCACCTGTAATTTTCGCAACTCTGCGAACTATCTCTCCAGCATCTAACTTCTTCTCTTTAACAAGGTCATCGGTTACAACGCACACAAAGTTGATCCTATTCTCCAAAACATTTACAAGTAAACCAACTCCACTTTCAATTTTACTTCTTAGAATATCTGCATATTGTTTCATCTCGTCCATATCTTTTGGAGCCAATTCCCAATTTGAAACATTTATAGCGATAACTTTAAATCCATTTATTCTTACCACATCTGATGATTTTAAAGTTTTTTCAATTTCATCGCTTGCAAGTTTCAGCTTCAATCTTGAAAGTTCTTTCTCAAGATTTTGTTTTTCCTCAACGATTGATTCAATTTTTTCATTAAGTCTTTCTATTTCCTCTTCTTTTTCTTTTAGATATTTTTCAAGTGCTTTCCCGGTGATTGCTTCAATTCTCCTTACTCCGCTTGCAATGCTACCTTCATAGATGATTTTGAAATATCCGGTTTCAATTGTCCTGTCAAGGTGTGTTCCGCCACAGAGCTCATAGCTAAAGTCTCCAATTTTTACAGTTCTAACGATATCTCCATATTTATCACCGAAGAAAGCAAGGGCTCCTTCTTCAAGTGCTTGCTTAAGCGGTTTATATTCTTTGATAAGTTCAATGTCTTCAAATATAACATCGTTTACAAGGTGTTCAATGAGCTCAATTTCTTCTTTCCCAAGTTTTTTGGGATGTGTGAAGTCAAACCTCAATCTATCTGGAGCAACAAGTGAGCCTGCTTGCTGAACATGAGTGCCGAGGATTTTTCTTAACGCTGAATGTAAAAGATGAGTAGCGGAATGATTCTTCATTATAGATTTTCTTCTATCAACATCAATTTTTGCGATGAATTTGCCACCACTTTTGATGTAGGATTCAAGTTCTCTTGCAAGTTTGCTGTCTTTTTTGATCTTCGGAATAAAGTGAATTATAAGGTCATCCACTCGCTGTGTATCAATGATTTCAATTTCGCCCCCGGGGTAGATCAATTTGCCAGTGTCTCCCACTTGACCTCCAGATTCAGGATAAAATATAGTCTTTTTAGAGAATACCAGCTGGTCAATGTGCTCATCGTCGCTTGAGAGAAGGATAACTTTATTTGATTCATCATTGACTTCAAATTCATATTCTTTCAGGTCAGGATTGAACTCTGTTTTTATAACATCGCCTTTTCTGAGCAGTGCTTCAACTTTTTCAGCAATGCTTACCTTACCCTCTGTGAAAATTTTCTTCGTTGCTTCTCTTGATCTTTCTCTTTGCTCTTCCATTAATCTTTCAAATTCCTTAAGGTCAACAGAAAAGCCTCTTTCTTGTGCCATCAAGTTTGTGAGGTCAACAGGGAAACCATATGTATCATAAAGCTTAAAAACAACCTCACCGGGTAAAATTTTAAAGCCTTTCTTTTCAAGTTTTGAGATTTCATTTTCAAATATCTCAATTCCTCTATCAAGTGTTTGATTAAAGTTCTCTTCTTCGGATTTGATCACATCCTTTACATACTCCTTTTTGGGTTCAATTTCTGGGTATGCCTCACCCATTATCTCAACGACTTTGTCAACAAGTTTATAGATAAATGGCTCGTGCATATCAAGATTTCTTGCGTATCGTGAGGCTCGCCTCAAAATTCTGCGAAGGACATAGCCTCTCCCTTCGTTTGAGGGAACAGCTCCATCTGTGATTGCGAAGGTAAGCATCCTCACATGGTCTGCGATTACTCGCATTGCAATTTGATATTTATCACCAACATATTCTTTGCCTGAAAGTTTTGAGATCTCCTCTATCAATGGTTGGAAGAGGTCTGTGTCGTAGTTTGAATTTTTACCCTGCAAGACCGCAACTATTCTTTCAAGTCCCATCCCTGTATCAACATGCTTTGCTGGAAGCGGTTCAAGTTCGCCTCTTTCGTTGCGATTGAACTGAATGAAAACAAGGTTCCATAATTCTCTAAACCTAAGGCAACCGTCAACATTTACTCCACACTTATGATTTTTATCGCACACACCTTCACCAAGGTCAATGTGAATTTCAGAACAAGGTCCACACGGACCCGTGTCTCCCATTTCCCAGAAGTTTGATTTTTCATCAAATCTCAGAATCCTATCGTGTGATATATCTGTAACTTTTTTCCATATCTCCTCTGCTTCATCATCATCTTTGAAGACTGTGGCATATAGTCTGTTCTTTGGGATTCCCCATTCTTTTGTCAAAAGTTCCCATGCCCATTCAATCGCCTCTTTTTTATAATAATCTCCAAATGACCAGTTTCCAAGCATTTCAAAAAATGTATGGTGATATGTATCCTTTCCAACTTCTTCAAGGTCGTTATGTTTTCCGCTGACACGAATGCATTTTTGATAGTTCACCGCTCTTTTATATGGTCTCGTTCCAGTTCCGAGAAATATATCTTTAAACTGGTTCATTCCAGCGTTTGTAAAAAGCAATGTTGGATCATCAAAGGGTATAACAGGTGAGCTTGGAACGAATGTATGTCCTCTTTCTTCAAAGAATTTAACAAAAAATGTTCTTATGTCTTTTGCTTTCATGTTCTATTGTGAAGAATTTGTTTTCTTTTTTAAAAATCTAATAAAAGGATGGATTTCTTGCAAATTCGGATGGATAAATTAAAGCTCTGCTAAAAATAGTGATTAAGCGAAAAGGGCGTTTTTCTGGTTTTAGAAAACAAATTTTAAAAGAATCATCGCCCCTATAATTAGCAATGTGCAAAAGATTATTATCGCAGGGTAACCTTTGAGGGATTGAACAGATTCATTTAGTGAATTAACAGCCGATATGATATCCTGCTTTTGAGTTTTCAATTCCTTGGAGATTTCGGCTTTTAAAATGCCAAGATTTTCAGTAATGTCTTTTTTGAACGATTTACTTATGTTGGGGATTTCAGCAGTTAAAACGGTAACTTTTTCAAGGAGATTGCCCATGTTATTTTGCACTTCATACTGGGATGTTGCGACTTCATCAAAAACATTTTTTATCTCTTTGAGTTGAACATCAATTGATTTCAAATTTTCATCCAAGTTTGCAGGCGAGGTGAGCGTAAGAGAACTTGTGTTAATAGCGATGTCTTCGGAGATCTTCTTCAATAAGTTAAGATTATTTTGAACTTCTTGCGAAAAAACTTTCAAAAACTCAACATCTGGAATCTCAGGAACTATAAATTCCCTGCTAAATTCTTGTGATGTTTTGAGTTCCTCTATTTTATTTTTGATCTCGGAAAGTATCTGGGAGAAATCAATTTGTGGAAGAGCTGGTTCGCTTGATTGAACATTTTGATAGATGTTTTTGATCTCAACTATATCTTGGTTTATTGAGTGTAGAAGTTGAGAAATTTCATTTTTGAATTCGGTCAATCCGACGATATCAGTATTCCCATTTATCTCAAGCGAATTTATTTTTTCAAAAAATGATTCCTTCATTGACTCAATGATGGACAAAACTTTTGAATCAACATTATCAATTGTGGATTTGATTATTTCAGATATTTGTTTGTTAATTTCATTGCTGATGTTGGTGTAGAAGTTTTGGACCAATTGAAGGTTTGTTTCAATTGCAGAGAGTTTATTTTTAAATTCATTTAATTCGCCCATCATTGGTGACAGGAGGTATGGGATGAGGTCGGCATTATTTTCAAAAAATGTTCTAAGATCGTTTTTGGATAGAAATTCGTAAAAATCTTTGCGATATCTTTCAAACTCTGAGATCAGCGATGTATTTAACTCAGTAAATTGTTGATTTATTTCCGCGAGTTTTTGTGTGAAGAAGTTGTTGATTTCAAGAACTTTATAGCTAAGATTTGTAATTCGCGTGATGAACTCAGAGTTTAGAATTCTGAATTGTTCTTTAAGTGCTTCAAGCTCGGTTTTTAAGTTGAGTTTTTCCTCAAGGTAGTTAAATTTTGACTCCTTAAGTTGAAGAAGTTTAGCTTCAATTTCCCTTTCAAGAGCTTCAAGTCGGTCAGCAAGAAACCTCTGTAGCTGGTCATAAGTGACATAATTGTTAGTTGGGCGTAATTCCTCTAATGGCATTTTTTACCTCCGCTATGTTTTCTCTTACCTTATTATAATAAATTATTTAACAAATGTCAAGTCAGAGTGATTTCTCTGGGGCTTTGGTCAGGGTTGCAAAATTGCCTTTTTTTGGTTAAATTTTTGATGAAATTACAATGAATATTGAAAATCATGGCTGTTAAAGTTAACAACATATGTTTTGCCTATGAGCGAGAAATCGTTCTTAGAAATATAAGTTTTGAAGTTGAGGAGGGAGAGTTTGTAAGCTTAATCGGTCCTAATGGTTCGGGGAAAACGACACTTCTTAAAATTTTAATGCGTCTTCTCATTCCGAAGAAGGGGGAAGTTATGATTTTCAGTCGGAACATAAATTCATATTCATTGAACGAGTTGGCTAAGATAATTGGCTTTGTTCCGCAGGATAATTTCTTTCCTTTTCCGTATACTGTGCTGGAAGTTGTCTTGATGGGGAGAACTCCGCATCTTCGGGGAATTGGGTTTGAAAAAAAGGAAGATCTTAAAGTAGCGTTTGAAGTAATGGAGTTAACGAATATAAAGGATCTTGCGGATAAACCTGTGACTTCTTTATCTCTTGGTGAGAGGCAGATGGTTTTGATAGCACGGGCGCTTGCACAACAGCCAAAAGTTATCTTGCTTGATGAGCCAAATGCACATCTTGATATCTCGCATCAGATTGAGATATTCTCACTTTTAAAAATACTTGTAAAAGAAAGAAATATAACAGTTATTTCTGTCTCTCACGATTTAAATCTTGTTTCTTTATACAGCGATAAGATCATACTTTTGTCAAAGGGAGAGATTTTTGCTGTTGGCAAACCCGATGTTGTATTAACTGAGCAAAACATTAAAAATGCTTATGGGACAGATGTTTTTATTGATGTGAATCCAATGACTGGAAAGCCAAGGGTTAACCTTATGCCCGACAAAATCGGGCAATTTGTTGATAAAGTCAAAAACCAAAAAGGAGCAGAAACATGAATATCTTTGAACTTATTCAAAAGCAGGGGCACGAGCAAGTTGTGTTTTGCTATGATGATTCAACCGGACTGAAGGCGATAATAGCAATTCATAACACAGTTCTTGGACCTGCGCTTGGTGGGGTTAGGATGTGGAAATATGAAAAAGAGGAAGATGCACTTTTTGATGTTCTCAGGCTTTCAAAGGCAATGACTTATAAAGCAGCGGTTGCTGGACTTAACCTTGGGGGCGGGAAAGCGGTTATAATTGGCGATCCGCAAACCCAAAGAAGCGAAGCACTTTTTAGAGCGTTTGGAAGATTTGTTCAAAGTTTGGGAGGAAGATATATAACTGCGGAAGATGTTGGAACAGATGAAAAAGTTATGGAATGGATTTATTCTGAAACAAAATATGTCACAGGTATCCCTGAATCACTTGGCGGGAGCGGAAACCCAGCCCCAGTTACAGCTTATGGAGTTTATGTTGGGATTAAAGCATGTGTTAAAGAAGTTTTCGGAAATGAATCACTTGCTGGTAAAAAAGTCGCAATTCAAGGGGCTGGACAAGTTGGAAGATTTTTATGTCAACATCTTGCAAAAGATGGCGCAAAAATTTATATAACCGACATCATACCCGAGAAAGTTAAACAATGCGTTGGTGAGTATAAAGCTGAGTTTGTTGAACCTGATAAAATCTACGATATTGATGCAGATATTTTTGCGCCGTGCGCTCTTGGCGGTATAATAAATGATGATACAATCCCACGATTCAAGTTTAAAATAATTGCAGGTGGCGCCAATAATCAGTTGCTTGATGAAGATAAGCATGATAGAATGCTTATGGAGAAAGGGATTCTTTATGCCCCAGATTATGTAATAAATGCTGGTGGTTTAATTAATGTCGGAAGAGAGGTTGAAGGCTATAATAAGGAGCATGCAATGAAAAAAGCAGAAGGAATTTATGATACTTTGATGAAAGTTTTTGAAGTATCAAAGAGGGAAAATATCCCAACGCATGTCGCCTCGGCAAGAATAGCTGAGGAAAGGATTATGAGCGCTTTGAAAATTAAGAAAATCTCGCTTGACACAACGAAAGCATCTCTTGAAAGAAGATATCACAGATAAAAAGATGCCCGCTCCGCTTTTTGGGGCGGGTTTTTTAAAATTATAAAAAGGATTTGCATATAGGAACAGAAATACCAAATAGCAAACCTGAAGAGGTGGCTTTTAAAAGAAGGTTAATTCGTGAAAGAGTTTTACAAATGTTGTATGCTTATGAACTTTCCGGGAATTCACCTGAATTTATACTTTCAGACCTTTTTTCTGAATTTCAATCGGACAGGGAAAATTACGAATTTGGTAAAGCGTTGTTTTTAAGTGTAATTGAGCATGTTGAGGAACTTGACAAGATGATCGCAAAAAAGATAAAAAATTGGGAAGTTGATCGGCTTGCTTTGATTGATAAAATTGTTCTGCGAATGGGAGCTTGTGAATTGAGGTATTTCCCTGAAATTCCACCGAAGGTGACAATAAATGAAGCGATTGAACTTGCTAAAAAGTTCAGCACTGAAAGAAGTGGGAAATTTGTGAACGGTGTTCTTGATGCGATTTATAATGAACTTAAAGAGACTGGACAACTTTATAAACACGGCAGGGGATTGATTGATAAAAGTTTGAGAAAAGAAGGGAATTGAATGTGGGGAATAGATTTAAAATTTTCATTTGGACATTGTTTGATTTTGCTAACACATCTTTTTCTGTTTTAATTTTAACAACGGCGTATTCAGTTTATTTTAGGGAAATTGTGACCGGTAACTCTGAGGTTGGGGATTTCCTCTGGGGAGTTGCTTTCAGTATCTCAATGTTCATAGTTGCTTTTATCTCACCATTTCTTGGAGCGATTGCGGATTATAGTTCAAATAAGAAATTTTTTCTTTTAATTTTTACATATCTTTGCGTTTTATCAACTGGATTGATGTTTTTCGTTGAGCATGGAGATGTGCTTTTGGGCATGATTTTACTTGTGCTTGCAAACATTGGGTTTGAGGGAGGGCTTGTTTTTTATGATGCTTTCCTTCCAGAGATAACAAGTGAAAGAAGTTACGGAAGGGTTTCGGGTTATGGTTTTGCGATGGGTTATGTTGGCTCGTTCATTTCTTTGCTTATCGCTTATCCATTTTTAAAGGGGGAATTTACACCTGAAAATATGATAAATGTTAGATTAAGTTTCGTTGTCGCATCTATGTTCTTTTTTTTGTTTTCGCTTCCTTTTTTCATTGTGATAAAAGAAAAAAAATTTAAATCGGTTGAAAAAGTTTCATATTTCAAAATCGGGATTGAACGGGTAAAGTCAACATTTCAAAATATAGCAAAATATAAAAACATTGGAAGATTTCTTATTTCTTATTTTGTTTATGCGGATGGGATAAACACAGTGATAATCTTTGCTTCAATTTTTGCAAGACATACCTTAAACTTTTCACTCGTGGAGATATTAACATTTTTTCTATCCGTTCAATCAACAGCAATACTTGGTTCTGTGATATTTGGTATAATTGCAGATAGCATTGGACAGAAGAAAACATTAAGCATAACTCTTTTAATGTGGGTTGCAACTGCTGTTGGGGCATATTTTTGCGATGATAAAGTAAGCTTTTACATTATTGGTTTTATCGCTGGCTCAGCCATGGGCTCTTCACAATCAACAAGTAGAAGCTTGATGTCAAAGATAATTCCACCTGAAAAGAAGACGGAATTTTTCGGATTTTATTCCTTCTTCGGAAAATCCTCAGCAATACTTGGTCCACTTGTCTTTGGGCTCGTTTCATCAGTTACGGGAAGTCAAAGGATAGCGGTTATATCTGTTGCTCTCTTCTTTATCGCAGGTTTAATCTTTTTGCAAAGGGTAAAGGAGGAAAAATTCAGTGGGTGATTTTATTCGGTTATTTCCCCAATTGTAAATGGATTTTCGTTAATTGATTTTAATTCGTTGATAATTTTATCGGCATCGTTTTTGTCCACTATTAGAACTAACCCAACCCCGAGGTTAAAGGTTCGCCTCATATCTTCCTCCGGGACATTGCCAAGTTTCTGGATGAGGTTAAAGATAGGCGGTCTTTCCCATGATTTCCAGTCAATTTTTATCTTCAGTTTTTCTGGGATAACTCTTTTTGTATTGCCGATAATTCCACCGCCTGTTATGTGTGCCATTGCGTGTATTTCAAACTTGTCAAGTAGTTGTGAAACTGGTTTAAGATATGAGCGATGGATCTTGAGGAGTTCTTCGCCAAGGGTTGTGTTCAATTCGGGAATGAATTCATCTATTCTAAATTGTTTGAGTAATACAGCTCTTGCAAGCGAATATCCATTTGTATGAAGTCCTGTGGATGGAAGTGCTATGAGAATATCTCCTTTTCTGACTTTGTCGCCTTTTATGATTTTTTCTTTTTCAACAATTCCGATAATTGTTCCAGCGAGGTCGTATTCACCGTCTTGATAAAAATTTGGCATTTCAGCGGTTTCTCCGCCAACCAAGGCACAGTTATTTTCTTCGCATGCTTTTGCAAGCCCGAAAATGACTTGTTCGGCAACATCAATTTGCAACTTACCAGTAGCAAAGTAATCAAGGAAAAAAAGCGGTTTTGCACCGCAGACAAGAATATCATTTACACAGTGATTGACAAGATCTTGTCCTACTGTGTCATGCTTATTTGTAAGAAACGCAATTTTAAGCTTTGTCCCTACTCCGTCGGTGCTTGAGACAAGAACTGGATGTTTAAATTCGTCAAATTTCGCATCGTAAAAAGCCCCGAATAAGCCAATATCTGTGAGGACTCGCTCGTTGAATGTTTTTCTTATAGTTGGCTTTATTTTTTCAATGAGTAATTCAGCTTTTTCAATATCAACCCCTGCATCTTTATAAGTTTTCATAACCTTGGTATAAAATTTAATTAAAAACAAAAAACCCGACCGTAAAGAGGTCGGGCTTTTTTGAGATTACAATCCGAATCTCTCGTAGTTAATTCTAATATATTGTTGCCATTTCTCTGGCACCTCTGCTTCTGGGAATATCGCTTCAACTGGACACTCTGGCTGACAAGCACCGCAATCAATGCACTCTTGAGGGTGAATATAAAGCTGCATCTTTTTCTCTCTCATCTCTTTCAGATGTTCTTCATTCGTAACATCATAACCTTCGGGACCATAGATGCAATTAACTGGGCAAACTTGAACGCAGGCAGTGTCGCAAACCCCAACGCAGGGTTCTGCAATGATATACGCCATTGAGGTTCTCCTGATTTTGTTTTTGAATTATGCGATTAAAATTTAAGAATAAGAAATTTCATAAAAATTGACTTTTGTCAAATCGTTTCATTGTGATTTTATCTCCGTCCAAAATCTATCAAGGATTCTTGTAACGGGTCCGAGGTCTTTCATCAATTCAAAATTTTTAAGCATTTCTTCGTCCGGATATCTTTGTTTTGTCAGATATTTGGGGTTTATAAACTTTTTAGCTGAATCATTTACAGTTGCGTAACCAGAAAATTCGCTCACCCTTGCGCTTATCTCTGGCTTAAGGAGAAAATTAATGAAAAGATGAGCATTTTCAATATTTTCAGCTGATTTCGGGATTGCAAGGTTATCAATCCAGAGAGTTCCTCCTTCTTCAGGTAGAACATAAACAATGTTTGAATCGTATTCCGAAATTTTCACAAGTTGACCGCTCCACCCGTGCGCAATCCATACATCTCCCGATAAAATTGCCTGGTCAAAACCAGAACTGTTATATTGTTTAACAAGTTTTTTCTGAGCCATTAGAAGTTCTTTTGCCTTTAAAAGAATTGATGTGTCTGTTTCATTTATTGAATACCCGAGAAGTTTTAAAGCTACAGCAAAACATTCCCTCATATCGTCAAGCATTAAAATTTTCCCTTTATATTTCTCATCAAAAAGAATTTTCCATGTTTCGGGTAGTTTGCCAAGCTTATCTTTTCGGTATGCTAATCCAGTTGTTCCCCAGAAGAATGGGATTGAAAATCTGTTTTCGGGGTCATATTCAAGATTTAAAAACCTTGAATTTACATTTTTTAGATTTGGAATTTTGCTTTTGTCAATCTCCCGAAGAAGGTTTTGATGAATAAGTATTTGAACCATGTAATCTGATGGGACGACGACATCATATCTGCTAACCCCTGTTTGTAACTTTTCAAGCAAAGCTTCGTTGGAATCGTAGGTATCAAGATTAACCTTCACTCCTGTTTCCCTTTCAAATTCTTCAATGACATCTTGCGGTAGATAATCTGACCAGATATAGACATTAACTTTATTTTTGTTTCCAGAGCATGAGATAAAAATGAGACCAGTGATTAAAATGAAAATTGAAAATAAAATTTCTTTTCTCATTTTGACAACATCAACCTTTGTGATAAAATTATTGCCACTGTCGTAGTTATGAGCATTAGCGTTGAGATAGCGTTTATCTCCGGGGTTACGCTTGTTCTTAACATTGAATAGATTTGCAAAGGGAGCGTTGTTGATGCAACACCTGCGACAAAAGATGTTATAAGATAATCGTCAATTGAAAGCGTAAATACGATAAGGGCAGAAGAAATTATCGCTGGGAAAAGAAGAGGAAGTGTAATCCTTCTGAAAACTTCAAATTCATTCGCTCCAAGATCAAGTGCTGATTCCTCAATTTCCTTTTCAATGTTTTGTATCCTTGCGAGAACTATTAGGATGACATAAGATATGCTGAAAACGATGTGCGCTATTATAACTGTTGTAAACCCAAGGGTTATTTTAACAAACCCGAAAAAACTAAGCAGTGCCCCAGCGAGGACAATCTCTGGAATTATAATTGGAAGATAGATTAAAACTTTGAAACTTTCCTTAAATTTGAAATCAACCTTTCTCAATCCTATGGCTCCGATGGTTCCAAGCGTGGTTGAGGCAAGTGTTGAGATAAGTGCGATAATAAGGCTATTTTTTAATGAATTCAACAAAATCTTGTTATTTAAAAGTTTGATATACCATTGAAGTGTGAAACCTTCCCAAATAGTTGTCCATCGTGATGCGTTGAATGATAAGATGATCAAAACAAAAATTGGCATATAAAGGAAGGCATAAACGCTAAAGATATAGATTTTGAAAATTAAATCACCAGCCTTTTTCATTTTCACTTTTCAGTTTGCTTTACGGTCTCATCAATCCAGTTTAAATACGAGTCAGAGCCTTCAATTATTGGAATTGCTATGATTTCAGGAACTGTATATTTGTGTAATTCTTTTACACGCTTTACAAGTTCGGGGAAAACATCTTTTCTGGTTTTAATTATGATAAGTGATTCAAAATCATCTTCAATGTTGTTTTGCCAGAAATAAATTGAGTTAACTTTTTCAATTACATTACAACATGCAGCAAGTTTTTCTTCCACGAGCGTTTTTGAAATCTTTCTTGCCTCAATTACATTTGGAGTTGTTATTAAAACAACGATGTAATCAGTCATGGCTTTAGTTTTGGTATTTTTTTAAAAAAGATATAAACTTATGGTGACAAGTTCAAGTTATCTTTGAGTTTTTCAGTTTAATGATTTTTCGCATAATGTAGTTGTTTTTTAAACGGGCTCTGTTTAAATTTGAATGAGTTTAAAAATTAAAATCAAAATCAGGAGGTATAAAATGGCAGTAAGAGTTGGAATCAACGGATTTGGAAGAATTGGACGACTTGTTTTCAGAGCTGCTGTTCAAAATAATGTTGATGATCTTGAATTTGTAGCTATAAACGATATCACTGACACAAAAACGCTTGCGCACCTTTTAAAATATGATTCAATTCATCGTCGTTTCCCTGGGACTGTTGAGTATACGGATAATGAGTTAATTGTTAACGGTAAAAAGATTAAAGTTCTTGCTATTAAAGATCCAGCTCAATTGCCGTGGAAGGATTTGGGTGTTGATATTGTGATTGAATCAACAGGGCTTTTTACAAAAAAATCCGATGCGGAAAAACATATTCAGGCAGGTGCGAAGAAAGTTATAATCACAGCACCTGCAGATGGGGTTGAAAAAACGATAGTTCTTGGGGTGAATGATAACATATTGACTCCAGATGATGTGATTGTTTCAAATGCCTCCTGCACAACAAACTGCCTTGCCCCGATGGTTAAGGTTTTGCATGACAATTTCAAGGTTAGGAAAGGTTTGATGACAACTGTTCACGCTTACACAAATGACCAGCGTGTCCTTGATTTGCCACATAAAGATTTGAGAAGGGCAAGAGCAGCTGGGATGTCAATAATCCCAACAACAACAGGTGCAGCAAAGGCGGTTGGTAAAGTCATACCTGAATTAAACGGGAAACTTCATGGCTTTGCACTTCGTGTTCCCGTGCCAGATGGATCTGTGACTGATTTCGTTGCTGAACTTGACAAAGAGGTGACCGTTGATGAAGTTAATAAGGCATTTAAAGAAGCAAGCGAAACTTATCTGAAGGGAATACTTGAATATACCGAAGATGAAATTGTATCAAGCGATATAATTGGAAACCCGCATTCGTGCATCTTTGATGCAAAGTCAACCATGGTTATGGGTGGAAATCTTGTTAAAGTTGTTGGATGGTATGATAACGAGTGGGGTTACTCATGCAGGGTTGTTGATCTCACAAGGAAGATTGCAAGGATGATGGGTGATTGACAGTTGTTAAGTCATCCCTCCCTCAATTGGTTTTGGGGGAGGGTTTATTTTTAAATAATTCAGGGGGTTTTATGTTATTTATTATCTTTGTCATGTTTGTGAATTTCGTTTTTGCTCAAAATGCTAATGAAATTTTTAATAAAGCAGTTGTGGCAATTGAAGAAAATGATAAAAAAATTGAATCACTGTCTGGCGAGTTCAAACTTAAGGTTGTGCTGAATTATGATATGACTGTGAAGAAGGGAAATTATGAGTTTTTATATGATGTGAAGTTTGATAGGGGAGAAATAAAAGAGAGAAGGCTTATTTCAAACCCAGAGAAGGTTGATTCGCAAAGTTTGGCTATAGCAAAGCGGATTGAGAAAATTAGAGAAGGAGAAAATTTAAAAATTAAAAATCTTGTTTTTCCATTTCTTCGGCTGTCGGAAAATTCAACCGATAAAAAAATAGATTTCAAACTCAAGGGAATTGAAAAATACAACGGCAAAGATTGCTATGTGCTCGGGGTTGACTTCAAAGTCAAAAATGATAGCATAGGTTCAGAGGGGAATGGAATAATTTTGATTGAAAGGGAAAATAATTTCCCCGTTAGATGTGAATATGATATAATTTATCAATCAAAGAGGGTCGGAAAAAATCAAAGCAAACAATTTCTTGATATTGCAGGTTACGGGGGAGTTTATCTTCCAGTGAGAAATGAGATTCAAGTTTTCCCTAAAGTTTTGTTTGTTAAGTTAGGGACGGCGAAAGTAATTTATGAAACAGGTAGATTCACATTTAAAAATAAAATTGGTGAAGCACCATGAGAAAGGTAACAATTGATGATTTGCACCTTAAAGGTAAAAGAGTTCTCGTCAGAGTTGATTTTAATGTCCCAATTGAGTCTGGAAAGGTTTCTGATGACACAAGGATAAGGGAATCGCTCCCAACGATAAAGAAAATTATTTCGGAAGGTGGTAAAGCAATTTTAATAAGCCATCTTGGAAGACCGAAGGGTGGATTTGATCCGAAATATAGTTTGAAACCCGTTGCTGAACATCTTTCAAAATTGCTTAACATGCCCGTGAAGTTCGCACCTGATTGTGTCGGGGAGGAGGTTAAAAAGATGGTTGCTGAATTGAAAGAGGGAGAGGTTCTTTTACTTGAAAATGTTAGATTTCATCCAGAGGAGGAGAAAAATGATGAAAATTTTGCAAGGGAACTTGCTTCAATTGCCGATGTTTATATAAACGATGCCTTTGGAAGCGCCCACCGTGCACATGCTTCAACTGAAGGCGTTGCAAGATTCGTCAAAGAGACAGCAATTGGATATCTTATGCAAAAAGAGGTTGAATATCTCTCAAAGGCGCTTCTAAACCCAGAGAAGCCTTATGTTGCAATTCTTGGTGGAGCAAAGGTTTCAGATAAAATTCAAGTGATTAAAAATTTAATGGAAAAAGTTGATGCGTTTTTAATTGGAGGTGGAATGGCGAATACATTTTTGAAAGCAAAAGGATATGAAGTTGGAAAATCACTCGTTGAGGAGGATAAAATTGATTTTGCGAAGGAAATTTTAAATGAAGCAGAAAAAAGAAATGTAAAGTTCGTTTTGCCCGTTGATTGTGTCATTGCTGACAAATTTGCGAATGATGCTAATTTTGAAGTTGTTTCAGTTGATAAAGTTAGACCAGATTGGATGATACTTGACATTGGAACTGAAACGATCAAAATGTTTTGTGAAGTTCTAAAAGATGCTAAAATGGTTGTGTGGAATGGTCCATTAGGGGTTTTTGAATTTGAGAATTTTGCTAAGGGGACATTTGAGATAGCAAAGTTTCTTGCAGAGATAACACAGAAAGGGGCGGTGACAATAGTTGGAGGTGGAGATTCGGCTTCAGCGGTTGCAAAAGCTGGGCTTTCTGATAAAGTTTCACATGTTTCAACTGGTGGCGGTGCATCGCTTGAGTTTCTTGAAGGTAAAATTCTACCTGGGATATCTGCTATTCAAGATAAATAAGCATTGCGATTTGCTAATCAATTTTTCGGCGGGTGTTTGTTTTTAATTTTGCAAAAGGCATCGTATATTTTAAGAAAACATAAAAGCAAATCTTTAATTAAATGAGCTATAGGTATTATAGACCAAGCTTTTTCCGTGGCTTTAAATTTTTCCCATCGGCGATAAAGTATTTTATTGTTGTAAATGTTCTTGTTTATATTTTGCTTGTGTTCTTTGGATTGAACTTCAGAATCTCGGGAGTTCCACTTTACTTGTATGTTTATAGATATTTTGCTCTGAATCCAGTTGGGGAAGGTTTCCAAATATGGCAGTTGATAACTTACATGTTTATCCACGATCCGAAGGGAATTTTTCATATTCTTTTCAACATGTTGATGCTTTGGATGTTTGGAACTGAGATAGAAAACCTTTGGGGGACGAGAAGATTTTTAGTTTATTACTTTACATCTGGAATTGGTGCTGGGATAACACATTTAATTTTCGCACCGCTTTTTGGTCAAATTGGTCCTGTGGTTGGGGCATCGGGCGCAATTTATGGTGTTATGATTGCCTTTGCGTTGATGTTCCCTGATAGATATATCTTTCTCTATTTTTTGATACCAATTCCAGCAAGAATTTTTGTTGCAATCCTGGTTTTCTTTGATTTGATTATGGGTGTGTTTGGAAGTGATGGGGTTGCACATTTTGCCCATCTTGGTGGCGCAATCGTTGGCTTTATTTATATAAAACTGATGTATGCTGGATTTGATCTGTCTCAATTTGTTTTTAGGATAAAATTTCCAGGAGTTAAGAAGAAAACAGGGAAAAAATATCTTCTCGTTGATGATGAGATTATAACACAGGAACAGATAGATGCTATCCTTGATAAAATTAGTCAGCATGGCTACGATAGTTTGACGGAGCGTGAGAAAAAGATTCTTTATGAGGCGAGCAAAAAACTACGCTGAAAAACAAAGTAAAAAACTTTTTTATGATAAATAGACGAAAGAGCAGAAAAATTTATGTTGGTAGCGTTCCTATTGGTGGGGATGCGCCAATTTCGGTTCAATCTATGACCAAAACAAAAACCGAAGATGTAAAAGCAACCCTGAAACAGATTTATCAACTTGCTGAAGCTGGATGTGATATTGTTCGTGTTGCTGTTCCAAACAAGGAAGCAGCTGAAGCGCTTCCTGAAATTGTTAAAGCCTCCCCAATCCCAGTCGTTGCTGACATTCACTTTAATCATATTTTCGCTTTGAAGGCAATTGAAGCAGGTGTTGCAAAGGTAAGGATAAATCCAGGGAATATCGGTTCAAAAGAAAGGATAAAACAGGTTCTAAAATCCGCCAAGGAAAGGGGTATTCCAATAAGGATTGGCGTTAATTCTGGCTCACTTGAGAAAGATTTACTTGAGAAATATGGATATCCAACTGCTGAAGCACTTTTTGAAAGTGCGATGCGCCATGTTGAAATATGTGAAGAGTTTGGATTTTCTGACATTGTTATATCAGTGAAATCAACAGATGTGCAATTGATGATAGAAGCATACAGGCTAATCGCAAGCCGAACTGATTATCCACTTCACTTAGGGGTGACTGAAGCTGGACCGTTTTTTAGTGGAACTATAAAATCGGCCGTTGGGATTGGGACACTGCTTGCTGAGGGAATAGGGGATACGATAAGAGTTTCCCTTACGGATGATCCAGTTAAGGAAGTTGAAGTTGGAAGGGAAATTTTGCGCTCGCTTGGGCTTGCTTCCAGAAATGTTGAAATAATTGCTTGTCCAACATGCGGTCGGCTTGAGGTTGACCTTTTTAAAATTGTAAATGAACTTCAGGATAAATTGAGAAATGTTAAAAAACCAGTTAAGGTTGCCGTTCTTGGATGCGTTGTTAATGGACCAGGTGAAGCAAGCGAAGCTGATATTGGCGTTGCATGTGGCAAAGGTGTTGGGATTTTGTATAGAAATGGCGAAGTTGTGAGAAGAGTGAAAGAAGAAGAAATTGTTCAAGCGGTGATAGAAGAAGTTGAAAAATTTAATTCCAATGGCAGATAATTTGGAAATTTCGCTTTATGTTGTTTAAATTAAAACCTGTTTAAGGAGTTCTGACATCGGTGTTTTCAGATGACGGTTGTTTAGTCAAACTTTTATTCAAAAATAAATTGAGCAAGATAAGATGCAAGAAAATAAATTCCCATTTCCAGGGATACCGACAACATCTGACGGAGCAGGTGCGGTTGTTTGGGTTGAAACTCATATAAGTCAAGGTGCGTGCGCTTATCCAATAACTTCATCAACCACAATGGGTCAGGGCTTTCAAGCTGAGGTTGCTAATGGAAAAAGAAATCTTTGGGGTGAAAAACTTTTCTTTTTTGAGCCTGAATCAGAACATAGCTCTGCTTCTGTATGTGAAGGATTTGCATCGGCGGGTGGAAGAATAACGAATTTCACATCAGGGCAGGGTCTAATTTTAATGAAAGAAGTTCTTTATACCATTGCTGGAAAAAGATTGCCAGTTGTTTTTCACATTGGCGCAAGAGCTTTGACATCGCATTCTTTAAATGTTCATGCAGGACATGATGATGTTATGGGAGTTGCAGATTGTGGCTGGGGAATAATTTTTGCAAGAAATGTTCAAGAAGTTGCTGATTTAACTTTAATAGCACATCGGGCAGCTGAAAATTCAGAGACGCCATTTTTAATGGTTCAAGATGGCTTTCTTACAACACATACGATAGAGAATGTCCTTTTGCCTGAACCAGAATTGATGAAACAATTTATTGATGACCCGAACAAGCGATTGAAAAATCTTATGAATCCGTATTTCCCGCTTATGTCAGGCGTCGTTCAGAATCAAGATAGTTATATGAAAGGTAAAATCGCACAAAGATATTACTACGATAAAGTTCCTGGGGCAATAAAAGAAGCAATGGAAACATATTACAAATTGACTGGGAGAAAGTATGATTTTATAGATGCCTACAAGGTTGAAGATGCCGAATATGTTGTCGTTGGAATGGGGTCCTTTATGGAAACAGCAATGGCTACAGTTGATTATTTAAGAGAAGTTGAGGGTTTAAAAGTTGGAGCTTTAACTGTTACGGTTTTTGCACCTTTTCCAGGTAAGCAAATAGTTGAAGCATTAAAACATGTAAAGGCATTTGCTGTGCTTGAGAGGATGGATAATCCGCTTGCTCAATCAAATCCGTTAACTATGTCTATTAAAGCATCCTTTGCCGATGCTTTCATTGGTTCAAGAGGTTATCCGAAAATAGATAGGATACCAAGAATCTTTTCTGGTGCTGGTGGGCTTGGGAGCAGAGACGTTAGACCAGGAGATTTCATTGCAATTTTTAAGAACATGATGAGGAACGACGGCAAAGAAAAGGAATTTTTCGTTGTTGGTATAAAACATGAACTTGCTCTTGAAAGAGAGTATGACCCGGATGTCAGACCGAAAGGGGCTTTTTCAATGCGCGGACATTCCGTTGGAGGTTATGGCTCGGTCACGACAAACAAAATTATTGCAACTTTGCTTGAGGATATATTTAAACTTCAGGTTCAAGCGTACCCAAAGTATGGCTCTGAAAAAAAAGGATTGCCAACAACATACTATTTGACAGCATCAAGAGAAAAAATTAGAACGCATTGCGAACTTACTCATGTTGAATTTGTCCCTATGAACGATGTTAATGCCTTTAATCTCGGTAATCCTCTCGCTGGTCTAAGGGAAAATGGAATGATTTTCATCCAAAGCGACAAAGTAGATCCAAAAGATGTATGGAGTGAAATTCCATCTTACGCAAAGAAAATTATAAAGGACAAAAAGATAAAAGTTTACTATCTTGACACAGTTAAAATAGCTCGTGAGGTTGCGCCAACCCCAGATCTTGAACAACGAATGCAGGGAATTGTTTTGCTTGGGATCTTTTTGAAGGTTACACCATTTAGAGAAGAATACGGGCTAAGCGAGGAAGATTTGTTTAAAGGTGTTGAAAAATCAATCCGAAAATATTTTGGTAAGCGTGGTGAAAAAGTCGTTCAAGCAAACCTTGAAGCTGTGAAGCGCGGGTATTATGAAGTTATGGAGGTTCCCAGAGAATTAATTGAGGTAACGGAAGTAAAAGCAGAATTTGAAATTTAAACAAAATGAGGAAAGAAAAAATGGAAGATAGAGAAAAACAAGTTGAAAATATTTCAACTAATGGCGGACAACCATTGGAAGATATTTATAAAGATATCATTGATGTTGAATACTTCAACGAGGTAGTTGTTGGGGCTTATAACCGTGGAATAGCCGAGGAGGAATTGCCTGCTGATATTTATACCGCAAGAAGCATCATACCTGCTGGAACTGGAGCTTTGAGAGATTTTAGTTATATTGCTCCTGAGATTCCACTTTTTAATCCTGATAATTGCGTTGGCTGTATGGAATGCGTGACGGAATGCCCTGACACCGCAATTCTTGGTAAAGTTGTGCCTGAATCAAAGCTTGAAGAAGAACTTAACAAAATTCAGGACCCTGTTAAGAGAGAACACATTCGCAGACAGTTTGCCAAGACAACAAAATATTACGAGGTCCCGAAGAAAAAGGGAATTGAACCAGGTTTATTTATGATAGCAGTTGATCCAACTAAATGTAAAGGTTGTGCTGAATGTGTTTCTGCATGTGGGGATCACAACGCTTTGCAGATGATTAAAAAGACAGGGGAAAATTTGAAAAGGTATAGAGAAGTTTTTGAGTTTTATACTAAGCTTCCCGAGACGCCAAAGGAATATATCCAGGAAAAGGTTCTTGCAGACATGATGCTTGCTGGAAAGTCATTGCTTTATGTTGGTGGGGCTGGTTCATGTATGGGTTGCGGTGAAGCAACAGCGATAAGAATGATGCTTGCAGCAACAGGTTTTGTATACGGACCTGAAAATATCGGTATTGTCGCAGCAACCGGATGTAATACTGTTTATTCCTCAACATATCCATATAATCCATTTAGGGTGCCATGGATAAATTCTCTTTTTGAAAATGCCCCAGCTGTTGCGATTGGAATTAGAGCAAGATGGGACCAGATGGGATGGCAACATAAAAGGTTGTGGGTTATAGGTGGGGATGGGGCAATGTATGATATAGGATTTCAATCTCTTTCAAGAATGCTTGCTTCGGGAATGGATATAAAGGTTCTTGTGCTTGACACGCAAGTTTATTCAAATACGGGCGGTCAGTCTTCAACATCAAGTTATCTGGGTCAAGATACCAAACTTTCAGCTTACGGGAAAGAAATCAAAGGTAAATCAGAAAGAAGAAAAGAACTCGCACAAATTGTGATGATGCATCCTGATGTATTCGTTGCTCAGACAACGCCCGCGCACATTAATCATTTCTATCGCTCAATTCTATCAGCTAATGAATTTCAAGGTCCTGCTGTTGTCATAGTTTATACGACATGTCAACCTGAGCACGGTGTTGGTGACGATATGGCAATGCAGCAAGCTAAGCTTGCTGTTGAATCAAGAGCATTTCCTCTTTTGATTTATGACCCAAGAAAGGGTGAAACAATAAAAGAAAGGCTGAGTTTACAAGGGAACCCAGCGCTTAAGGACGATTGGTATGTTCATCCGAAGACAGGCGAAGTTATAGATTTTATTTACTTTGCAAGAACAGAGGGAAGGTTTGCAAAGCATTTTGATAAAGATGGAAATCCAGATGAGATGCTCTTACAAGCTCAAGAAGACCGACTGAAAAATTGGCGTTTGCTCCAAGAACTTGCGGGGTTAAGATAAATTTGTTTTTTATGTCATTAATTTGATTTTTGTGATAAATTGAGTTAATTTTTAGTAAAGTTTGTTTTCATTAATTTGGATTTAGCAAGATGAGCAGGGTGGAAAATAATCCCGCAAAGTTCATATTTTTGCTTACATTCGTGTTGATATCCATGTTTCTTATAGTGGCGATTGATAATAAAATAGTAAGATTGGCATTTGCATTTGCGTTGTTAATCTCTTTAAGTCTGATTGTAAATACTATGATTTTGAGCAAAAGGAAAAAAATGGGCAACAAAATATCGTCTTACGAAGATAAAC
>Ga0105162_1000274_pt1 | contig 34594 bp, 30 predicted proteins | sample JNZ201metaG_FD_81532 | JGI IMG/M metagenome (GOLD analysis project Ga0105162, IMG submission 81532) | Hot spring microbial communities from Jinze hot spring, China to study Microbial Dark Matter (Phase II) - JNZ 20120812A | ecosystem: Environmental > Aquatic > Thermal springs > Hot (42-90C) >...
TCTCTCTCCAAAGGATTTTCTAATGAATTGTATAATTTTATTAAACAAATATCAATATATGGAAAAACTAGATCAAAAAACAATAGTATGGAAACAGCTATTGAATCAATTTCATTCCCAGGTTTGTTTGGGATTAATCAGTATGGATAGAATCTTTTATACTAATGGTTTTTTATATTATTTAGTTTTGTTGGTGTTTTTCATTGTTTATGATCTCTTTTTCAATGTTTTTGTTTAATTCATTGTTTAATTCAATTTCTCTAATTCTATTCTGTATTTCTAGTTTAACTCTACGTAAATTATTAATAACTACTATTTTTAATTGATAGAAATAGATGCGGGGGTGCCCGAGCTTGGTCAAAGGGGCCGGGTTGAGGACCCGGTGGCGTAGGCCTGCGTGGGTTCAAATCCCACCCCCCGCATTTTGTTTAAAACAGTTTTTCACGTATTCTTTTTTAAATTTAGAAACGATGTGATTGGAAAGTATTTAAAGAGTTTTGATATAACAATTATACTAGGTTTAGAAATAGCCGGGTCGTCTAGCGGTCAAGGATGCGGGGCTCTGGATAAGCTTTTTGAAACATGGCTTAGGAGAACCCCCGTGACCGGGGTTCGAATCCCCGCCCGGCTATTTTTATAAATTATTTAATCAGTTTCGTTTAATGTTAATCATGGTGATTGTTTTTGAACAAACTTGTTTATCAATATGATAGTTATTTGAGAGAATATATTAGTGTTGTAAAACAGGTTATTGATAATAAAGTTGTTTTTGAAGAAACAATTTTCCATCCTAAAACAGGTGGTGTTGATAACGATACTGGATTACTGATCTACGGTGAAGTTAAGTATAGAGTTTTAAATGTATATATTGATAAAGAAACTGGTTTTGTCATACATGAACTAGATTCTAAACCAGTTTTTAAACAAGGAGATCGTGTTATACAGGTAATTGACTGGGATCGTAGGTATAGATTGATGAGATTACATACAGCTGCACATATTATATCTGGATTAATGTATAGCAGGTTTAATTCCCTAGTTACTGGTGGTAATATTAGTGTAGATAAAGCATACGATGACTATAGTTTAGAAGTATTTGATCGAGAAATATTTGTTAATATAATAAATGAAGCTAATAGAGTTGTTAAAGAAAATATTGATGTTAAAATATACTGGTTGCCTAGAGAAGAAGCATTAAAAATACCTGGTTTAATAAAACTAGCTTCAAGAACACCTCCTCAATTAGAGTATTTGAGGATCGTTGAAATCCCTAATATCGATATACAAGCTGATGGAGGACCACATGTTAGAAATACTGGTGAAATAGGTGAAATAGTATTACTCGATGTTGTTAATAAGGGTAAGAATAAGAAGAGAATATATTTTACAGTAAAACCATAGTAGAGAGAGTTTTATGAAAACAACATTTCTAGGGAAATCGGGTTTTAAAATAAGTGTTATAGGTATTGGTTTATGGCAAATAGGTTCTAGGTTTTGGAATTTTAGAAACAATAGTATTGAGAAAACGTGTTTAGAAATAGTTGAGAATGCTTATAAAGGCGGTATTAATTTCTACGATACTGCTGAAATATATGGGAATGGTTTATCTGAAAAATATCTTGGTTTAGCTATTAGAAAACTAGGTATTAGAGATAACGTTGTTATCGCTAGTAAAGTAGCCGGCTATAAATATACTGAAGAATCTATTGTTAAAGCCGTTAAGAAAACTAGTGAAAGACTGGGTTTCAAACCAGATTTAATACAACATCATTGGTTACCACCGTTTTATTCAAATATCTGTAGAGTAATCAATATTTACGAGAAACTAGTTGATCAAGGATATGTATCGTTATATGGATTATCTAATTTCAATGAAAAATACTTAGTTAAAGCAATAGAGTGTAGTAAGAAATATGAACCAGTGAGTAATCAAGTTCAGTATAATCTAGGATATAGAGTTGTTGAAAACAATTTAATCAATATTATGGAGAAATATAGATTAACTCTAATATCTTGGAGTCCGTTAGCTAAAGGAGCTTTGAGTGGATTGAGTAATCCAAATACAACTGCTCAGAAACGAGATTCTGTTTTCAAAGGAGTTATTAGAGACAGAGATCTACAGAATTTATTAAACAATTTAGCTAACAAATATGGAGTTTCTAAATCAACAATAGCGTTAGCATGGCTTGTTCATAAAAAAGCAGTTCCAATACCCGGTACTAGGAATCCGGCGAGGATAATTGATTACGTTAAAGCTGGTGAAATAGAATTATCGGCAAGCGATCTAGAAGCTTTAGATTCTGTTTCAAACAAATACGTTACTAAATGGGGTTCTAGTTACAGTTCACTATCTATAATGAGATATATACCCGGTTTCGTACAAAATCTTGTGTTTAAATTAATCGATGGTATATAGTAGTAAAAACAATAAAAATAGTTTTTATTGTCTTTAAACAATTGTTTAAACTCTGTTTTCGTGAAGATTATTGGTGGAGTATTTGTCGAGGATAAATAGAAACTATCTATATGCTATAATAATAGCATTAGTGGTTTCATCCGTATCAACTTTTATTCATCATCCGAAAACAGGAGTTTTAATCAATATATTTGGTTTAAAATACAGTGATATTGTTCACGGAGTTTTTAATACAAGATTTTCACCTTATCTTAGAGAAAGCGATGTTAATAATAAATGGTATGATCCCGGGAAATACTATTGTTTAACAACTAAATCCAGAGTAATTGTTTATCCGTATATTGACTATAAGTTAGAATACCCTCCTTTAATTGGATTAATATGGTTTATCTCTACTAATCTAGCTATATACACTGTTCTACCTGAGAAATACGATTACATGGTTTATGTAAATAGTTTTAATGAAATACAAAGTATACATTATTTAATTCAAGCATTTATCAATTCTCTATCAATGGTTTTAACAGTCTATATTACTATTGATTTAATCAATAGATTGAAAAAAGATTATTGTATTCAACGTTATTTACTATTCCTACTTCCATCTATGTTAATATACCTTATCTATAACTGGGATATTATCTGTACTCTATTCTTAATGCTTGGTTTGAAAAACTTTATAGATAGGAAATGGTTCAAAACCGGTTTATTTCTAGGATTATCTATTTCAACGAAGATAATGGTAGTTTTCATAACGTTAGCTGTTCTAATATACTTATTCATCTACATGGAGAAATTTTGTTTGAAAAACGTAGCATTATATTTAACTGGTTTAACTATAGCTGTATTCATACCATTTACAGTAATGTATATAGCATCGCCTAGAGGTTTTCTAGATTTCGTAGAACACCATGCTAAATGGTATTGTGAGAACTGTATATATCAAATAGTATTTAGCGATATATTTAGCCCTAATCATAGAATATTAGCGTTTATATTCATAATGCTATTAGTATCTATAAGTCTCTATTTATTTCACGAGAAAATCCTCGACGATATTTTTGAAACAAGCTTCATACTATTGGTGGTAACGATAGCATTAAACTACGTTTTTACTCCTCAAATGATTTTAATAATCACTCTTTTAGCTTTAATTATTCTAGAGAAACGTAAACTTATTCTATACAGTATAGCCGATTCACTTAATGCATTAATAATAATATTGTTTTTCGAAGATTTTAAAATTAGAGAGTTTTTAAATAAAATAGGTTTTCCCATTCCAATAGAATTCAATCCATGGAGTATATCTTCAATTGTACAATGGATAGCTGTAATTAGGATAATGATTTTATTAATAATTATTTTATCAATACTACGTAGTAGAGTTAGGAACACTAGGTTAGTAATCGGTTTTTAATGAGTTTGTATAGATTAACATCTTCTTCAACAATACTACCTAGATCAACGTTGTTTTTCACAGTCTCCACTATCTCCCAGGGGAATACTATCCATTTATCACTCACTTTATAATAGTAATCGGGTAGTATTGGACTCCATTTTTTAACATATAGTGTTAGTGTTTTTACTTCTCGCGCACCGTATCTAAATAATTCATCTATAACTAATTGTATCGTTCTCCCAGTTTCAACAACATCGTCGACAACTAGTATTTTCTTATTGTTAACACTCGGTATTGGCGGTAGTGTTAATTCAGGTTTTACATCGTGTTTCACTATTCCTTTATAGAATTTTACTCCAATAAAACCTATTTCGTTAATACTGAGAAGATCCATTAACAATCTAGCTGGTATTAAACCACCTTTTAATACTGCAACAATCATATCTGGTTTATAGTTTTCTTTCTTTATTCTACAAGCTAGTTCAATTACTGCTTCGTATAGTTTTCTCCAAGTTAAGTATTCTAAATCGATTTTCTCAACAGTCATGAAGTAGATTATGAGTAGTTTGATTAATAAGCATTTATGAATTTTATTAGACAAAATAGTAGTGTTAATTGATTAGGGGTTATTCATTTGGTTAAATACATATTTATTACAGGTGGAGTATTATCTGGTTTAGGTAAAGGTGTTATAACAGCATCTATAGGTTTTCTTCTTAAATCAATTGGTTTTAATGTTACTGCTTTAAAAATAGATCCTTATGTAAACGTTGATGCCGGTACTATGAATCCATACATGCATGGTGAAGTATTTGTAACGGAAGATGGAGGTGAAACAGACCTAGATCTAGGTCATTACGAGAGATTTCTAGATATTGATTTAAGTAAAGACCATAATGTAACCTCCGGTAAGATCTTCTACAATATTATTATGAAAGAGAGGAGAGGCGAATATTTAGGTAAATGTGTACAAATCGTTCCACATGTTACAGATGAGATCAAGAGATATATTAGAGAAACAATATCTAAGTCTAATGCAGATATTGGTTTAGTTGAGATAGGTGGAACTGTCGGCGATATCGAATCTCTTCCTTTTCTCGAAGCTGTTAGACAGATGAGAGTAGAAGAAGGTTTTAACAATACACTGTATGTTCACGTAACTCTCGCTCCCGTTATTCATACTGGTGAACAGAAGACAAAACCTGTTCAACATAGTGTTAATGAATTGAGAAGAATTGGTATTCAACCAGATATCATTATTGTTAGGTCTTTGAAGCCTCTTGATGATGAGAATAGAGTTAAGATAGCATTACACGCTACACTACCTATTAACGCTGTCTATAGTGTTGAATACACTGATACTATTTATAGAATTCCATTGATTCTACATAAACAAGGTTTTGTAAAACATATTGTTGAGAAACTGGGTTTAGATTATAGAGAACCAGATTTATCTAGATGGATTGATTTTGTAAATAAATTAACGGATTTAAAACGTGAAGTAGTTATTGCAATGATAGGTAAGTATACTAAGATTAGAGATAGTTATTTAAGTATAATTGAAGCTTTGAAACACTCATCTGTTTTAAACAATGTATCTGTTAAATTAGAATGGTTTGAATCAACTGTTTTCGAAGAAGATAGTTCTGTTTTAGAAAAACTAGATAGTGTTGATGGAGCTATAATATTACCCGGTTTCGGTGTACGCGGTTCTGAAGGTAAAATTATTGCTATAAAATATCTACGCGAGAGAGAGAAACCGATTTTAGGCATATGTTTCGGTATGCAATTAATGGTTATTGAATATGCTAGAAACGTTATTGGTTTAAATAAAGCTAATAGTACTGAAATAGATCCAAATACTCCTCATCCAGTTATAGATCTTCTTGAATCGCAGAAGAATATAGTTGAATATGGTGGTTCGATGAGACTGGGTAGTTTTAAGATAAGGATTGTTAAAAACACGCATGCATGGTTAATGTATGGTAGAGAAGAGGTTTATGAAAGACATAGACATAGATATGGTGTTAACAATAAATACGTTGATTTATTAGAAAACAATGGTTTAATAATGAGTGGTTGGAGTGATGGAAACATAGTTGAATTCATAGAAATGAAAGATTATAAAACACTTTATTTCGGTACACAAGCACATCCGGAGTATAAGAGTAGGCCGTTAAAACCATCGCCTGTATTTAATTACTTTATAAAGAAAGTAGTTGAATATAGATATAAAACATAGTTTTGTTTAAAATATCTAGAGTATATAAGGATGAATAATTGATAAATTAATAATGACCCGATGAAGAGCCGTTGGGAAGTAGAATGCTTTCAACCTGAATAATGAAGAATCCCTCGGCTATGAGGGTTTTATAAAAGCCGGGGTGCCCGAGTGGTTAAGGGGGTAGGCTCGAGACTAATGGTTTGAGTGAAACCTACTGCCCCTTTAAGGGGCTCGCGGGTTCGAATCCCGCCCCCGGCGTTTTCTACATTTTTCTTAAATATTGATATGTTTTATCATGTGAACCATATATTTCAAATACTTTATCACTATATATCTCGCTTACTTTATTCAAGAAATTGACTAGTTTTTCGAGAATATCTTGATTCACCAAGTAGAGTGGATGTGGTTCATAGTAATCTATTCCTATTAGTAGAGATGATATGAAATACCATAGTGTTTTCTTAATCTTCCTTCCTACAACTTTTTCTAAACCAGGTTCTCCAGAATTAAATGAACAGTGTAGTACATATATTTCATCAATAAACGGTTTATTCTTAATAATAGTTTTTCTCTTCGGTATTATTTCATCTAAATCAACAATTCTATATCCGTGTTTAGTCATACCAGTATAGTTTATTTTAACACCATATAATTCCTCTACACGGGGGTCGTAGACTAGTATAGATGTACCGTTAACTACTCTCAATCCATTACTTGTTAACTCTAATACAGTGTTTTCCGTAGATAATGGTGTATCTCCATAGTTTATCGATAAAGCAGTTAATGTACTTTTACCACTATGCGGGTATCCGAGTAATAGTATTGTTCTATCTCTTATCTTCAATGCTATTGAATCCGTTAATACTAAGTAGTTCTTTTTAACATATGCTCTCGCGAATACTTGTAGTAGGAAGAAAACAGGTGATTCATTAACATATGGTTCAGGTAGAGGTGATTCTATAACGAATTCATCGTAATGACCAATTTGTTGAAAATTAATTATTTTAAATCCATTACTTGATTTAATCCATTTAATTAAAACATCGAATCTATCTAAACCTCTGTGTAGACTATAATTAGGCAGATATCTTCGTGGAAAACTACTTAATAGTATTTTCTCCAAAGACTCTGTATCATCTGTTAACTCAATACCTATTGTTATTACATCATCACTAATTCCGATCAATAGATTAATCACCATTTGTTAAAACATAGATAAAGTTATTGATAACTATCTAGTTTAACTAAATTATTATTCCTAATAGAGTATAGTCCTTGTTCGATTAAACTAAAATCTCTACTACTATAGTATTTTACAGTAGATGAAGATACTGCTATGAATCCTTCTTCTACGTACTTATACATATTGTAATATTCTTTTCTATCATCATTCATTTCCATATATCCTTTAACATAGAATGATGTGTATAGATAAGGTGTGTCTTTGTATAGAAGTAGTAAACCAGTATCTAGAGCTGAATTCTCAATAGTGTATTTAATTAGATTTCTATAAGAATCGATTACACAATTATCTAGATCTGTTTCTTTTTCAACACATTTGTTTAAATATTTTGAAATATATATAGCGCTAATCCATGAATCAGAATAGTAATATGGGTTGATTCCAATTTCTTTACTCAATTCTTTCTTATCAACACCTCCATTATGTATAAACCATATTGTCAAATTGTTTTCCAATACTTCGAATGGATGAGAATATCTTTCTCCATAAGGTTCTCTTCTACTAGATAATCTGGAGTGTACGATTACTTTGATATTATCGTATAGTTCCATTCTCTTAATGAATAGTTCAACAATATCTCTAGATTGACTATGGTATATTGGTAGAAGTGTTTTATGGAATAGAATAGATGGAGTATTGTTTGCTAATCCAATGCTAGCTAAACCCCATCCATCGCTATGACTTGATCTATTTGAGAGTTTTTCTAGTAGAATATCTCTCTCGCTACTTTTAATGAAACTATTTAAAATATCTTTGAATACATCGATCTTATCTGTATTGAAGCTAGATATTAGTATTCGACACATATTTTTAAATCACCGTAAATGATAGTATATCTAAGGTAGTTAATTATATTTTGAAATAAAGGGGTTTTTATGAACAGTAGTGAATCTATTAAATTAATAGTTGATGAAGCTAGACAGAGAGATATTGGTAGAAAAATAGCGAGAATAAGTAGTAAATCTATGGCTAAGTTAAACGTCAGTACTGGTGATTTCATTGAAATATCTAATAATGGATCTAGTGTATTGGCTCAAGTATGGCCTGCTTACCGTGAAGATGAAAACAAAGATATTATTAGAATAGATGGTTATTTAAGAAAAGCTATCAATGTAAGTATTGGAGACTATGTTTACGTTAAAAAAGTTAATGTTGAACCAGCTCATAGAGTTGTTTTATCACCGGTAGAGCGTATTACTTTTGGCAGAGATTTTATAAATTATGTTAAAAACTTTCTAAATGGAAAACCAATTATGCGTAATGAAATAGTTTATATTCCAATATTCGGTACGTCTATTCCACTTATCGTTACAGCTACAGAACCCGGTATGAGAGTTTTTATCACTGAAGATACTAATCTCGTTGTAAAACCAGAGCCCGTTAGACTCGAAGATATTGAGAAAATACGTGGTATTCCGAGAATTACTTGGGAAGATATAGGTGATTTAGAGGAAGCTAAGCAAAAGATTAGAGAGATGATAGAATGGCCTATGAAACACCCTGAATTATTTAAACACTTACGTATCGAGCCTCCCAAAGGAGTATTGTTATACGGTCCACCCGGTGTTGGTAAAACACTGTTAGCTAAAGCTCTTGCTAATGAAATTGGTGCTTACTTTATAGCTATTAATGGACCCGAGATTATGAGTAAATTCTACGGTGAATCTGAAGAGAGGCTTAGAAAGATTTTTAAAGAAGCTGAAGAGAATGCTCCAGCTATTATCTTTATCGATGAAATAGATTCTATTGCTCCTAAGAGAGAAGAAGTTACGGGTGAAGTTGAGAAACGCGTTGTAGCTCAATTGTTAACACTAATGGATGGGTTAACGGAGAGAGGTAAGGTTATTGTTATAGGTGCTACTAATAGACCCGATGCCTTGGATCCCGCTTTGAGAAGACCCGGTCGTTTCGATAGAGAGATAGAAATACCTCCTCCCGATAAGAGAGCTCGTAGAGAAATACTAGCTGTCCATACTAGAAACATGCCGTTAGATGACGATGTTGATCTAGATCATTTAACTGAATTGACTCATGGTTTTACAGGAGCTGATCTAGCTGCATTAGTTAAAGAAGCAGCAATGTCTGCTCTAAGGAGATTTATTCAAGAAGGTAAAATAGACTTATCTCAACCAATACCTATTGAGAAACTACAGGAATTAAAAGTATCTATGAGAGACTTTCTTGAAGCACTTAAGAGTGTTCAACCTTCATTAATTAGAGAAGTATTTGTAGAAGTACCTGAAGTCCATTGGAGCGATATTGGTGGATTAGAAGATGTTAAACAAGAATTGAGAGAAGCTATTGAATGGCCTATGAAATACCCCGATGTATTAGAGAAAATGGGTATAGAATCGCCTAAGGGAATACTTTTATATGGACCACCTGGTTGTGGTAAAACATTGCTTGCTAAAGCTGTTGCTACTGAGAGTGGTGCTAATTTCATAGCTATACGTGGACCCGAAATACTTAGTAAATGGGTTGGTGAATCCGAGAAAGCTGTTAGACAAATATTTCGTAGAGCTAGACAAGTTGCTCCAGTTGTCGTATTCTTTGATGAAATAGATAGTATTGTCCCTATGAGAGGATTACATCATGGTTCAGATGTAACAGATCGTATTGTAAACCAAATGCTGACTGAATTAGATGGTATTGAGCCTTTACGTAAAGTTGTCGTTATCGGTGCTACTAATAGACCTGATTTAATAGATCCTGCTCTGCTGAGACCCGGTCGTTTCGATAGATTAATATATGTTCCTCCACCTGATTATAGAGCTAGGATCGATATTTTCAAAATACATACTAGGAAAATGCCGTTGGCAAACGATGTTAGTATTGAAGAATTGGCTAAATTAACTGAAGGATATAGTGGAGCCGATATAGCAGCTGTTTGCCGTGAAGCAGCATTGATCGCTTTACGTGAGAAATTTGTTGTTAGACCTGTTGAAATGAGGCATTTCCGCGAAGCATTGAGGAGAGTACCACCTAGTTTATCTAAAGAAGACATTGAAGTATATGAGAGAATATCTAAAGAATTGAAGAAAATGAGTTCTGCTGCATCTAAACGTAGAGAGAGTTTACTGATATCCTAGTTTAAAGGTGTTTGTAACTAATGGTTTTTTCAAATAATATGATACCGTATTCATTTAATAGATTTTTACAAAGTTATGGTAGAGAGATAGGTAAACTCATTTCCAATAGATTTAGATGTTTAATAGTATTATGTGGTAGAAACAGTGTTTTACACGGATTACTAGCTGCTAGAGCTGTAAACTACTACGTTAGAAAGAGGAGAGTTTACGATAAGAAAATAGTTAACGGATTATATGTTTACCACGATGAGTTTACAGATTCTATTCAGATAAAAGAGTTTTTCGAGAAAAACGTTGGATCCAAATATGTGAATTTCGAATACGCTGTATACGAGAAGAGTGAGAAATATCTAGGTATGACTTTCTCAATACTTGTAATGGATTTAACACAAGATTTGAAACCAAATGATATTGGTAGATTAATAGGTATTGTAGAAGGAGGTGGTTTAATAGTTTTTCTAACACCATCGTGGAGTGAATGGGATAATTACTTAACGATATTTAAGAGAAATCTTACAGTACCTCAATTCCCTGTACCGAGACATGTTTTTATAAAATGGTTTAAACAAGAATTACTTGAACACGATGGTATAGGTATTTACGATATCGATAAACAAACTGTTATCAAGAAATTTGAATTGAAGAGAACTAGTAGTGTTAGAGAGAAGAAAATAGTTATACCACAGAACACTCTATTTCCAAAAATTATCTATGAACATGCTTTAACAATGGATCAGGTAAATGTAATTAAACTAATAGAGCTTCTCTACGAGAAGGTGAGAAAGGGTAGTAAAAGAGTTATCGTTATTACAGCTGATAGAGGTCGTGGAAAATCATGTGCTGTGGGTATAGGTATTGTTGGATTAATAAATGAGTTTAAGAAGATTAAGCCGAAAACTAGAGTATTAGTAACTGCTCCTAGTTCATCTAATGTACAATCGTTGATGAATCTTGCTATTAAAGTACTAGATTCTCTGAATTACAAATATGAAACTTTTAGAAAAGAAGGTAATATTGTTGAGATAAGGAGTGATAGATTTAGTATAGAATACTGGGAGCCTATAAATATACCTAGAATTAAAGGAGATATTGTTATTGTAGATGAAGCTGCTGGTATACCTGTAACAATGCTTCATAAAATATGGAGTAGTCATAATAGACTAGTTTTTTCAACAACAATCCATGGTTATGAAGGTGCTGGTAGAGGATTCTCTGTTAGATTTCTACAGAAGTTAAAGAGTGATAAAAATACTCAATTAATAGAGTATGAAATGACTGAACCGATTAGATATTCAGCAGAAGATCCTATTGAAGAATGGCAATTTAAAACACTATTGTTAGATGCTGAACCATCTCAGTTATTTGAAGAGGATTTGAAGAATATTGAATTAAAGGAATTAGAGTATGTTAAATACGATCCAGAGTATTTATTCTCAAAACAGGGTGAGAACGAGCTTAGACAATTATTCGGTATATACGTGCTAGCGCATTATCGTAATGAACCAGATGATTTAGGTATGTTAGCTGATGCTCCACATCACTTAATTAGAGCTGTTAAAACAAAAACTGGTAAAATAGTTTGTGCAATACAGTTAGCTATCGAAGGTGGTATTAGCAGTGAATTAGCAAATGAATTGCTGAAAGGAGGTAGGATTCCAGGTAATATCATACCAGATAGATTTCTTAAACATTTAAGATACCGTGATTTCTCTAAAACAATTGGTTGGAGAATTGTTAGAATAGCTACACATCCCAGTGTTCAAGGGAAAGGTATAGGTTCATGGGCTTTAACTAAAATAACTGAGGAAGCAATAGCTAATAAATTAGATTGGTTAGCTGCTGGTTTTGGAATTAATGAAGAACTACTTAATTTCTGGTTGAAAAATAATTTCATACCCGTACATATTAGTCCAGATAGGAATCCCGTTAGTGGTGAGTACACGGTTCTCGTTATTAAACCATTGAATAAAGAATTGGTTAAATATATTGAGAAAGCTAATATAGAGTTTCGTTTAAAAATGATTGATTCTCTAGCTATTAATTACCGTGATCTAGAGTTAGGAGTTGCTTATCAAATACTCTCAAGCGGTAAACCGATAATCAACTGTATTGATAAAAATATATTTACACCAGTACAACTAGATCGTTTATGGGTATACTGTATTGGTCCAATGACCTTCGAGGCTGCTGCAGACATTATGTATAGAGTTGCTAAAATACACTGGTTGATACCAATTGAAAACAGACCGTTTAACGATAAGCTATTAGAGTATTTGTTGATAGGTAAAGCTCTTGAAGGTAAAAGCTGGGAGGAATTAGAGAGAGAATTGAAAATACCTGTTAAAGAACTACATAAGTATGCTCATAAAATCGCTTGCATATACTTCGAATACTTGACGAAAATAAAGCCTGAAGAATACGAACCAGGTGTTAGTAATTTAGATTATGATTTCAAAATATATTTATGAATAATCTTCATCAATAATCTCTCGTGTTTTCCTATACTCTGCTTCAAGCATTTTAGCTAATACGCTGAAAGGAAGAGAGAAGTCTTCTCTAGATAACTTATATGGTCCTATTATTACAATTCCTTTTCCATTAACAATATCTATTTCAAAAACTCTCTTATCATGATCTGTTTGTCTCATCTTCTCTACTACTAGAAATCTTTTCAATACACCCCCGATCACAGTTTTTCTAAAACGAAGTATACCGTCAGCTACATGTTCTATACCAAATCCAAATCCCAGCGATGTTGTTACAGCGTATTGACTAGTAAGCACTATAGTCATATCCCATTTAGATAGTATTCTTTTAACCATATAGCTGTATTTCCTAGCCATAGCTGGTTTATCCAACCAGAATGCACTCATTGAATCAATAACTAATCTTACATGTCCTTTTCCAAGTAATCTACGGGCTTCGATTATTTTAGATAATAATTCTTCTATTTCAATATCTCTTAGACTCCACGGATCACTTTTTTCACCCATAAGAGCATCTATTATTATTAAATTACCTTTCTCGAGATCACTATTAAAATCAAAACCAAATAATTGTGCTTGTTTAATAATACTTTCTCTACTCTCTTCAGTGGTTACGTAAATACCTTTCTCGCCTTTACTCAAACCACTTGATATGAAATGTATGCAGAAAACTGTTTTACCAGTCCCAGGTTCTCCTACAACTGCTACTGTAAATCCACGCGGTATACCACCATTTATAATCTCATCTAAACCTTTAACACCGGTACTTAAACGTTCAATTACCATTTACATCACTCTGATTAATTAATATTCTTAAATACTCTAAAAGATATTACCCGAGATCTAGTTGAACAAATAGTTTGTAATCGGGAAATAGTTTGTAGAAAACACTCTCAATAGTCTCTATTAATTCTCTAGCTTCACTCTCGGAAACACTATGTATTTTTAAAACAGCTTCGTTAAAACCCGGATAGATATGTAGACTTCCAATAATAACGTTTCTATACATTAATCTAAAACTATATGAATGTCTCTCAATCCACAAGCCTCTATCTCTAAGTAACCATATGAATTTATTCAAAACCCTATGGTCAACGTATTTAATCAAATATCTCGACCAAAACACGTTTTGTTCAAAATACTTTAAAAGAGTTATTTAAATTAATTTGAAACACATATTATTATTTTGATGCTGATGCTCGAAAGGACTGATAAATGATGTGCCCGCGCAGGACTGAGTATGATTTAGGGTTGTTTGGATGAATCGAAAACTAGTTGTAGGATTAACGGGAGCTAGTGGTTTAATATATGGGTTTAAACTAGTTGAACAATGTGATCTACTGAAGAAATATTATAGTGAAATACACGTGATCTATACTAATGGAGCTAATAGAGTTTCGTTAATTGAGAACAATGAATCTATTGAAAACATACTGGGTAGATTAAAATGTATTGATTCATTAAGTAATGAGGATAATTGGAGTTCACCGTTAGCGAGTAGTAGTAATTTATTGAGTACTGATGGTGTATTAATACCAGCTAGTTTAAATACTATTGCTAAACTAGCTAATGGTATTCAAGATAATCTTGTTTTAAGAGTATTTTCTTCACTAATTAGATTAAAGAATAAAATAGTAATTGTTGTACGTGAAACACCTTTATCAACAATCGATTTATATAATTTATACAAGTTGTCTAGACAAGGAGCTATTATACTTCCAGCTTCACCGGGTTTCTACGTTAAACCGAGTAATGTAAATGAATTGATATATTTTATTGTGGGTAAAGTTCTCGATGTACTTGGAGTTGAGCATTCACTATACAGTAGATGGAAGAGTAGTTAGTAATCAATATCATAGTCTTCAAACTCTCTCATTTCTCTAAACAATTCTTCCTCACTAACAGTTTTATACTTCTTCTCAAGTGCTTTAGTACACTTACCGTCTGGAAGCAAAGCATTTATCTTACAGCTAGAGTACTGGCATTCAAATCCAACACATTTATCTCCACTTAATCTACACATAGCTTCTTTCAACAACTTACCTCGATAAGACTTACTACCCATGAATAAAGCACCTCTAGTGCATTTAAACAATGGGCAAAGTGGATTACAGTTATCTCCAATAGGTATTGGTACTAGTTTTTTATGAACAGAACCTGTTCTATATCTATCTCCGTGTTCTTTGAATCCGTGAGAATTCGGTTTACTCTGATGTAGACTATCTCTATCTTTCTTTATTCCCAAAGAATACACCTCTATTAGACAGTTAATACAATGTCTAAATTGTTTATAATCATTTATACTAGAATTAGTTATTTATACAAAGTATAATAAATATTAATAAAATTCCATAATGTTATTTAAGGTTTCCACCATGTTAGAAGTATGTACTCAATTCTATCATTAATAACAATAGCTAGTATTAGTTTCTTTCTCACACTATGTAGTAATCTACCCATTCGCACGAGAACTATTGGATCATGTATACTATTATAATTCATTACTTCTACACCGAAAGGAGCATGATCTATACCGGGACCAAATCTGTAGATTAAGTAATCGCATCCAAATTTCAAACCACGTCTAACAATGAATCCTCTTTCTCTTAAATCTTTGTAAACCCTATATAGATCGCTGAATTCCTCTATTGTTTCAAATCCTTTACTATATAGTTCATTATAGTTAATTAATCTACCATTGTATTCGACTTTTAAAACCCCTTTCTCTAGTAGGTAGACGGCTTCTATAATAGAGAGCTCTAACGGTGCTTTAATATCTCTACTTCTCGGTTTAGACACTCCGAGGAAAGAACCATAGTATCCATTCCAGTAAATACTGTTAGCACAATCGTAATTAGGAACAATAACTCTATTATATAGCAAATACCCTGTACAATTCATTGATTCTAGATTGTTGATGTTCTGTTTAATGCTAGATACCGTAATTCTTCACCTATTTTCCTCAAGAGATCAGATGTATCCTCGACAAAATCTAGAATATCTCTCAACATCATTAGTAATAGAATATCGTTTGAAAACTTCGTATATAGATTAAACGTTGCTTCACGGTATATTTCATCAGCTTTATTCTCGAGTTTAGATATTTCGTTAATAAAACTTATCGTTTTTCTAGGTTCTTTAGCAATAGTTTTTAAACCAGATGTAAAGTTCTTGAATTGCTCGTTAATAACATCTTTCATTTGTTTTAAATACTCGTTAACGATTTTATTAACTGTTTTATAGTTCTTTTTCAATAACATTATTCTATACGAAGCACCATCTAAGAGCTGTACAAGTCTCTCTAAACTAAGTGTTAGAGATACATAGTATTGTTTGTAATCAATTGCTTCACCTAATCTAGCTAAATACTCCATAAGCATTATTTTATGTTCTTCAACCCTAGTCTTCGGTTCATATATTTTGTTATAGAGTTTAGTGAAATCAATGTCTTCTCTATCGAAATTATCAACTAGTTCATTAAATACTCTGAAAGCATCTTCAACAATTCTAGTCATACTAGCTATTGATTCGAAAATATTCATTTCAGCTATTGATTCATTATTATATGAATACATTATAAACATCTCCACTACTTCTCTAAATTGAAATTAACACTACTTAGATTTATTTAAGTCTTTTAGTATACTTGCTTAAAGGTGGATAATATAAAGTTTCTAGTAATTGATGCTCTAGCTCGAGCAAGTGGATCAAGATATGCTACGCACGACGTCGTAGGTGCTGGTCCACGTATAGTAGCTGGTATTATAGAACACTATGGATACAATGTTGATTTAAAAGCCTACGAATTATTTATAGAGAACGAAGTAGATCTTCGTGAATACGATGCTATATTAGTTTCAATAATGTCTAGTGATAAAGGTGCTTTAGAGAAAATATTGTTTAAACTAAATAAGTACAATTATACTGGTTTAGTTATTGTCGGTGGACCAGCTAGTTTCGAGTATGAAGTTCTGTTAAGAGAATTTAAAAGAATTGACTACGTAGTAGTTGGAGAAGGAGAGATACCTCTTATAAAAATACTTGAAAAACCAAATGTATTAATAGATAGAAATCCAGATGAATTAATCAATATACCCGCTCTCGCTTATAGAACTAGTAAAGGTATTGTTTTAACAACTAATCGTATTCATACACCTATTGATCTATTAAATAGCATAAAACCATGGATTAGAATCGATGAATCGTATAGATTTCATAAAGCTCTTAGATACTATGTTGAAGTACTGAGAGGTTGTAGTAACTATGCTAGACCACTTATTAAAGGAATAGATAGTTTAAATTGTATAGATTGTTTAACATGTAGAAGTGGTGATTTCGGAAAAAGACTTTATTGCCCAGTAGATATTCCACCTGGTTGTGGTTTCTGTAGTGTACCATACATGTTTGGACCCCCTAGATCTAGGAGTATCGATAGTATCGTTGAAGAAGTAGTTGAATTAGTAAAACACGGTGCTAGAAGAATTGTTTTGAGTGCACCTGATTTCCTAGACTATGGTCGTGAATATTTTGTTAAACCAAATCCTTTAACAGATCCCTGTAAACCACCTGCTAATGTAGAGATTATAGAGAGATTGTTAGATGAATTGACTAGTAAATCTATTTGTAGAGATAACAATGTTGTAATATCAGTAGAGAATATTAAAGCTTGTTTAGTGGATGAACAAGTTGCACGTGTTTTGGGTAAATATTTGAAAAACACTACTATACATATTGGTTTAGAAACTGGTTGTAATTGGTATAATGACTACGTGCTCGGTAAACCTATAACTGTTGAACAAGTATTAAATGCTATTAAATTACTTGTTAGAAATGGTTTAAGACCATACATATACTTAATGTATGGATTACCCTTCGCTAATAGAAAAGTATATAGTGATACAGTGGAATTTGTTAAGAAATTATCGAAAATGGGAGTTGAGAAAATAACTCTATATAAATATGTTAATTTACCTGGAACCGCTTTTCAGAAAATAAAACCATGTATTGATGAATACAGAGATCAAATTATTTACTTGAAGAAAATCGTTAATAGATTTAATCTTGAAGCTAAGAAAAAGTTTTTGAATAAAGAGATAGATGTCTACTTAGTTTACAGTAAGGGAAAATACTATGGATATCCTGTTAAACACGGTCCCGTGGTTTTCGTTAAAGGCGTTAATAAATCTGATTACAGTAACTGTAGAGCTATTGTACGAATTACAGAGATTAGTGAGAGATTTCTATGGGGTAAATTAATTAATATAGTGAACTGCTAATACATAGCTAGAGTTAAGCGATTAATTCATTAAATAATCTAATCATTTTCTCAATATCTCTATCATTGCTTTCTTTAACATTATTCTTCATGTTATTTAATAATTCAATTACATACGGTATGCTTATCAAAACCAAGTAGTCGCAATAAGTTTGTAGAAATATTAAATATTCTTCATCTAATTCAGTATTCTTATCTCTACATATATTCACAATTCTCTGTGTTTCTCTATGTATTTTTAATAGAATACTCGATAATTCATCGAAAATCTCAGGCGATTCACGGATTTTTTCTTTCAGGATCTTCATTTTATTAATTAATTCATCGTATTTATCAACTAGATCTCTAATTTTTGCTACAATATATGGATCTTTTTTCAAAACACTCGTCTCAAGTTCTTCTATGTTTTCTAATAGTTGCTATACTGTTATCAGCTACACCGTTTTCTCTCAATTCAATTGGATTGCTATATATAGTGTTTAAATCTAATCTATCGTCTACAATTACTCTATATATGAACTTTTTTCTACCAGCTACTATTATTTCAGCATAATCGTCTTTACTAATATCAAGTATTTTAGCCAATTCGCTAGATATTTTAACAGTCTTCTCTGGTAGCGATTCATCATATTTAACTCTAATTCTCTTCTCAACAATTTTCTTCTCTTCCTTCCATAGTTCAGATGGTGGTGGAATAATTGATATCAATTTAGATACATCTATCTTCTTAGAAGTCTCCTGTCTACCTTCAGATCCACTTGTTTGCGAATCTTTTTCTTCACTATTCATTCAAACCACTCTCTGATTAGATGAATAAATGTTTCTAACTATTATATTTCTATTTTAATAGAGTGTTTTAAACCAAGTAGTTCAAGTATTTTATCATACAATTGTTCTAGACTTACTCTAATTTGTTCACGCGTATCTCTAAATCTAATAGTAACTGTTTTGTCTTCAATAGTCTGGTAATCTACCGTTATAGCATATGGTATACCTATTTCATCAGCTCTAACATATCTCTTACCAATACTTCCTTCATCATCGTAATATGCTCTAATCCTAGCTTTTAGTAATTCATTATATATCGTTCTAGAAATTCTAGTAATCTTCTCTCTAACACCTTCTCTACCAGTTACTAGAGGGAAGACAGCGACTTGATATGGAGCTATACTCGGTTTTAATCTAAGAACTATTTTGTTATCTTGAGTTATTGTTAGAGAATTCTCTAACACAACGTAGAATAATCTCTCTAATCCAAATGATGGTTCGACAACATGTGGTATTATTTTCTCACCATGTATTTTAACAATTTCTTCTTTTACAATAAATGCTTCTCTATCTAAACAATAATCATCTATTTTAACACACTTACCTTCTCTTAAAGTATTCAACAATATCTCTTGATCTATGTTTTTGATCTTATCAATAATTAAACCTATTTTATCTCCAGCAATATTCTTCAATATATCGATATTAGGTATTACTTTTATAATTCTCTTCTCCAATGGTTTATCGTATTTTTTAAAATAAGTTAAATCAGCATTAGAGTATTTCATATGTCTGTCTAAATCATATTTTGTTCTATAACTATATCCAGCAACTTCAATCCATTTAAACTTCTTAGTATAGACTAATTGGTCAAAAGTTTGTTCCGAGTAATGAGCTCTCTCCCATGGATATTTTTCTTCAAATTTAATTAAATCACCCGGTATACCTATTTCTTTGAGAAAAATATTTCCTCGAGCCATCCAGTAAGCTAGCCATGGGTTTTTAACTATTTTTTCATTAATCAACTCGATTGTAGTGTATTTAGATGGTTTATCTATATCTCTATCTTTATCACTAATTGTCAACACATATAGTTCTTCTTCAGCAGTTCTACTATCCATAATTTCCATTACTTCTTTGAACGATTCCTCGGGGTCGAAGAAGAATTCAAACTCCATTATAGTGAATTCACGTAGTCTTATCAAACCCTGTCTCGGAGATATCTCGTTTCTACCAACTCTACCTATTTGAGCAATACCTAATGGGAGTCTATTTCTAACGGCGTTTAAAACATGCTTGAAGGAAACAAACATTCCTTGAGCAGCTTCTGGTCTAATATATCCTTCAATTCCTTTAAACGGACCTATTTCTGTTTTAAAAAGTAGTAATGCTTTATCCGGTTTAGATAATTCGCCTCCACATTCAGGACATTTTATTCTATTCTCAATTATGATTCTATGTAATTCTTCTAAAACAGCTCCTTCAACATTTAAACCAGTTTTTTCTTCAATTAAGTGATCTGCTCTAAATACTCTACCGCATTTAGTACATTCAACAACGGGATCCGTGAAATGTTCTTCATGCCCACTAGCTTGAAGAACTACTCTTGGTGTTATAATCGGTGTTTCTATTTCAACTATTAAATCACAGTTATAAACCATGTTGTTTATCCACTCGTTCATAATATTTCTCTTAATCAATACACCTATTGGTCCGAAATCATATAATCCAGATACTCCACCGTATATTTCATAAGATATCCAGTAGAATCCTCTACGTTTAGCTAGATCGTTTAAAACCTCATATACATCTATATCACTATTGTTCACAATGCATCGCCATATTTATCAATGAATTATTATTTAAAGAAATGGTGTTTATAAATACTTGTAAAAATAAATGTATGGGGAGTTTAAAATGACTACTTGGAAACACCTGCTTGTTAAAACTATTTGTTTCAGTTGTTTTGAAAAAAATGATTCGAAATACACTATTGTAGGTATTCCACTCGACCAAACATACACGTATAGAAGCGGTTCTAAATATGCACCTGATTATATAAGGAGGATTTCTTGTGAACTAGAATTCTACTCGTATTTAAGTTCAGTCTCACTCGAGTATCTTGGCTATAAAGATTATGGAAATATACTAATATCACCGGGAGATCTCGGTAAGAGTTTTGAAAACATTAAGCGTGTAGTTAGAGGTATTGTTGAAGAAACTAGTAGTGATAGAAAGTTTTTCATAATTGGAGGCGAACATTTGATAACATATCCTGTTTTCAAAGTACTTGGCAATGAGGTTGATCAATTAATTGTTTTTGACGCACATCTAGATATGAGAGATAGCTATATGGAGTCAGAGTATAATCACTCAACTGTTTTAAGAAGAATTTTCGAAGAATACAGTATTCCAGTAATATACATTGGTGCTAGGTCTTTTAGTAGTGAGGAAATAGATTTTGCTGATAGAAACAGAGATCTCGTTAAAATATGTACACCGATGGATATTGAGAAGGATAATTGCAGTATTGATAGACTTGGAAATATCTATATTAGTATTGATATGGATGTTTTAGACCCTGTTTATGCTCCCGGAGTTTCTAATCCAGAACCTATGGGTTTAACGCTATTACAGTTTCTAAAGTATATTTACAGAGTTGTCTCTAGTTCTAGTAAAGTAATAGCTATCGATCTCGTTGAAGTAAATCCATTATTCGATAGTAGTGAAATCACCGGTGTAAATGCTGCTAAGATATTGTTTGAACTAACTGGTTTATTTGAAAAAACTAAATAGCTCTCACTACTCTATAGCTTCTCGCTACTTTATATATAATCTCGTAACCGCAGTAAGGGCATCTTATATGGTATCTACCATATATTTTCCTAATCTCTTCTTCTTCAAAAACTGAACCACATTTACCACACTTATATTTAACACCCATTTTAAACTCCCTATTCTATTATGTTTAAGTATTAATAGTTATGTAAATTTATAAATATCTCTATGTCTAATCATAAACTATGAGATTAATAACTTGTTAGGCTGGAAAAAGATATGAAAGTTGATTTATCATCAATATGTGGCAACCTCCCACCTGAAGTATGTGAGCAATTGATAAGTGAACAACAAATTATTAAAATAAAACTCGATAAGAGGAAATTTGGTCGAGAAGTAACTATTGTTGAAGGATTGAGTAATGATGAGAAAGAATTGAAACAAATAGCTAAAGTTCTAAAATCAAAACTAGCTGCTGGAGGTACTGTTAAAGAAAATAGGATAGAATTACAGGGAGATCATAGACATAGAGTGAGAGAAATATTGATCAATGAACTCGGATATAGTTCAGAAAACGTTTTGATAATTGATTAAAAGAATAAAAATATTTTTAAACTACTGATTTGGAACATTCAATTTCAATTCTTTTACCAATTCCTTATATCTATTTCTAACAGTAACTTCGGTAACACCAGCTACTTGAGCAACTTCTTTTTGAGTTCTCTTCTCACCGAGTTCTAGTGATGCAATGTAAACAGCAGCTGCAGCTAATCCAGCGGGGTCTTTGCCAGCTGTTACTCCTTTCTCTCTAGCTTCATTTAATAAATTAGCAGCTTTCTTCATAACACTACCGCTTAAACCTAATGCATGTGCTATTCTTGGGACAAAATCTATTGGATCACTTGTTTTAACTTTAACATCTAGTTCTTTCAATAACAATCTATAGCATCTAGCAATATCTTTTCTCTTACTATGCGTGTGTTCAGCTATTTCATCGAGAGTTCTCGGTATTTTCAATTCACGGCATGCGACATATATTGTTGCAGCTACAACGTTTTCAATACTTCTACCTCTAACTAATCCTTTATCAACAGCTAATCTATATATTCTAGCTGCTTCTTCTCTAACATTACGAGGTAGATTAAGTAGATCGGCTAATCTCTCTAATTCATTCATAGCTTGAGCTAGATTTCTCTCAATACTAGACTGTACACGTGAACGTGCTTGATATCTACGGAGTTTATGAGCTTCGTATCTCTTACGAGGAGATAGTCTCTTACCCGTAGCATCTCTATCAATATAATCAATAGTTGTTGAAAAACCGTGATCGTGGACGGTTCCTGTTAATGGACCACCTACTCTACTTCTTTTCTCTCTTTCCTCCGGTGTAAAAGCTCTCCATTCAGGTCTTTCATCTACAACTCTATCTAATACTTCACCAGTGGATGAACAAACATATACACCAGAATCAGCGTCATATATTATTTCTCCATCAGGACATAGATCTCTTTCAGTTTTAGATTTTTCTTCTATATTATCTTTTTCGTTCAATTTTAAAACGCCTCGAATAGAAAACCTTATAAATTCTTCTCTAAAGGGGTATTTAAAGTTTTCTCATTGAACTAGAGATCAGATTGATGTAGATGTTACGTAAAACTAGTGTTTAGATTTCTTAATTTTTTCAACATACTGCTCCGGTGTCAATAGTTTATCATATTCTTCTGGATTACTTGGTTTGATCAACAATATCCATCCACTACCATAGGGTTCTTTATTAATCAACTCTGGTTTCTCCAATAGTTCTTGATTAATATCAATTATCTCACCTGATACGGGGGCGTAGTATGGACTATATGCTTTAACTGAATCAATAGCCCCGATCTCTTCACCTTTATTAACAATTCTCCCTCTTTCAGGTAATTCTATTCCAACTATATCTTTCAGTTCTTTTTGAGCGTAATCAGTTATACCTATACGTATAACATCGTCTTCTTTCTTCGCCCATTCATCTGTTTCAGTATATCTACGGTCTTTTTTAACAACATATTTGTTTCTACCTATTTCAACAATAATATCTTCGGTCAAATTAATCCACCCCTATTATTCTCCTCCATGAAGCATTATTTTTAGAAGTTTTAACTCATCTTCACTATCTATATCGAAACCATAATGTACTTTATTGAAATCTTTTCTAAAATCGATTACTTTCTTCTTAACATCCTCCGGGTCTTTGTTATCAATAGCTACCATTCTCATGAATTCAGCTATTTGTTTCATATCACTCTCTTTCATACCCCATCTAGTTACTTCTTGAACACCGATACGTATACCACTTGGATTCTTAATATCCTCGGGTTTATCCCATGGTAGTAAGTTTTTATTAACGATAATATTGGCTTTTTCAAATAATTCAGCTACTCTAGATCCGCCGCCTTGTTTTCTAACATCTAATACAACTTGATGACTTTCTGTAAAACCTCTATTTTCAGCTACTACTTTAAAACCTTGTTCAGCTAGTGATTCAGCTAATGTTTTAGCATTTCTAATGATTTGTCTAGCATATTCAACACCCCAGTATTTCATCTCTAAACCAGTTACAGCTACTCCTGCTAATCTATGTAGATGATGATTGCTAACAAACATTGGAAAAACTATTCTTCCTATCGTTTTATAGTCTTCTTCAGAACGAGTAGCTATTAAACCACCTTGTGGACCCGGGAAAGTCTTGTGAGTCGAACTAGTTATTAGATCAGCTCCTTCTTCTAATGGATTTCTCCACTGTTTTCCAGTTATTAAACCTAATACATGCGCGACATCGTGAACTACTTTTGCACCTACACTATGAGCTATATCTGATATTTCTTTAGTTGGATTTGGGAATAAGTATAGGCTGAAACCTAGTGTAACTATCTTAGGTTTCGTGTTTTCAATAACCTTACGAGCACCGTCTACATCTATATTCCAGTTTTCAACTTCAAAAGGCATATCTATCTGTTCGATACCGAGTGCACCGAGTGTACCGTATCTCGTATGGCTAACATGAGCACCTCCTTGAACAGGTGCTACTACAGCTTTATCACCGGGATTCGCATATGCTCTAAATACTGTAGCATTAGCTATTGTTCCACTAATAGGTCTTAACTCAACGTATTCTGTATTAAGTAATTCACCTATTATTTTCTGAGCAGTTACTTCTAGTTCATCGAAGTAGATTAAGCCTTGATAATATCTTTTATAAGGTTTTCCTTCAGCATATCTATGCATTGCATCGTTTAAATAGAGAAGCATAGCTAAAGGACTCATCACGTTCTCACTAGCTATGAGATTTAAACAATACTTCTTCCTCCATATTGTATGAGAAACTGTTAGTTCATAAACTTTCTTTAAATCACTGTATTTCGACAATAAATCGTTAAGCACGTGTATTCCACCTCATTTAACCATAAATAGATTAGCCTAGTATTTAATTCTATACTACTAGATTCAAATACCTTGGGTAATAATCGTATAATGGTGTTTTTATTGATTAAAATGGGTTTTATAATAAACCCGATTGCCGGTATGGGGGGTAGTGTTGGTTTAAAAGGAACGGATGGCGATGCCTATAGATTAGCTGTTGAAAGAGGTGCTAAACCTATTGCTTGGAAACGTGGTTTAGAGTTTTTAAACAACATTAACACTACTGGATTCGTAATATACACACCTATTGGAGAAATGGGTTTAAATACTGTTAAAATGTCAATACATAGAGATAAAGTAGTTAAAACATATAATGTATGTAGTGAAACAACAACAGCAGAGGATACTAAGAGAATTGTTCGTGAAATGATTAGAGATGGTGTAGATATAATCGTATTCGTAGGTGGAGATGGAACAGCTAGAGATATATGTGAAGCAGTTAATAAAGAAACTGTTGTTTTAGGTGTACCTAGTGGTGTTAAAATGTATAGTGCAGTATTTGCTGTAAATCCAAAAGCTGCTTCTCGAGTATTTGAAGAATTTATCAGAGGGAATATTGTTATTGTTGAGAGAGAAGTTTTAGATATTGATGAAAAAGCTTTTAGAAGAGATGAATTATATGTTAAATTACATTGTTATTTGAAAATACCTGTTTTTGAAAACTTTGTTCAATCTAGTAAAACAATAGCATACTCAGGTGATGAGGAAGATAATAAAATAGCTATAGCTAGATACGTTATTGAAAATATGAGTAACGATACTGTATACATTCTCGGACCCGGGACAACTGTTAAAACAATAAACAAGTTACTTGGAATACCGGCGACTATTCTTGGAGTAGATGTTTTATACAATTACAAGCTATTGGTTAAAGACGCTTGGGAGAAACAATTAATTGAAATACTGGATCGATTCAATAAAGCTAAGATTATTCTATCACCAATAGGTGGTCAGGGATTTATACTTGGACGTGGTAATCAACAAATATCTCCGAATGTTATTAAGAGAATTGGTAGAGAAAATATTGTCATTGTATCAACATGGAGTAAGATTAGAGAACTAGATTATTTGAGAATAGATACTGGTGATTATGAATTAGATAAATTATTAGAAGGCTACTACCCCGTTCTCGTAGATTACAATAGATTTATTGTTAAAAAAGTTATTACAGTTACTTAAATCTATTTTTCTATAAATGGGAAATCAACTATTTTAGCTTCATATTTCTTATTACGAACCATTACATCAATTGATTCTCCGAATACAGCGTATCTCGTATCAATATATGCTTGTGCAATACCTCTATTTAAAACCGGTGAGAACGAACCACTAGTGATCCATCCGACAACTAGGTCTTCGACGTAGATTAGATCACCTGATCTAGGTATTATACGCGATGCTTCCTTGGACATTTTCAAACCAATACGTATCCATCTCAATCCATCTCTTCTACAAGCACGTAAAGCTTCTTCACCGATAAATCCTTTTTTACTCCAAGATATTGCGCCTAATCCATATCTCAAACTAAGTGCACAAGGGTATTTAACAGGGTCTTCTCCATACTCGTGATCATATAGTACGAAACCCATTTCAGATCTAAGGCTATCTCGTGCTATAATACCAGCTGGTTTAACACCTAATTCAACTAGTTTACTCACAATGTTTCTCATATAGCTGTGTTCACTCCATATCTCGAAACCGTCTTCACCAGTCCAACCACTTCTACTGATTAAATAAATTCTTGAACCTCCTATTTCTTCGTTTAATCTAAATTCAAGTGTTTTCAGATCACACGCCCATTTAGCACCTAATTTCTCCATAACATCTACGCTACTTGGTCCTTGTAGAGCTATCATTGAGTATTTAAACGTTAAATCCTCTATACTAATTCTATAATTCTTATCGTTAATAATCTTCTTAAAGTAATCGATCATCTTTTCTCTCGCAGGAGCATTTACTACAACTAACCATTCTTCATCGCTTATCTTATATAGCATTTCATCATCTTTAACACGCGCATAACTATTCAAAGCTAGTGTAGGACCACTCATATATCCTTCTCTAATTTTAGATAGATCTTTTGTATAAACGTATTGTATGAAATCTAGAATATCAGGTCCAGTTAGCTTCAATCTACCCATATGGCTGACGTCAAAGAAACCAGCATTATTCCTCACAGCCATGTGTTCTTCAATAGAGTTTGTGAAACGCATAGGTACTTCCCAGTTACTGAATACTCCGATTTCAGCACCTAGTTTCTCAACGTAGTAGTCGATTAAAGGTATGCGGTACATAGCTATACACCATTATTAATATCATATCGTTAATTAAAAAATAGTTATTAACAACACGATAGTATATAGATTTCTGGAGTATCTTTAACGGTGCTTATTATGGATTCTCATCCATGGATACCTTCTCTAACAAACGAATATGTTGAGAAAATGCTTAAAACAATAGGTGTGAAAAGTGTTGAAGAACTATTCAACGATATTCCGGCTAGTATTAGAATACCTGGAGAGAAATGGGATAAATTAGAGATTGGATTAGGTAGACCCGTGTCTGAAATCGAAGCTAAGAGGATTTTTGAAAAGAAAATGTCTAAAAACACTAAGTTAAGAACAACGGTTTTCCTAGGTGGAGGTGTTTATCCACATTATGTCCCACCTCTCGTTAAATACATTATATCTAGAGGTGAGTTTCTAACTGCTTACACACCATACCAGGCTGAAATATCTCAGGGTTTAATGCAAGCATTATTTGAATATCAGAGTTTGATAGCTGAACTACTTGATATGGATGTTGTGAACGCATCTATGTATGATTGGGGTTCAGCTATTGCTGAAGCATTGTTAATGGCTCTTAGAGTAAATAAGGGTAGGAGAAAAGTGATCTTACCAGTAAATATGAATCCTTATCACAGAAGGGTTGTTGAAACATATTTATCTCCACATGGTGTTGAAATAGTTAATGTTCCATATGATAAAGAACGTGGAACAATTGATTTAGAGAAATTGAAAGATATTGTTGATAACAATACTGCTGCTCTATACGTACAGTATCCTAATTTCTTCGGTGTAATAGAACCGGATGTTAAAGCAATTGGTGAAATTGTTCATGAGAAAAATATTTTATTCATAACAGGTGTTTACATTATTTCACTTGGTTTGCTTAAACCACCCGGTGAGATAGGTGCTGATATCGCTGTTAGTGATGGACAACCACTTGGTGTTGGTTTAAACTATGGTGGACCCTATTTAGGTATTTTCGCTACAAGATATGATATGAATTTGATTAGACAAATGCCTGGTAGAATTATTGGATTAGCGGAGACAAAAAGTGGTGAGAGATCTTTTGCAATGATTCTACAGACTAGAGAACAACATATTAAGAGAGAGAAAGCAACATCAAATATCTGCACTAATGAAGCGCTAGTAGCTATAGCTTGTGCTGTTTATTTAACAATGCTTGGGAGGAGAGGTATTGTTAAACTAGCTGAAGTAAACTATTATAATTCACATTATGCTTGGATTAAGTTAAAGAATATTGGTTTAAAAACAGATCTTTTCAGAGAAGATTTCTTCAACGAATTCCCAATATCTTTTAACGATAAACAAGTTAAATATAGTACTGTTCATGAAAAACTACTTGAGAAGAATATTCATGGTGGACTATATATTGGAGACTTCTATCCAGAATTAGGAGAAACAGCTCTATATGCTTTCACAGAACTACATTCTAGAGAAGACATAGATCTACTCGTAGAAAGCTTGAGAGAAATAATTGAAGAAAGGTGGTGATCCATTGTTTAGACAAGCTAAATGGTTTGAACCATTAGTTTTTGAACAGGGTTCGAAAGGTAGAATAGGTATTTTTCTAACGGATGTAGATCCTGAGATTAGGAAAATAGTTGGTGATATTAGAATACCGGAGAGTATTAGAAGAACTGGTTCATTGAATCTACCTGAATTGAGTGAAATAGAAGTAATTAGACACTTTACTAGATTAACGCAAATGTCTTACGGTGTTGATAATGGCCCGGTTCCTCTCGGTTCATGTACTATGAAGTATAATCCTAGAATAGCTTGGAGTTTATCCTTTAGTAGTGAATTAGAGTTGATTCATCCTTTACAAGATGATATTTCTGTTCAGGGTTTACTAGAGGTTATGTATGAACTGCAGAAATGGCTTGCTCATATTGTTGGTATGGATACTTGTTCTCTACATACAGCAGCGGGTGCTCATGGAGAGCTAGCTGGTGTGTTAATTATCAGGAAATACCATGAGTTGAAGAATCAGTTGAGTATTAAGAGAGATATCATAATACCAGATAGTGCTCATGGAACTAATCCAGCTAGTGCAGCTATGGCTGGTTTTAGAGTAATAGAGATACCGTCTAAGAGTGATGGTAATATTGATCTTGATGCTTTGAAAAGCGTTGTAGGAGAATCAACAGCTGGTTTAATGATCACTAATCCGAATACACTTGGTTTATTTGAAGAAAATATTGTTGAAATAGCTGAGATAATTCATGAACACGATGCTCTACTTTATTACGATGGAGCTAATTTAAACGGTATAATGGGTTACGCTAGACCGGGCGATATGGGTTTCGATATAGCACATATTAATATTCATAAAACATTTTCCTCACCGCACGGTGGAGGGGGGCCGGGCGCTGGACCAGTGTGTGTTAAAGATAGAGTTGTTGATTCAGATAGAGGTATTAGATTAAGCGATCTATTGCCTGGTTACATTGTTGTATATGATCGTGAAAACGGATTATATAGAGTTAGAAGTCCGGGTGAATACAGTGTTGGATTGTTGAAATCGTTTTTCGCTAATACAATACCACTATTATGGTCCTACATATATATACTAATGATGGGTCCTCAGGGTTTGAAGAAAGCGACTGAACACGCTGTTTTATTAACTAATTATTTTGCCAAACTCGTTGAAAACATACGTGGTTATGAAATACCATATGGTAAAAATAGATTTAAGAAACACGAAGTAGTTGTGAGTGCTAAACCATTAGCTGATGAAACCGGTGTTAACGCTGAAGATGTAGCTAAAGCTCTTCTAGATTCAGGTTTTTACGCTCCAACTATTTACTTTCCATTAATTGTTAAAGAAGCTTTACAAATAGAGTTTACTGAAACAGAAACTGTAGAGAATGTTGAGAAATATGTTGAGAGATTGAGAGAGATAAGTAGATTAGCTTATGAAAACCCGAGTATTGTCAAGAATACACCTGTAAATACGAGTGTAAGTAGGATCGATGTAGTTAAAGCTAATCATCCAAAATACTTAACTCCAACGTGGAGAGTTTATATTAAGAGGAAAAGCGGTGAATTAGAGTGAAATACGATGTTGTCGTCATTGGTTCAGGTATAGGGGGGTATCCTGCAGCAATCTATCTAGCTGATCGCGGGTATAGAGTAGCTGTTGTTGAAAAACACTTTATAGGAGGTGAGTGTACTAACTACGGTTGTGTACCGAGTAAAGCATTTTATCAATTCGCTGAATCTGTTAGAAATATTGAAAAAGTTAAAGGTAATGTATTCTACAATTGGGTTGAATTAGTTGAATGGGTTAAAAATATTGTTAAAGAATCTAGAGAAGGTTTAGAGTATCTTTTGGAAAATAGAGGTATTGAGATATATAATGGATTAGGTAGATTAGTTGATAAAAATAAAGTTTTGGTTGAAAAAGAAGGAGATGTGATCGAATTAGAAACTGATAAAATTATTCTAGCTCTAGGTACGGTTCCATTAGATATACCTATAGCTAGATTCGATGGAGATAAGATAATTAGTAATAGAGAAGTGTTTTATTTGAAAGAAAAACCCGGTAGTGTATTGATCGTTGGTGGAGGTGTTATTGGTGTTGAATTAGCTAATATATATTCATCTCTAGGTGTAGATGTAACTATTGTTGAATTACTTGAACACATTCTTCCATTTACTGATAAAGACATTGCAATTGCTTTAAAACAATATCTTGTTCAGAGAAAAGTAAGGATTTTTGAGAAAACAACTGTTTCTAAAATAGATAAGTATAGTGATAGATGTCTAGTAGAATTAACAAATGGTGAGAGAATTGAAGTTGATAAAGTTATAGTAGCTATTGGACGTAAACCAGATACTCAAAACATTGGTTTAGAGAATATTGGTGTTGAAATCGATAAAAAAGGTTTTATAAAAGTTAACGAAGACCTGGAAACTAGTGTTAAAAACATATATGCTTCAGGAGACGTGATCGGGGGGCCGCTTCTAGCTCATAAAGCTCTACTAGAGAGTATTTCTATAGCTAAGAGAATAGCTCGTGAAGAATCGTTTAGAGTCGATTATAGACTTGTTCCAATAACAATATTCACTGGATTAGAAATAGCCTCGATCGGCTACTCCGAGAAAGATCTTCAGTCAATTAATATTAAGTACGTGAAGTATAAAATACCATTATATTACCTATCCTCAGTTAAGATAAAGGGGTTTAAAAACGCTTTTATAAAAATACTGATGGATGAGAATAGTGAGAGAATATATGGAATACATATTGTTTCTCCAAATGCTTCCGAAGTAGTTTCAAGCTACATGCCTCTTATAATAGGTAAATTGGGTTTTAGAGAAGCTAGATCTATTCCATACCCGCATTTAACAGTATCCGAATCTCTTAGAGATATTTCTGAATACATTATCGGTGAACCAGTACATTTATTTCTTAAAAAATAACGTATACTAGAGTTTATACTATTTTTAAGCCAGCATGTTATTTTAATGTTATCTCAATGAGATTACCGAAAGCATAAACTATTCTATTCAAAATGAGAACCATAGCTCAAAACTCTACTTCTGACGATCATCATGATTTATCTATTTCTTTAGGGTTTTTAAAGTGTAGAAAACTGTTATTAAACAACATTTTCATCCACGTCATAAGCTGAAAATTTTATTTATAACATTAACGTAGTTCATTGAAAGATGTTAAGTATCATAAAAGGCTATCTTCGATATGATGTGCTGGATAAGATGAAGATCAACTTTGATAGATGTCACATCAGGATTCCAGAGTTCAGAAAGCCATTATAATGTTTGCCGCAAAAGAAGTAGGTTACGGAGATTAAGTTTCTCGAGATGCTGAGGATCATATCAATCCTTAAGAAGGTTGAAAACTAGCCGCTTTTCAGTATAAGACCGACAGTTGACTCTAATTTCAAGATTGAGAGTGTGGCTTATAATGGTTATGTAGATGTATCAAGTAGGCTGATAGATTGCTTTTTAGTGGAAGTAATGTTCTCTCTGAGGAGTAAGGAGATAATTTGGAAAAGAACCGCATTAAAGTGAATTTACTTAAGGATGAATATGATAAACTTTTAAAGAATTCAATAGCTTGCTAACCAATTTAGTGAGAAAATAATCCTTCGCTAGTAGACCATTGACATGCAAATTAATGTAGATTGAAGCCTATTTCAAAAATTTCTTAAAGATTCCGCTAGATCTGTGTATATCATTTGAAGAAAAATAAGAATATTTATCAATGTACAGGTTTAATATTGAATGGATGCTTAGAGAATTCTTAGAAGAGATAGTGAAAGGACACGTTAAGTTACTGGCAAGGAACTCAATCTAAGAGATAAGTAACATTTTAACAACTTTTATTAAGGTATTAAGGATCTACTTGAAAGGAGAAGGAAGTTCGTATAAAACATTTACTCGCGAAGAGATTCTGGTCTCTAACACTAAGTTATTTGTTGAATGTTATTAACATTGTGTGTTATCTTTATAATAAATCCATTGCTTTTGCTAAATCATATTACCACTTTCTCGGAGTTCTAAGCAAAGGAAAATTGATTTTCTCACAAATAGTTTTCTTCTCTAAAAATAAGAAATTGTTAATCATAGCTCATGAGAGGCTTTCTAAAATCTTTCTCATCTCTCTATAACATGTGGATATAGAGTCTTCATTAATGCGGTTGACGAGTTTAAATAAGTGGAGTAGCCTGTTGGAATCTTAATATAAAAATGAGTGAAAAATACAATTTACATGGATACGAGGTGAAAGAGTTATTATTCGATACTATATCTCATCCACTCTTTCTAATCTCAGCGGGAGTGGAGGATATTTCCTCGAGTGTTCTTAAAATTATTCTCTAATACAATGTTGAGTCTATAAAACCTCTTGTTTAAGAAAATACTAAAAGGTTTTACTAGAAAAATTAGATTCAGGGTGATTAGAGAATGAGTTTTTGGCTTTTCTCCTCAAAAAAATCTTAAGAATATTGAGGTTGCGAAAGAAAGGCTCCTATGGGGTTTCCGTGATAGGGATGCTGGTGAGAAGTTTAGGCGAAATTGGAGAGCATTCATTAGACTCTATAATAGGATTAAACCCTTCGACATAGTTGTATTCCAAGTAGCAAGGGTTGGCAGCATACACGCTATAGGAATAGTTAAAGAAAAATACTTCGACGACCAAACTCCAGTATGGCCTGAGGAAAGAGAGAAAGGTCGAGTCTTATATCCATGGAGAATATTATTCAGCGGCCTAATATTCTCCGAGAACAGCTTAACAAAGCACTTCATAAAAATAGAAAACTATGTAGACGGATATGGCTTGGGAGAACTATCAGAACATGAATTCAGAACAATACTAAATGAAATACAAAAGAATATAAATATCGATCTTAATTTTGGGTGAATAAGATTATTTACTTTATAGTGGTTATGTTTTGTCTGAAAGGGATGATCTTGAGGTTATATTTAGTTCTAGTATTGAGTTAAGATGTTGTTAAGTTTAAAGATTTAGATCTTAAGCCGATGAGACTAAAAAACTTAAGAGTGAGTTGTTAAACTTTAGACTTGGTAAGATGAAGTTGAAGGTTAAAGTCTCACACAATTTCAGAGACAGAATACTGTATGTTGAAAAAGAGTTTGATTTAGAGTTTAAGCCAATTTAGTAAACAATAGTTGCTTAAACAAGTTTGTTTGTAACCATTCATAGATCGGAGAAAGGAGAGTAGAAGTTTTGAAATATAAATCGATTGAGCTTATTGATAGTAGTATTCTTGTAGATGTTTACAAGGTATTTGATGAGAAAGAGAATAATGATGCTTTTTAATTCTATAGGAGAGACGGAGAACTTTCTTGAGAGATTAGGAGTATTGTTTAGTTGATTAATTGGCTTAATGTTTTAATTCTAAAAGATACTGGATTTTGTAGAAAATTGTGAAGCATAAGGATATTTTCATAGAGAGTATTATAGAAGAGCTGTTTGGTTGAATCTACTTAAACAGGAATATAGAGGAATACTTGATCTATCTAGTCAAGATAGGAAGTTTCTAAGGCTTTATTAATATAAGTCATTTCTATAAATTCGTCTATAAAACTATTATATTTCCTATATTTTTAAAGCTAGAATTCTCAGATTTATTAGCATTTTATAGATATTCGTGAAACCA
>Ga0105162_1000275_pt1 | contig 34589 bp, 27 predicted proteins | sample JNZ201metaG_FD_81532 | JGI IMG/M metagenome (GOLD analysis project Ga0105162, IMG submission 81532) | Hot spring microbial communities from Jinze hot spring, China to study Microbial Dark Matter (Phase II) - JNZ 20120812A | ecosystem: Environmental > Aquatic > Thermal springs > Hot (42-90C) >...
GCTTAATTCCGAAATTTTGCAAATTCAAGTTTACATAAAGTACGAAAAAGCTTAATAAGCATTCCTATAACCATAGTATTTAATGATATAGATTACGAGAAATGAATATTAAGCCACAAAGCTGAGCTTATTAAAGAGCATCTTCTAATAACCTATTGGCACCATAAATAAGGGAAGGTACCTCAAATAGAGCTAAAGTTCATAAAAGCCGCGGTAGGGGATTAAATCATAATAAATTCCAGGAATTTATTGCTGGAAATGTTATAATGATGAATAGTGGAAAGCTAACACTAAATGAATATAGATTTTGAAGTGTAGATTTTTAGTTTAAGGAAGATATGGATGTAATTACTTACCTAACATGCTTATGATGAAGGAAACCCTATTGTCTCTAAGAGCTATTCATGAAGCTCTAAAGGCTGAAGTTGAATAAATAATAGTAAAATGCTAGTTATCTAACAAGGTAAAAGCCCTCAGTTTAGGGGCCTATTTAAAATGTTCATACAATGCAGACTGTGATGAAGCCATGAATATACTAGTATGCATAAATCATGCGTTTACGCTAAAAACTGTCTTGATATAATCTAAATTCAATATTATGAATCCGTGAAGCTAAGAAACTAGAATCCTAAATCTTAGTTGTTGAAGTGTTAGTTAATGATGGGTTAGTGTGGTTTAATTAAGTTATTGTAGATTATTAGTATGACTTCTATGTATAGCTAAGGTTAATGTTAAGTATTGTATAGTATTGTTTTTTCTGTTTTTGATTTTATTGCTTGTAGTACTTCTCTATGTAGTATTTCGAGGAGTTTTCTCCTATCCTCCATTAAAACTATATCACTATATCCATGAATAACCATTATGTGAGCAAAGGGGCTTGGAATTCCGTTCGGCCCTATTGTTTCTATTTTTAATTTCCCCTCCTTAACCCATTTTAATACTTGTTTTGCAGCTTGAATATCCATATGGTCTTCAAGTATTTCCCTATAGGTTTCTTTAAGTACTGGGAAGTCCTCCATGTCTTCAACGATGTTTAGTATTGCTTGAGCATTTAGTTGTAGTTTATTTATTGTCTTCTCATATCCCATATATCTACGTAGTATCATGAATGATCTAACAGCACAATGCCTAAATATTCTCTTAGTAAGCTCAGTTCTCCTAATAGCTTTTCTAACAAGTTCCTCTATGTTTTCATCATTTACTTCTTTTAGTAGTGTTGATATGCTGAATTTAGCCTGTTTAGGTATTGTAAGCATGAAGCCATTATCTGTAACTGTAACTCTAATACTGCTACTTATTAGTTTTGATAGACTGTAAGCATATGCTCTACTTAAAGCATCATTTGCTCTCCTTCCAAATAATGTATGGAATATTATGTTCCTTCTTGTTTCTTCGTCGTATATTTCAACTAGAATCAACTTATCTGATGGTATTAAGCCATGTGTAAACAGTATTTGCTCTCTTATATAGTTGTAAATGTTTTCAGCAGCTTCTCTTTGAAGTCTATAGTTGCTAATAAGCCAGCTTAAAACCTTTTCCTGTGGTTCTCTTAAAATTTTCTCAGCTATTTCTCTTCTAAATGCTCCTACTAGAAGTGCAGAGTCGAATGCTAATGGGAGCATTTCGCTAAACCATGATGGAACTGTTGGCCTCTGTCCCTCAGCAGGTTTTACAATTGCCCTAGTACCATAGCTATCTATGAATTCATATGTTCTACCACCTAGTACAAATATGTCTCCTCTAGATAGTATCTGAAGAAAGTTTTCATCAAGCTCTCCAATATACCTTCTATCAAGAGTATATACACTTATTTTAGCTTCATCAGGTATTGTTCCGCTATTCATATAGTATATCATTCTAGTTTTACCTCTACCCTTCCTACCGAAAATTCCCTCCTCTTCATCAAGCCATATCTTACCATATACTTTACGGCTTTCAAGCTCCTTTCCATATCCCCCAGAAACATACTTTAAAACATTCATGTAATCGCTGTATGGTAGGTCGTGATAACTATAGCTTCTCCTTATAATCCTATATGCTTCATTAACCTTCCATTTTGATTCAAGAGCCATTCCAACAATATGCTGTACCAACACGTCAAGACAGTTTTTAGGTATTTTAACATTATCTATTCTTCTCTCCATAGCTGCCTTAGCTAGTACCGTACATTCAATAAGATCATCTCTATCTACAACTATAAGTCTTCCCCTACTTACTCGATGGGTTCTATGACCTGATCTTCCAACTCTTTGTAGTAGCCTACTTACACTCTTAGGACTGCTTAACAGTACAACTGTATCTATGTAGCCTATATCTATTCCAAGTTCAAGACTTGTTGAACATACAACAGCTTTCAACTCCCCCCTCTTAAGCTTTTCCTCAACTTCAAGTCTAATATTTCTACTTAGACTTGAATGATGTGCTTCAACATCATCTACATCAAACACCCCCTCAGACTCAAACATTTTCCTTAACTTATACACTACACGTTCAGTAGCGCTTCTTGTATTTGTAAATACTAGGACTGTTCTATTTTTCTTCATTATTTCGTTTAGGGTTTTATATATTGACTCGTTTATTATTTCTGGTGGGGTATAGATTAAATCTCTAGCTGGAATAATGACTCTAATATCGAATGGCTTAGTAAACCTTGCATCAACAATACTGCATGGTCTAAGATTACCGTTATCATCATACCCTACAAGATACTTAGCAACCTCCTCAAGAGGTGATATTGTTGCGCTTAACCCTATTCTTAGAAGTACTCTTCCAGTAAGGTTTTCAAGTCTTTCTAGTGAAAGACTTAAATGTGCTCCCCTCTTACTACTACATAGTTCATGTATTTCATCAACAACAACGCATCTAGTTGTTTTAAGCCTCTCTCTAAATCTCGGTGCTATAAGAGATATTGCAAGGCTTTCAGGCGTTGTTATAAGTATGTGTGGAGGCTTTATACTCATTTTCTGCTTTTCATTAGGTGTTGTATCACTTGTTCTTACAGCAACTCTTATTTCAGCGGGTTTATATCCAAGTTCTAAAGCAACTTTACCTATTTCCTCAATAGGATCTAGAAGGTTTCTCTTCATATCATTATTTAAAGCTCTAAGAGGGCTAACATATACAACATATATTTGGTCCTTAAGCTTCCCCGCCTCACCTAGCCGGTAGAGTTCATCAATCAATCCGAGAAAGACAGCAAGTGTTTTACCTGTACCTGTAGGTGCTGATATTAGAACGTTATGTGCTGCCTTAATTTCAGGTAGTGCCATTCTTTGAGGTGGTGTAAATGTTTTAAATGTTCTCCTAAACCATTCGGCAACATATGGTCTAAGCATACTATAAAGGTAACTATCTGAATAATTTTCATCCACATATCTTAAAACGCTAGTAGTCATTATGCTCACTATCAGATAAGCATACCTAAATTAAACTTTATCTATTCTAACTTGAATCTGAACTTAGAAGGAAGCTACAATAATACTAAACTACTCCAACTTTAAGTAGTATGTTTAGGTTTAGATTCTCTAGCTTTAATCATGTGGTATTATGGTTGGAGAACATGAATTTTAGAGAAAAGTTTTTATGATTGTTGAAGTACATCTTTTGGGGTCTACTATGGCTAAATGTCCTAAATGCAGTACAGAAGTATCAGCACCATTAAAATCCTGGATTTTGGCTCCTAAAGGTAGAAAGCCAGTTACAATGGGTCTCTATAAGTGTCAAAGCTGTGGAGCATATTTTAGAACGAAGGCTGCTTAGAGTATAACTAAATATTTCAACCATTATTTTTAGTGTTATATATGGTTACTCCTAGAGAGGTTAGATATGAACTAAATACTGAATGGGATGGACTTACGGGGGGTATTGTAAAGAGGAATGATAATGTTATTATATCCTTCGATACTCCAGTAGAGTTCGGAGGTAATAGTAGGGCTCCATGTCCTGATGAACTTTTTCTCTCATCAATAGCTGGTTGTTTAACAACAACATTCCTATTCTTTATGAGGAGGTTTAAACTAAGAATATTAAGCTATAATCTTAAAATTTCTGGAAGTATTATGTTTAGACATGGACGTTATGAATTTACTGACTTAAAAACTTGCTTCAAAATTAGAGTTAATAAGGGTTTAAAGAGTTCAGTCTTGAAATGTTTAAATCTTACTGTTGATTTTTGCCATATTACAAATGCTTTAAAGATGCATATTAAGCATGATTTTAACGTTGAGGAGGTTTAATGCTATCCATAGATGTATTTGTTCAGATATTAGCTGATATTATTGAAAACTATGGGTATCTCGGCATATTTATAGTATCGCTTGTATCCAATTCGATTCCATATGTAAGTTTACCGTATTTAGCTCTACTTGTATTTACAGCCCCAATACTTAACACTCCATTAACCATTACGCTAGCTATTACGGCTTCAGCTTTAGGTGCAACTATAGGTAAGTTAATTATACTCTCCATAGGTAGGGTAGCTCATATAATGTTATCAGATGAAGCAAAGGATAATTTAATGTTCTTCAATAAACTGTTTAGGAAGTGGGGTGTTATAGCTGTTTTTCTATTTGCAGCGTTACCACTACCAGATGATGTTCTCTACATACCTCTAGGAGTAGCTGGATATCGTGCCATACCATATACCATTGCTGTATTTATGGGTAAAATAGTTGTTACAGGAATGGCTGTGTTTTTCGGTAAGGCTTTCGTAAGTATTCTTGAGGAAACGTTTAAAACTCCTCTTACATTAAGCCTTACACTACTACTAGCAGTAACACTTATAATATCTTATGTAGCTATAAAAATAAATTGGAAAATAGTTTTTGAATCATATCACGATGAAGGAATTGTTAAAGGTACTTGGAGGCTAATAGATGAGATCGCCAAGATATTTAAACTACGCTAAATAGTTAGTAGTTAAGACCTACAGCAATTCTATATATAACTATATTGCTTCATATCCTTTTCTTAATGCTCTTAAATTTACTTCTATCCAAGGTCCTCCCATGCTCTTTATTACTTCTTCAACATCTTGAATATCTAAAAGTTTACTAAGTACTCCTGTTTTTAGTAGTGCTCCAAGCATAACCATGTTGGTTGATAGGCTACTTCCAGCCTTTAAAGCTATTTCTTCAGCATCTACAATATAGTTTTTCAGTTTAAACTCTCTAAACATATTTAACACTTCATCGATACTTGGAGCTTTAACCCCGGGAAGTGGAGGTCTACGTATCTGTTTATTGGCTACTATTACTGTGTTTTTATTAGCATATTCAATACTTCTAATAGCCTCTATAAGCTCCAATGCTACAATAGCATCCGCTAGTCTTCTTGGAACTAGCGGTGCATCAACATCTCCAATTCTTACATGTACTCTTACACTTCCCCCTCTCTGACTTAATCCATGGGTTTCTGCAACCAGTACCTTAATGTTTCTTCTTAGCACTGCTGATGCTAGAATTGATGCAAATGTTAGTAGTCCTTGTCCTCCAACTCCAGCTATAACTATGTTTAAACTCATACTACCACCATAGCTTTAACCATTCATCTTTTTCCTCAGTTACTTTAACAATTGCATTGTATGGACATATGTTAGCACATACACCGCAGCCCATACATAGTGTTGGATTAATTAATGCTTTTCCATCCTGTTGCTCTAATATGGCTGGGCATGAAAACAGGTCATAGCAGATCTTACAGGCTTTACATTTATCCATAAATACCTTGTAGAGCGGTTTCTGTATTCCTCTTCTAGTAGCTAATGATGATATGTCAAGTGCGCATTTCCTCCTCATAACTATTAAAGCTACCTTTCCCGTATTTCTAACATATTTTAATGCGTTATGTATTGCTTCAACGCTTTCCTGAATATTATATGGATCTACTGTTTCTACATATTCTACCCCGGATGCCTTAGCTATGTTTTCAATCACTACTACTGGAGCCTTCTCTCCCGTAGCATAACTTCCAGTTTCTGGTGTAGGCTGTCCTCCAGTCATTGCTGTTATTTTATTATCTAAAACAATAACCAGTATTGGGGCTCTATTGTAGACGGCATTTATTAATGCTGGTATTCCAGTATGGAAGAATGTTGAATCACCTATTATTGCTATTGGCGTTTTTTCTATTTCTGTATGTGCAAATCCGTTTGCAAGCCCTATACTACCCCCCATTTCTATAAGTGTATCTTGCATTTCAAATGGTGGAAATGTTCCCAAACCATAGCAGCCTATATCTCCACAGTATACTGGCTTTATTTTACTTATAGCTACTGCTTTTCTCAATGCGAAGAAAGATGCTCTATGTGGGCATCCTGGACAAAGTGTTGGTGGTCTTGGAGGTATGCTTATGGTAGGTTTAGGAAGTGTTTCAGGTAACTTATAGCTGTATCCCTTAAACTTTACAATAGCGTTAACTACGTTTTCTAATGTTAACTCGCCTATTTGAGGTATTAGATTCTTACCTTGAACCTCAATATTAAGCTTTTCCTCAAAAGCTATTTTCTTAATTTCCCCTTCAACTATTGGTTCAAGTTCCTCAACTACTAATACCTTACTAGATTTTGAAAGAGCTTTAACTATAAGCTTTCTAGGTATTGGTATTGTTGTAGCTATTTTTAAAATAGATGTTTCCCCAGTCTTATTGAGTATTTTTAAAGCATCCTTAACATAACTGTATGCAAGCCCGCTTGCAATAATCAAATCTTCAGAATCTACATCTTCAAAAACGTTAAACTCTATATTGTTTACATCCTCAACTATCATACTCCATCGTTTAAGCATTTCCTCTCTTAGCTTTCTTGCATATATAACATTCCATCGCTCTACATCTCTTTTAAACAATCCCTTTAACCTTGGTTTTGGCAGTTCTCCAAATATTACTGGTCCTCTTGTATGGCTAACTCTAGTTGTAGTTCTCAGTATAACTGGATGTTTCCATTTACTGCTGAATTCAAGTCCTGTCTTAGCCATATCCTTAGCCTCCATAGGTGATGCCGGCTCAAAAACAGGTATGAAAGCATGTAGCCCATAGTACCTATTATCCTGCTCATTTTGGCTGCTCCACATACTAGGATCATCAGCACTAACTATTAGAAACCCCTCTTCAACACCTGTATATGCACTAGTCATAAGTGGGTCTGAGGCAACATTAAGCCCCACATGCTTCATAGCTGTAAGCGATCTAACACCACAAATAGCAGCTGCATAAGCAACTTCAAAAGCAACTTTCTCATTAACACTCCACTCAACATAGAGTTCAACTTCATCTAAAGCTTCAAATAAAGCCTCTACAATCTCGGTTGAAGGTGTACCGGGATATGCTGAAGCTACTCCTACTCCCCCTTCTAATGCTCCTCTAGCAATAGCTTCATTACCTAAAAGTAGAGTACATGATCCAGCCGGTCCAGTAATTTTAGCCATTCAATGTACACCATCAATGTAATTGTTAAGATTATTTAAATTTTACTATATTAGTCAAGTTTAATTATCTAGTATTACTAGACTCAGTTGATTTAATGATGGGGTTACGTTAAGACAATATGTTAAGTATCTTAAGGTATCTAGAATTAAAACTAAAAGTTCTCAAATTAGACCTGGCAACTTAACTTTATCTTTTTAGGTTATTGTAGTATAGTATAAATAGTTTTAGTATTCTACTGCTTTCTTATTGTCTAGATTTTGTTATTGTGATGTTGTTAGTTAAAAATAAGCTTTTCAATAGGTGTGGAGAATTACTGAATATCGTGATTTTCCCGTAAAGTTAGGATGTTTGAAGTATTGAGAATACACTAATAGCATGTAAAGTCTTCAGCTAAGATGGAATAAGTATAATTCCATGTTATGAAATATATAAAAAGGATTTAAGATTCTTAGCCGGTAAGTATGGAGATAGATGTAAAGCCAATTCTAAACGCTTATATTGTAGCCTGCTATAATTGCTTTCTCATTTGCTTCAGCTCCTTTACCTATATCTCTTACAGCTTCAATTAGGCTTTCAAGTCTTACAATTCCTATTTTTGCAAGATATCCTAACATTACCATATTCACTAATTCCCTTAATCTTACTTCTTCAGCTTTACTTTGTAGCGGTACTTTTAAAGCATTTCTCTTAACATCTACTAGATCACTATTAACTATTAGTAGTCCGTTTTCTGATAGATTATTAATATATACTATAGACTTTGAATGTAGAACTATTATAGTATCAAACTTATCTATGAATGGTGACTCTATAGGTTCGTCTGAGTATATTAAGTATGCTATTACTGGTGTTCCTCTAACTTCTGCTCCATAGCTTTGTATTTGTACTACATTATATCCCTCTCTAAATAATGCATCAGCAAGAACTGTTACTGCGAAAACTATTCCTTGTCCCCCTATTCCAGTAACTGCTATTGATTTCTCCATACTAACATCCTCTTACCCTATTGATATATTCATAAACTCTACTTACAAATCCCTCCTCATCTCTATCAGCATACTCCCCAATAGTTATCTCCCCCCTTCCTCCAGTATTTATCAATATGCTTTTTTCTCTTAGCTGTCTTATATATGTGCTTACTGGTAGTTTAAGTTTTCTAACTATATGGGATGTGCATGGTGATACAACCTCAATAAATCTAAATCCTCTTTTACCCATAGCCTTCTTAATGCTTTCCTTAAGTCTATGGAAGTGAGCAATAGTCCACCTAGCAGAATAGTTTGCTCCTGCTGCAGCTACTACTGCACATGTATCAAATGGTTTTTCAATGTTTCCATAGGGTGTTGTTGATGTTTCAAATCCTATCGGTGTTGTTGGTGCTTGTTGTCCCCCGGTCATTCCATAAATCATATTATTAACCATTAATACTAGGAGATCAGCGTTTCTCCTCGCTGCATGTATTAGATGTTCTAATCCTATACTTGCAAGATCTCCATCTCCAGCTATTACTACAACGTTTAGCTCCGGTCTTGCAAGCTTTAGTCCTAAAGCTACAGGTATGGCTCTACCATGTAGTGTATGTATTGAATCTGCCTTAAAGTATGGATTTGGAATCCATGATGAACATCCAATACCGCTTACAAAAACAAACTCTTTAAGATTCTCATAGCCTAGCTCCTCTAATGCTTTAAGAAATGCATTCATAACTGTTCCATTACCGCATCCTGGACAGAAGGATGTTGGTAGTAGTTCAACACGTAGATATTTAACTGCGAAGTGGTCTCTCATCCAATCACCTCTAAAGCTTTAGATGCTATCTCGCTTGGATATATGGGTTCTCCTCCACCAACCTTATTTAATGATACTACTAGACATTTATTCTGAGCTATTCTTTCAACATCTAATACTAGCTGCCCCATATTCATTTCTGGAACTATAATAGCTTTAACTCTTTCAGCCATCTTTACGATGGGGTTATCAATGATAGGCCATAGTGTTTTAAGATTAATATATGATGCCTCAACTCCCTTCTCCCTTAATATTTTAACAGCTCCCTTAACACTCCTAGCTACTGATCCGAATGATACAAATCCTATAGTACTGTTTTCAATATTATATTCTTCATACTCAAAAACTCTTTTAGCATTAAGCTTAATCTTTTCTACAAGTCTTTTTACAAGTTTAAAGTGGGTTTTAAACTCTCTAGTATCTCTTAACCCCCATTCGTTATGTGTTGATCCTGTAACCATAATGTTAAGCCCCTTACCTATTAATGGCATTGGCGGTGCTTCCATAGGATTATCGGAGTGAAATGGTGGTTTACTTAAATCCTCAGTTATTTTCCTATTAACTATATTAAAATGTTCTGGAATTTCTACCGTTTCCCTCATATGTCCAATAATCTCATCAGATAATACTATAACAGGTACTCTAAGCTCCTCAGATATATTGAATGCTTTAACTGTAAGATCTAGACATTCTTGCGGTGAGCTTGGAGCTAATATTACTACTTGCTGATCTCCATGTCTACCCCATCTAGCCTGCATTAAATCTCCCTGAGCAGACTTTGTTGCTTGACCTGTAGCAGGCCCTACCCTCATAACATCAATAACTACTAGTGGTGTTTCCGTCATAACAGCATATCCTAAACCCTCCTGCATGAGGCTAAATCCTGGACCACTAGTAGCAGTCATTGATTTTAATCCACCCCATGAAGCTCCTATAATAGCATTTATAGCTGCAATCTCATCCTCTGCTTGGAAAAATATTCCCCCATGTTTAGGGAGCTCCATAGCCATATACTCCATAATCTCACTTGAAGGTGTTATCGGATATCCTGCATAGAATCTACATCCAGCTCTTAAAGCCCCCTCGGCACATGCAATATTACCAGATATAAGCATCCTCATAGCTTATCCTCCACAATATAAACTGCAAAGTCTGGACACATATACTCACATAATCTACATCCAGTACAACCACTACCAATAACAGTTGTATAATAATATCCCCTACTATTAGGGATTGTACTAATCTTAAAGATTTTCACTGGACAAACATCAACACATATACCACATCCCTTACATCTATCAATATTAACACAAGGCTTAAACTCCCTATTCATAACAATCTAAACTCAATATACTAAAAAAGTTTACGTTAATTAGCTTTGTGAAGTTAAGCATGTTTAAATTCATAGATCCTCATAAAACTTCTAATTGTATTGTTAGTATATTTCCCATTTTGAATGAGATTTATGGTAAAATAGTTAATAGAAGCTTCTCTAGATACAGTTAATCTTTTATAACTTAACATCTATAGTGTTCACTATTTTCTGCACAAAATATTTAAGCTTTCATTTTTCTTTTAGAATTATGCCTAAGTATGTTTGGTTAAGTGGATCTATTGTTGAGTGGGAGAATGCTAAAGTTCATGTATATGTTCATGCATTACATTATGGTACTGCTGTTTTTGAGGGTATTAGAGGATACTATGTTGATGATGTTATTAAGGTTTTTAGGCTTAAAGATCATTTAAAGCGTTTAGTAAACTCCGCAAAGATACTGTATATGAATATACCATATGCAATCGAAGATCTTGAAAAGGTTTCTATAGAGCTTGTTAGGGATAATGATCTACATGAAAACATATATATTAGACCTATAGCTTTTAGAGGTCTCGGCGAGTTTGGAGTTAGAGGTTTAAAAAGCTCTATTGAAGTTGCAATTCTAGTTATACCTCTAGGGAAATACCTTAAATCTGAAAAAGTTAAATGTATGATTTCCTCTTGGAGAAGACCTCCAAACGATGTACTCCCAGTTGAGGCTAAGGCTTCAGGAATCTATTTAAGTTCTAATCTTGCAGGTATTGAAGCTGCTCTTAGCGGATATGATGAAGCTATATTTCTCGACTATAATGGATATGTTTGTGAGGGTAGTGGTGAAAACATATTTATAGTTAAAAACAATGTGTTGATTACTCCTCCCGTATATAATTCTATTCTTGAAGGTATAACACGTAATACCGTTATTACATTAGCTAGAGATCTCGGCTATACTGTTATTGAACGTAAAATATCTAGAGGTGAGCTTTATACATGTGATGAAGCATTCTTTACAGGTACTGCTGCTGAAATTACACCAATAGTTGAGGTTGATCATAGAGTTATAGGTAACGGTGATGTGGGGGAGGTTACAGATAAAATTTCAAAGTTTTTCCGTGAAGTAGTTTCAGGACGTGTTTGGAAATATATGGACTGGATAACAGAGGTAAAGCTTAAATCCTAATCATGCCTTGGAGAACTCAAGTATTAAAAGTTAGCTTAAACAATCCTGAACCCAATGTAATCAGTAAAGCAGTATCTATTCTTCTTAATGGCGGCTTAGTAATTTATCCAACAGATACTGTTTATGGGCTTGGTGCAAATCCATTTGATACTGAAGCCGTTAGGAAAGTATATTTGGTTAAAGGACGCGGCCCTCAGCCTCTACCAATAATTACCGACTCTATAGAGTCAGCATCTAAATTCGCATATATAACTCCACTAGCTAGAAAGCTTATGGAGAGATTCTGGCCTGGACCATTAACAATAGTCTTAAAAGCTAAGAGTGAAGCTCCAAGAAAGGTTTTAGCTGGAGATACTATTGGTATTAGAATGCCAAACCATAAAGTTGCACTAATGCTTGCTAAAGGTATTGGAGGATTAATAGTAGGAACCAGTGCTAATCTTCATGGTGCTCAATCACCTAGAAACGTTGATGAAGCCTTAGCACAGCTTAATGGACATGTAGATTTGGCATTAGATTCTGGAAGTGTAATTCACGGTATTCCATCAACAGTTGTAGATGCTACAGGTAGTAAACTTAGAATTATTAGAGAGGGGGTATTGAAGGATGAAGTGTTTAAAACATATTTTCCTAATGAAATTTAACCAACATATCACTCAAATCTTAACTCTCCAACTAATCTAAGATTTAAAGCTAAAGGAACCTTATATTCATCTGTTAAGAATAATCAGCAAATTAGACTAATAGGGAGTTTAACTGAGGTGAATAATCCATCAGTATTGATAATATAAAAATTTATATTGATTTTAATGCTTTCTTTAATTCCTTAACGTTACTAATCCATTTCTCATCTCCTTCAATCCATGGTACTGCAACTAGGGATAACCGTACCGCATTTATTGGTTCTCCGTAAAATGCTCTACCTGGTACTGTTACTACTCCGTATTCCTCAAGGATCTTTGTTGAGAATTTATCACCATCTATTGGTGTCCTAACTAATACGTAGAGCGCTCCAAATACTCCATTACCTGGAAGTATAAGATATTCCTTAAGCTCCTCTATAAGTATTGTTAATCTATCAGCTAGTACCTTGCAGGTCCATGTATGTGTTATAGGTTTTTTAAGGAATTCTTCAAGAATTACTGCTCCAATAATGAACGATGCTGTTGGGCTGCTTAAATTTTCTCTTCCAACTATTGTATTCATGTTTTCAATCCATTCTGGACATGATAATGCCATTCCAAATCTTAATCCAGCTATAAGACATGTTTTAGATAGGCTTGAAAGAATACACATGTAATCATGATATTTACTTGAAATATTTCTAAATTCGTTTAGTTTTTCTTTGAGGAAACTTTCATCATAAATTGCCTTCTTTGAGTTTAATCTTAAAACTGTAAATATGTATGGTGCATCCCATACTACAGCTCCATCCTTCCTAATCATTATTTCAATAATGCTTTTTAAATCGCTTGGACTTGTATATCCTGTCGGGTTGTTAGGCATACTTATATAGAATACAGAGTCTTGAGTAGCTTTACTTTCAACATCCGATAAATCTATTGATAAATCTTCCTTTACATCAACTCTAACTTCTCTTAATCCATGTGTCCTAGTAGTTCCCGAAGCAGCGTCATACTCCCATCTTGGCATTAAAACATCTATACCCTCCTTAAGTGATCTTAGAGATGCTGCTAGAGCCTGTTGGCCACCAGCAGTTACAATAACTCTGTTTAAATCATTTTCAGATAATGGAATACCATGTATATTCCTAAAATATTCTAATACAAGCTTTTTAATTTGAGGTGTACCTCCAGTTGTACTATATCCTAAGCCCTTAGGGCTCTGGTAGAATGATTCAATAATTCCCTTCCTTAAACCCTCAGCTATAACAGCTAGGCTTTCAGGAAGATTTCTATTAACTTCAATTTCAAGCTTTGTGAAAAGATTGAATTCAGCTGGAAGTCTACCAACATTTCCACTACTAAAGTCAAATACTGGAAGCTTTCTCACTTCTCTTTCAGCAACTTTAGCCATAGCAGTACGAATAGCTGGTGGTGGTGGAGGAGGAGATAAATAGTTACGCTTCATAGTTTCCCAAGATAAAGCTAAATCATAGCATATAAACTTTTCTTAAATATAGCGGGCTTTGTTAACTTAAGCATGTTTTATCATCTCTATTTTGGTTTTTGTTTCTATGAATTCTTAGCTTTATCTTCTTGTTAATCCATATTTGTTAGCTATACTATTGACTTCATAAGCATCGATACATGTTCATTATCACATTTATTCTCCTACATAGTATGTAGTTATCGAATAGTTTACCTATCCTAATGTATTGTATTATCCTCTCCATTAATTCTAACTTCTAAACTGTATAATTCATATTTTAAGCTTAATACTCTACATGGCGTCTTATAATAATGAGTTTCACCACTTAACACAATTATATTAGAGCCGTAGATAGCCCTTATTTTCTAAGGAATGTTATTGATGTAAGCATGTTGCAGCATCGCAAACCCATACGTATAGAATCCCCCCAATAATGGTTCAACAACATAATAATCTTCCTCATAGAACCTATACTTATAGCATCATCAATCATAACAATTTTAACATCCCTTCTACCAAACTCAAATAGAAAGCTTAAGATAAACTATAATATAGATACATGATCCTACAATAATAAGCTTAGAATATCTGAAGTATTTAGATGAACTGAAGTATAAGCACTATAAAGCTAGAGTAAATGGACTTCCCATCCTATAAACCTAACAATTTTAACCATACTAACACTATGAATAAGGAAGAGAATCTCCAAGTAAAGCTAAAGTTAACAAAGCCATATAGCTAGCTCTATAAGTTTTAGATATGAGAGCTAATGATTTACTATAAGATATTTAAACTTTAAAACCTATATGAAGAGTTAAGTTCACAAAGCTGAATTATTTCGAAGTCTAAGTATTTTAACTAATATATATTACTTCACGTTTAGTCTGCTTAATGCTATAATAGTTGCTAACAAAAATCTACAGGCTATATATAGTGGTTTCATGGCTTGTAGAATATTATTATTTTCACTTCATTTATTCACTATTTCATGATTTGTTAGGTATAGCTTCTTAAATCCAACTCGTAATGTATTATTGTTATTACTTGAGAGGCAAAGTACTCTATTTTCCCAATGGAAACCGTTTCTATACCGATTCTTTTTAAGTATTCTTCGATTTCTCTAGGTAATCCTTTATGGTCGCCTATTACTGCTGCGAATTTGGATTGGAACTCAAAGTTTCTTATATTTTTCCCTTTTGGATGCATGTATATAACCTGTTGTTTCCTTACTTTTTCATCAATAAGCTCTTTAAAGCCTAACTTCTTTATAGTAATACCTGGCTCAGACTCTACTTCTCTTTTATCTCCTAATTTCTCTAATGCTATCCTTATATGTGAAGCTATATTTCTCTCATCAGGTGATGTACGTTTAATCTTTACAGAATCAAATATAATTGTTTTAGGAGGATTAGGTGGTCCATTCAAAACAACATATACTTTAACATCTTTCCTAATAGCATCCGAAATAAAAATCGCATTTGATATACATCTAGCTATTAAATCCATTCTACCTGCCCCAGGCAAATCATCAAGTCTAAACGGCTTCGTAACTCCATGAGTATATATTATGAATTCCCTCACATGGAATTATTTTAACTCGCTATAAATTAATTTTACCTAAATTGTTAGGACTGTAGTTATATGTTGTTGAGGAATGAATGTAATGGGTTATGTAGTAGTAACCATGAGTTAGTAGTATGCATGATGAAGTATGATTGTAGAGATAAATATTAAGAACTCATAGAAAACATTTTTAGCAAATATTATAATATCTTAAACTCATAAAGCTTGAAGTAGTAAGCTTAATATTGTGCTGTTCCCTATTTAGCTATGCTTAGATTAAAGGTATGTACTGTTGAGGAGATGGCTAGGCTTGACTTGAAGGCTACTGAAATTTATGGTATTAGCCAGGATATTTTAATGGAGAATGCTGGACATGCTGTCTACTTTACAATTCTTAAGGAGTACGGTGTTTCTGGAGTAAGGTTTATGGTTGTTGCCGGCCATGGAAATAATGGCGGTGATGCTCTTGTAGTTGCCCGTAAACTATATTCTAACGGTGGGAATGTAAAGGTGTTTATTATAGGTGATCCGGAAAGATATAGAGAGCCTGCTAGGAAAAACTATGAAGTTATATGTAGATTAGGTATTGAGAGGTATATAGTAAGAAGAGATGATGAGCTAAGTATTTTTAGAGAAGCTCTTAAATGGGCTGATGTTATTGTAGTAGGTATTTTTGGAACCGGATTATCTGGAGAAGTTACAGGTATATATAGAAAAGCTATAGAGGAGATAAATAGTATAGGTAAAATTGTTTTTAGTGTTGATATACCTTCAGGAATTAATGGGGATAATGGTAAAGTATGCGGGGTTGCTGTAAAGTCAAACTATACTGTAACTTTTGGACTACCCAAACTTGGAAATATATTATATCCAGGATATAGTTACTGTGGTAAGCTTTATGTTTCACATATATCCTATCCTCCGGAGCTATACAATACTGATGATGTTAAGGTAGAGATCAATATTCCAACTCCTCCTCCAGTTAGAATTCGATGGGGTCATAAAGGAATGTTTGGTAAGCTTCTAACAATTGCGGGCGCTAGAAACTATTATGGTGCACCATACTTTTCAGCATTATCATTCCTAAAGGCTGGTGGAGGCTACTCAAGACTAGCAGCTCCTAAATCAATAATTCCATTCATAGCATCAAAGGCAAGTGAGGTTGTATATATACCTCTAAACGAAACATCTGAAGGATCAATATCAATGGATAATTACGGCTTCATCATGGATCTAATTGAAAAATACGATATAGATATTGTTACTCTAGGTCCAGGAACGTCTCTTAATGAAGAGACTCAGGAGTTTATAAGGATGCTTACTAGAGATATTGTAAAGCCTATAATAATAGATGGTGATGGATTAACGGCAATATCAAAAGATCTAAATATTGTTAAGAATAGAAAGGCAGTAACAATTCTAACACCTCACCTTGGAGAAATGTCCAGGTTAACAGGTATAAACATTAAGGAAATCCAGGAGAAAATCATAGAGGTGCTACGTAATACTGCTCAGAATTTAAACTCCTTCATAGTTTTGAAGGGAGCCCATAGCCTAGTAAGCTATCCTAATGGATACATATACATAAACATGTCAGGAAATCCTGGAATGGCTACAGCAGGATCCGGAGATGTATTAACCGGAACAATAGCTGCTATGTATGGTCTAGGCTATGAAGTTAGAGATGCTGTAAGAATGGGTGTATTCATACATGGTTTAGCTGGAGACATAGCAGCTGAAAGAATAGGAGAGGATGGAATAACAGCTGAAGACATAATGAACCATCTACCTGAAGCTATGAAGATACTTAGAACAAACATTCAAGAACTTACAAAAAGATATCTACCTGAAATAATCTAACTAAAACTTAGGCTTTGTTAACTTAAGTTAGGACTGGTAGACCTAGGTTGGGTATTACTCAAATATTATATGGTGTATTGTATGTTCTTACTACTGGTTGTAGTGGATGCCTGCTAGGTTGGGTATTACTCAACGGCTCTTAGGGGGCTTAAGAAGTGGATGGAGCTAAACATATGGAAGAATACACCAATACCCTAATATCTAAAGGATACTCTATGGGTAAGCTTCGGTACAGCTATTATTGATAGTACAACTATTAAGACTAGGAAAGGGGAAGTTAATCAATTACGATGGATATAAGCATATTAAGGATGCCTAAGATTCATGTGGTTGTATTACGTGAAGCCCTACCATTAATCAAGTTGGATCTGGCAATGAGTATGATTCAAAATGCTTTATACCCTCCTAGAAGACTTAAGGATTAAACATGGTAAACCTAGAGAGGTTGTAGGAGATTCAGCATACAATACTAGAGAGATTAGAGAATACCCAAGCATAAGAAGATAAAAACAAATATGGATGTCAGTCCAAGGAGTAGATGTAAGCATAAACGTGGAGGATCGTATAGACTCGATAGAAGACATATAGGAGTATGGGGAGCACTGTTGAAAGATTCTTTTCATGGATAAAATCATTCAGGGAATAACAATAAGGTACGAAAGGCTAACATCAACATTCCTAGAATTCATACAAGTAGCATACATAATAATATACCTAAAAGTTTTGCAATGGGTTCAAATCCAAAACTTATTACAAACAATTCAATTGAAAATTGTAAATTTTTTCAATAAACAATTGAAAAAGTTTATTAGTTAGTTTTACTATATAGTTAATGGGAATTTTATGATTAAAGGAGGATACATGGGAAAGATTCTTAGGGTTGACTTAACTACAGAAAGGATAGTGGAGGAAGGATTACCTTCTGAGGATATTTTAAGGAAATATGTAGGCTGTTTTGGTCTTGGATTATGGTATTTAATAAGAGAGCTACCTACAGGAGTCAGCCCATTAGAGCCTGAAAACCCTCTAATCTTCATGAACGGTCCCTTTGTTTCTACAGAAGGAACGAAGATTGCAGTTCCATCACCAAATAACTGTACTGCTGTGACGTTAAATGCTGATACTGGATTTACAGCAGGAAGATCTCATTCACATGGATGGTTCGGTCCGAGATTGAAGGGGGCTGGATATGACGGCATTATTATAACTGGAGCCTCGAAAAAATGGGTTTATCTTTGGATTCATGAAGGCGAAGTTGAGATTCGAGATGCAGGAAAGTTTATTGGAAGAGATACTCATGAAACCGAGGATCTTATTAAGGAGGATTTAGGCTTTACTACGGATCTTCCAGGAAAAGTAAGTGTAGCTGCTATTGGGCCTGCTGGAGAGAATATGTGTGCAGGAGCACTCATAGAGAATGATAAAAACCATTCATTTTCTCATTCAGGTGTAGGAGCAGTAATGGGGTCTAAAAAGTTGAAGGCTATTGCAGTTAAAGGAGAGAAACCTGTTCCAATAGTAGATGAGGAGAAGCTAAGGGAAATATCTAGGGAATGGACGAAGGGTGCAAGTACATTAGGATTGTTTCCAATAGTTGGGCAGGCAGGAGTTCCAAGAAGTAATTATAAAGGTGTTCTAAATCTTGTAGGTTTATCTGCTAAAAACTGGACAACAAACATGCTTCCTGGCTTCGGTGAAGGAATGACTGAGAAGGGAAAAATAACTCCAAAACCATGTTTTAGATGTCCAGTAGCATGTTCCTATGAGGTTGAAGTAGTAGAGCCGGGTCCTCTAAAAGGTTATGTAGCTACCTTATCTGGTGGAGGAGAAAATCAAGAAGGAGCTTCCTCTATAGTTGGAGTAGCTGATCCTCCAAGCGTCTGGTATTTAACAGATTTAAACGACCGCTTAGGATTTGAAACAAGTACTGTAGGCTGCGCTATGGCTGTAGCATTTGAGGCTTATGAGAAGGGTCTTCTTACTAAAGAACAGACGGATGGCTTAGAGTTAAGATGGGGTGATGTTAAAACCATAGAGACGCTTTTAAGGAAGATTGCTAAGAGAGAAGGTTTCGGTAATCTATTAGCTGATGGACCTAAAATAGCAGCTGAAAGAGTAGGCTTACCTGAAGCTGCCGTTCATATAAAAGGTTCAGGTATGAATCTACATGATTGGAGGAGAGCTTGGGGAGTATTACTTGGGCAGATAGTTGGTGGAGGGTCTGGATGGCCTGCTCCAGGAGCTGATTGTTGGACTCCCGAGGCTGATGTGGGCTATCCTGTAAAAACAAATCCATTAACTCCATTTGGTAAAGCAGAGGAAGTAGCTAAGACTGGAAGGTTAAAGTATTGGAATGACTGTCATGGAAGTTGTTGGTTTGCAACTTGGGGTGTTCCAGGTATTCTTAAGTATACTAGTGGGGCTATTTCCGCTATAGTAGGATGGGACTTCACTCCAGAGGAAGCATTAATGGTTGGTGAACGTGTAATAACTCTTGAAAGAATCTTCAATATTAGGCAGGGTTTAACTGTAGAGGATGATCTAAATGTTTCTCCTAGAATAACAGATCCAGCTCCAGCTGATGCTGGCCCCGCAGCTGGAAAGAGTATTAAGCCATATTTAGAGGGATGGGTAAGAGACTACTATAGACTTATGGGATGGGATCCAAAAACAGGTAAGCCTCTAAGATCAACTCTTAGAAAGCTAGGATTAGAGGAATATATATCTTTCATATGGCCGTAAAATAACAACTTCATTTTTATAAACTCTTTTTTATATTATGGAGATAAGAAACATAAAGGTAGTTAATAGTGAAACTGGTAGTAGATCTCTTAATCCACCAAGTACTTTAAAGAGGGTAAACAATATACTTCCAAAAGTAGGTATAGAGAAGATTGAGCTTATAGATTTAAAATATACTGATAACATTCCAGTATTTAGAGTAAATGAATCAGAGAGGAAATGGTATTGTCATCGAGCTTTATACTACTGGTCAAAGCCTCCATCCCCCCTCAATAAGCCTCCTAGAGAGGCTTACGGTAAAGGTATAACTATTCATCAATCAAGAGCAAGTGCTATAATGGAGGCTATAGAGAGATATTGTGCACAAATTTTCCCTCATAGTAGGATTATTCATGCAGATTATGATGAGGTAAAGGAATATGCTATTCCACCCTCCAAATTTTCATTTCCTAAATTTATTCCTCCTAAATGCTGGTATTGTATGGAGAGAGAGTTTAGATGTTTCTCTAATCTTAGCAATGTATGTTATGAATGGACTTGGGGGTTTTCATTAATAAGGAGGAAACAAGTTCTAGTTCCATCTCCTCTGGTTTACTATCCATACATGTCAAAGAATGGCTACTCATTCATATTTAACGATACGGGCGGTCTTGCCTCAGGAAATACTCTAGAGGAAGCAATACTAAGCGGATTAGCCGAGGTAATAGAGAGGGATGCATTATATAATACATTTAATACTGAAAGTATAGATAATATAAAACTTCTTGAAACTAATGACTTAGATAATAAGTATCTTACAGAGTTCTTCAACAATATTCCTCAAGATAGGGTTTTCATTTTCCTTATTGAGAATAAGGTAAAAATAAATATTCCCACAATAGCTGCCTTCATATGCTATGTAGCTGGGAAAACAGGCTTTATTTTTGGAGGTTCAGGAACTCACCTTAACCTAGAAGTAGCTTTATTAAGAGCAATAACTGAAATGGAGCAACAAAAAGTTAGGAAAAAGATCTTAATAGAGTTTAATAAAAATGATTTATTGTCCTCAAGCAAAACTCTAATTAACAATACTGTTTCCACTATGCAAGTACATAGTAGATCTACAGAAGATTTAAAGATGGATATAGATCTATATTTAGAAGAGCTATCTAGAAGTAATATGGATGTTATTGTAGTCGACCTAACACATCCCAATATAGGAATACCTACCGTTAGAATTATAGTACCGGAACTTATATCCTATAGTGGAATACCTATCAGGCAAAGCTTCCTAATTAATATCATGAGGGCGGAGGAAAAACTATATAGACTAATTTAGCCTTGACTTACAGAAGTGAAGTAGCTAATATACCATTAGGATTTTGCTCTTGCTTCCTTAGTTAACAGTTATTTATCTGCTTCCTTATTTTACGTATGCTAGGAACAGTTTAACGACCTGAGCAGAATGATATTCGCTAAGAACATCTTAAACCTAGCGTATAGCTTACCTATACTATAAGCTCGGCTTAAACGTCTAGCCATATTGAGATTAATGGAAGACTGTTGAAAAGTGTTAAAGTCCTTGGAGAGTCTTCGAGACATACTTTCTGAGTCCTTGAGGTTAAGCTGTTGATTAATAAGGATATTGAGTCTTATATTTACAGTTAAGCCTAAACGTGGAAGGGTTAAGAGTAGATTCATTCAGGATAAACTCTCATTATCATTAAAAAAGAAGCTCTTCAGAAAAGCATTGTTCAAGATGTTGAGAATGTAAGCACAATTCGTAGGACTTGCTAATACCGACCGTAAATAGGTCGATGATTACAACATTGATGAATTTAAAAGTTACAATGTCATCGATGCTTGTTATGAACAAAGGGTAAACTATTTGAGAAGTTACATACTAGGTAAATAATGTGAATGCTATAATTAACATCTAAGAAAGCTCTTAACATCAAAGAGGAATTTAAGTGGAAAGCATCATTCCACGCTAATGGAGCCTCGTCTTACACAAGAACATGTATGAAAAACTAAATCAGCATGTAATTAGCTAATAGCAATAATTATTTATTAGGAAAACGGATCTAGCAACTTAGGAAGTTATATAGATTCTGTTGTTTATGTTAGTATTAGAAGTTTGGTTGGAGATCTTGGAGTATTCGAGAGGAATAAGGTTCCATTAGATGTCAAGGTTCTGGTATAGTATTCATATTAAATATTTAGTTTGAGGAGTTAGAGCATTATCTGTGGTTTAAGTCTAATAGTAAAATTATTGAGTTTATGTGGCTGTAGATGCTGGTAGGAATGAAATAATAGCTATGAAAGCCTATAAGAAATATCATGATATCAGAATTCTCAATGAGGTTTTAAGATAGTGTGATGGGAACAATATTCTTTATTGATATATATCATGACTTACCTTTAATGAACTTAAATTATTATAAACTATTATACGTTAAAAACATCTTTCGGTAATAGAAGTATAGTAGAATCAGTATATTCATCATTCAGCAGATAACAAGAGTAAAAGATTTAAGTACTTAAATATCTAATCTATATGGTTTTAGAGGATTTGTATTTACCGTTTCTAAATGGGAAGCATTTATTGATTAGATCTACTTTAAGGGATTTCGCCAGTAGAAGGCTTATAGCTACTGATGTTATGAGGAGGGAGAGGGAGGGGGATATTAATGGTACTGTTGAGGTTTTTAGGGAGCTAGCTAAGCTAGGCTATACTGGTATTAGGATTCCTGAGGATTATGGCGGTATGGGGGAGGATATATATTCATGGATAATATTAATGGAGGAGCTTGGATATTTTGATCCTAATATTGCAGGTATGATGCTTATACATACGGGCGCTGCTTCACAATGTATTGTCCACTTCGCTTCTGAGGATCTTAAGAGAAAGTATCTTCCACTAATAGCTAGAGGGGAAAGAATCTTAGCGTTCGCTATGACTGAGGATGAAATTCCTGGAAGCTGGTCCTCATACATGAAGACTAAAGCTGAGATTAAAGGAGATAAATATCTCCTTAACGGTAGGAAAACCTTTATTACAAATGCTGGTGTTGCTGATATATTCATAGTATTCGCTAGATTAGACCCTATGGAGAAGGGGGCTAGAGGTATAGGTATGTTTATAGTTGAGAAGAATTTTCCAGGATTCCATTTTGATGGTGAAATACCTGGATTAGGAACTAGAGCATTATCATGGGGTACAATAACTCTAGAAGACTGCGAGGTTCCGAGAGAAAACCTAATTGTAGGTCCACCTAAAGCATTCTCACTAGCCATGGATATGTTTAATACTGAAAGAATAGGGAATCCATCAATATGTAACGGTATTGCTCAAAGAGCATTTGATGAAGCTTTAGAATTCTTAATACAGAGAAGAGATCCTAGAACAAGTAAATCCTTCCTAGAAAGCTATCAAGGCCTACAGTTTAAAATAGCTGAAATGGCCTCTCTAATTAGATCGTCAAGACTTAACGTATGGTATTGTGCATATCTAATTCAAAACGAGAAACCATATGTAAAGGAAGTTCAGCTAGCTAAACTATTTGCAAACGAAATGGTTAGAAGAGTATGTATAGATTCAATGCAGCTTCAAGGTGGATACGGATACTCAGCAGAACTACTTACCGAAAAGCTAGTAAGAGGAGGAATGTTCGGAGGTATTGGTGGAGGAACATTAGAAATCCTAAAGCTAAGATACATATCTGAATTAATGAAGGAGAAGGGACTTAAACATCATGAAACCTCTAAATAACATAACCGTACTAGAGTGTGGTACAGGTTTAACAGCTCCATATACATCATCCCTACTTGGAGATCTAGGAGCTAATGTAATAAAAATAGAAGGACCTGAAAAAGATGCTTCAAGATCCTGGCCACCAGTAAAAGAAGGATTTAGTTACTACTATGCAGCTATAAATAGGAATAAGAGAAATATCACTATAAATCTTAAAATAGATAAGGGAAAGGAGGTTTTTTATAAGTTAGCTGAAAGAGCAGATATAATCATAGAGAACTTTACTCCAGGAACTGTTAATAAGTTGGGAATAGGATATAATGATATTAAGAAAATAAATCCTAAAGTAATCTATTGTCACATTTCAGGTTTTGGATGGGATAGTCCATACAGGAATAGAGCTGCCTTCGACTATATAATGCAGGGTGAAACAGGATGGATGAGCTTTACTGGAACTTCCGAAACTCCATGTAGAATAGGAATACCAATAACAGACTTCATAACATCCATATACACTCTATCAGCTATACTTTCAGCATTAATATACAGGGATAAATATGGTGAGGGAATGGAGATAGATATGTCAATGTGGGATTGTCAATTAACCTCATTCTTCGCTTTAGCATCCATATACTGGGTGGAAAATAGAGTTCCCGAAAGAATGGGGATGAAATATATTTTTGGTCCAGTATACCAGCCCTATAAAGCTAGGGATGGTAGATGGATAATACTGGGAATAGCAACAACACCACACTGGAGGAAATTCTGTGAAAAGTATGGATTAATAGATCTTCTAGAAAAGTATCCTACAATAATAGATGTTCAGATGAGAAAGGATAAATACAGTGAAATAGAAGTGAAAATAGGGAGGGTGATTGCTGAGAGAAATTCAGATGAATGGATTAAACTATTAACAGAGGATGGAATACCTTCAGGTACTATAAATAGTGTAGCTGAAGTACTAAATCATCCACAGACGTTAAGTAGAGAAATAATAGCTAAAACCATACATAAAAAACTAGGTGAAATAAAAGTAATAAAATCCCCATTTAAAACATCAAAGTTTAACGTAGAGATAAAAATCCCTCCATCCCTACCTGGAGAACATACAGATGAGGTAATGAGAGAGCTAGGCTACTCAGAAAAACAGATAGAAGAACTTAAAAACATAGGAGCAATAGGAATCTAAGTCAATGAATATATAAGATTACGCCCATTATTTCTCTCACTTTGAGTCACTGAAAGTTTAGGTAAATTTAACTCTTAACATTTCGAATATGTTCATGTATATATGAAGTATTTATCTATTTAATATTGTGCTATTACTATACTTTACTATGGAGCTTAGATATGAAATAGTAATTAATAACTTAAGTTCATGGAGATGATTGCTAGCTAGGAAATCTTAATCTACAATTAACAATCAATTCTATACTTCAAATTGAAACCTAATTGAAATTTAGAGATGATATACATACTAATTTTATAAAGATTTATTCAATGATTAAGCTTAAAACTTCTCTAGCTATTCTTATCCTATCTTCAAGGTTTTTCATTAGAGTATTTGTTGCATATACTGTAATACCTAGCTTCTCTATTTTATCTTTTAGATTTATATCTACTTTATCTATTACAAATACGTCAAGGAAATCTCTATATAGCTCCGCAACGCTATAAGCTGATGGTTCAAGTCCAAGTCCTTTAAGCATTTTATCAGCAGGTCCCTTAACAGCAGTTCCACTTATTATCGGGCTTACTCCAATGATTTTAGCTTTTGTCTCTCTTAAGGCCTTCCTAACTCCTTTAATAGATACTATTGTACCAATACTTACAATAGGATTGCTTGGACATATTATAACTCCATCAGCATTCATTATGGCCTCAATAACTCCATTAGCGGGCTCCGCCTTCTCTATTCCCCTATAGATTATATCTTTAACTTCATCTTGAAATCCCCTCTTAACAAAATAGTCTTGGAAGGACATGAATCCCTTATCTGTTAAAACCATGGTTTCAATTCTATCATTAGTTGCAGGTATTACTTTTACTTTAACATTAAGTCTTCTTCTAATAATGTCTATAACCTCTTGAAGTTTTAGTCCTCTTCTCAGCAGCATGGTTCTAAAAATATGTGTTGCTAAGTCCTTATCACCAATTCTAAACCATGTTTCAAAACCATATCTTGAAAGCATTTCAAGACAGTTAAATGTATCCCCCCTAATGCCCCATCCCTTAACATCATCAGCAATACCGGCTAAAGTATATATAATAGTATCAATATCTGGTGAAATGTAAAGTCCATATATTTCAACATCATCTCCAACATTAACAATAACAGTAATACTGCTTGGATCGGTGATTCTTACAAGTCCATCTAGGAATCGAGCAGCCCCAACACCACCTGCTAAAGCAGTAATTTTACTCATATTAAGTAAGTTATTCTACTGCTTTTAAAGTTGGCTGCTAAGCTTAGCATATTTTCTCATATAAGTTTACTTAAGCTTTTCTAAAAGCTGGCAGCTTTATAAATCTAAGCATGCTTAACTACTTCTATTTTGGTGTTGTTTACTATAAAAGTGATTTTAAAGCTTCATTTTATTCTTTTCTAATAATCTTTGATTGCTAACTGTTTCTACGAATTCTTAGTTATATTTCATTAATTCATATTGTAGCATGAATCTATTGATCTTATAAGCATGAATACACCTCACTCATCCTTCATGATGATGTATAGCTATCAAAGAGCTTAATTCTATTTTTAACTATTTTCTCTATAAGTAAAATTCCAAACCATATACTTAATTAGTATTTTTAGGCTCTATGATAACTCATCAATATAGAGTTATCTAGATCCATAGGATCTAACAACTTAAGAAGGAAGTTATAATATGCTAAGCTGTCACATTTGATCTATAAATAGCAATAATTTTAAGGAATGATGGAATCTAAATGTATTTGTAGTTCCATATTAAGCATTTCCAAGCAAGAACTCGCCTTGTGAACTTAAGCTATTAACTACATGTACTTTTCATATCTAAGTTCACAGAGCCCAAGAACTTAAAGCAAAATACATAACCCACCATAGAAATCCATGCTAATAATATCGTAATCTATAAATTCTAATCCTCCTAAAAATTTAAATAGCTTAAGATCTAAATTGTGATTATATGGACACATAACTTCTATTTAATCCATCCAGGTACTCCACATAAATATAGAATTGTAAAGAGCGGTATTGCAAGTAGTTTTCTTGAAGTTGTTAGTTGGGAGATATCGTCTAGTGGTCCTGGATGAGGATATAGTGAAAATAGAAGCATTATTATAGCCATTAGTGGATATCCTATAATATATGTTATCCATGCAATAATTATGGAGATTACTTGATGTTTTCTACCTCCAAACAATGCTCTTGCAACATGTCCTCCATCTAGTGAACCTGCCGGCATTAGGTTAAGCATAGTTATAATCATTCCAACCCATGATGCGAAGGCTACAGGATGCATTATTAGTATATGATCTTTAGGAATTCTTAACATAATACTTGTAATAAGCTCGAATAGTATTGGTGTTGGGTAAAATACAATTCTTTCCATTGGTGCTTCAGTTCTAGGTATAGGATATGATATTGATATTCCTATAAATGCAAACAATATTGAAATTATAAATCCTAGAATTGGTCCTGTAGCTCCAAGATCATAAAGTGCATCACGATTAGGCGGTGTCTCCTTATTAACTATTACAGCCCCAAGTGTTCCTAGAAAGAATGGTACTGGTATAAAATATGGTAGTGATGTTTGTATATTCCATTTTCTTGCAGCTAGCTTATGTCCAAGCTCATGAAGCCCTATTATCATCATTATAGCTACTGAGAATGATGAAGCACCTATGAAAGGATTACTCATTAATCCTGTTTCGAAAAGAGGTATAGAGAGATTGTAACCTACGAAGGTTGTTGTTGCTATCGTTAAGATAAGTAAAATTATGTTTACATATGTTTTACTTGGCTTAACTTTAGGTTTAGGTATTATAACAAGCCTAATTCTACCTTTAAAACTTCTAAGATAAGCTGTAAGTCCATACTGTTTTAAATGTTCATATACTTTAAGAAATGAATTCTTAATATCTCCTAAAGGTTGAACGTAAAATGTAGCTGTATCCCCATGTACTTCAAATTCCTCAACAGTAAAATAGTTAGTAATAATTCCCCATGTACTTTCCACTTTTATTCACTAATTAGTATTGTAGTAATTAAATAAAAATTTAACTCTGAAGCATAGTTTCATGACCTTAAATATAAAGACATACTTAAATGAAATAGTTCTATGCTAAAAATTAATAGTATAGTTTATTAGGTGTATTATGTATAGATCTGGACATATAATTACATCATTACTTGTATACATTACCATAATTCAGTACTGTTACTTTAACCTGTTTGGTGATTATTTACTTCCAATATATTTAATTGTAAATGTTTTTGGAGCTTTAACTCCTGATATTGATATTTATCTTAGAAGAATTGTTAAAGTTAATCATAGAAGTCTCTTAACCCATTCAGCTCTAATACCATTGGTTCTTAGTTTAATAGTAACTATTTATAGTAGCTATTTTCAACTATATCTCGCATTTAGTTTAGGTATATCTGCCCATTTGATTTCAGATATACCAAGCCGTAAAACCATTAATAGATTAAGTATTGGTTGGAGTAGGGTTTGGCTACTATTAAATAGTATAGTTTCCCTCCCAATATTCTCCTATAATTGGCTAAACATAATATTACCTAGATAAGTTTACTGTTTAATATTGTCTTCTAATACTAATTAACTATATGGTTGCTATGTAATTATTTCAGTTATTCTTGAGGAGTAGATAATTTTAAATCATCAATTTAACTATAGAATACATGTTCAGTTAATAAGATAATTTCAGTTGTAGAATTTATATTAGCTACTATGGTATTGCTCCAAGATTTTTTAAAGCTGTTATAATCATTTTTCTTGGAGGATATCCATAGGGTTTTCCATTATAGAAGTATATTCTATATCCTAATCCAATACCTCCCTTATATTTTGGATCTATATCAACTCCATTAATTCTAATTGTTGGTGAGCCTGGAAAACTGTATTTTTCAGCTTTTCTTATTCCTCCTATAGTGATGGCTTTCAATTCAGCATCTATTTTGTACTCATTTATTATTTCAATTATTGTTTTTAATGCTTCTTTCCAATATGGGCAATCTTTAGTATGTAGCAGTTCAATTTTAATCTTCAATAACTATCCCTCCATAATCGTACTGTGTTTCTTAGTCTTACTACCTTAATAAATTTCTATTTCAAATTGCTCAATCTACTTATCCTATGTTCTATTTGATACTGAATAATATTGGCTTTTAAAAACTTGATTATGCTTATTATTTTTCGGTTTTATTATTTATATATTGTATTCTGTATTAAGTTTTTGCTCTTTAATAAGTTCTGTGTGGCTACCATTGACGAGAACGGTGAACCGATGTGGCTCCTATTATTAGCCACAAAATCTTATTGAATAGCGTAAGTTATTATTCAACTCCATAGCAAGCTAATTGCTTGAACAGAGTAAACACATCAATATGCTAATGTATGAATTATTTAGCTTCTATGCTTAAACACTATGTTGCTATTAAATATGTAGAAAGGTTTTTGAGGGTTTAGGTTACTATGATCTATGCTTGAAGATCTTGAAAGCTATATTAGAGCTGGCCGTATAGCTTCAGCTGTTAGGAGGAATATTAAGGATATTGTTAGAGAGGGGGGATCTATTCTTAAGTTATGTGAGGATGTGGAGAACATTATTCGAGGTCTTGGTGGCGAACCTGCCTTCCCATGTAATGTAGGGGTAAACTATGTAGCTGCTCATTATACCTCCTCTATAAATGATGAAAGCATTATACCTCCAAAATCTATTGTTAAGGTAGATTTTGGAGTACATGTCAATGGATGTATTGCGGATACTGCTATAACTATTAATTTTAATCCTGAACTTGATTTTCTAATTAAGGCTGTTGAAGAAGCTTTAGAGAAAGCTATTGAGTCTATTAAGCCTGGAGTAAAGTATTCGGATATTGGATCTATTGTTGAGGATACTGTGAAGAGGTATGGATGTAAACCTATTAGGAATCTATGTGGTCATTCAATGAATAAATATCAGATACATGCCGGAGTAAGTATACCTAATATCCGATCCATTAATCTTGGAAGGTTTAAAGCTGACGGTGTATATGCTATTGAACCATTCACAACAGTTCAAAACGCAGATGGTGAAGTTATAGATGGTCCCCCTGGAAACATTTATCGTCTCCTAAAGCTTAAACCACCTAAAAATGGTTTAGCTAGAAATCTATTTGAACTCATAAAATCTAAATATTACACTCTACCATTTACTCCAAGATGGTTTATAAAAGCATTTAATAATAAGGATCTTAATGAAGCTTTCAAATCCTTAATTAAGTCAAAACATGTACTATCATATCCAATACTTATAGAAAAATCGAAAATGCCTATAGCTCAGGCTGAACATACAGTTATAATATCTAATGGTAATGTAATTGTAACAACTGAATAGCTCTTTATGCTCTAAACCTACCTGGTAATAGGTATTATCAACTCTAAAAGTTTTCTTTAATGTTAACTCCATTAAACTGTAAATATATGTATAGCAAAATTCAAATAATACTCTACATCTTCTTTAGCGATTTTAGCATTATTAAATGTTGTAATTCAATGTAGAGTAATCCTATAAGTCGTAGACTTACTTCAGCACTATAATGTTTTAAATGTTTACTAAAGCTCTGTGGCTTAATATTCGCTTTCTCATGTTTTTCGTTAAATACTATGATTATAGAAATCTCTACTATAATTTCCCATATTTTATATAAATGCTCTTTAGTAATTTCTATGTGGCTACTATTGGCGAGAACGGTGAATTGATGGGAATCTAATGTCAGCTACAAAACCTTATTAAGAGTATATAAATTTGATTTACAATTTCAAAATTAAGCTGTAATATCGTCCATTCTAATTCTCAACTATTAATGATTCTCTTTGCTGTTTTAATTTTTAAATGTAGATTAAGCTAAGTGGATGTTTAATTTTGATGATGTTTTGTTGTTAAGATTATTTATAAGTCTCCTCCTCAATTAAATTAGCTATGGCCACTATTAGGTTGAATAAATATAATGAGGATTTTATTCGTTTTCTAAAATCTATTGGTGCAAAATTTGATCCTAAGAGTAAGGAGTGGCATGTATCTCCAGATAGGATAGAGGAAGTTAAAAGTAAAATTAGGGAGTATAAAGTTGAGGCTGAGGTTAAATCTTATACTGCAAAACCTATTGAGGCTATCAAGCTAAGGGTTGGGAGTATTAGAATGAATCTTTCTAAAGATGGTAGATTTGCACTTATAAGAATGAATTTAATAGCAAATGTAAATGATATTATAGAACTGCTTGAAGGAACTAGGAAGACTGTAAAGTTTCGGATATTACCTCCTAGAAGATCAAAATTAGAAGCGAAGTCTAATTAATATTGATGGATTGCTAAGCTTAAATATGTTTAAGCTTTAACTTCAATGTTTAGATTAAAAAGTTATTTTCTACATATCTTAACATCGAAAACAGTTATTAATTCGTAAGGTGCAACTTCTAGAACTCTTCTAGCTTCTAGGATTTCAGCCTCAACATCGTTTCTCCTAAGCTCCATTAATAATTTATCTCTTTCTAAAGTTATTCCCTCATGGCTTGCTACATAAGTATAGTAATGTATAATTCCCTTCATATCTCTTAATGCTTTAATAGCTACATCTATAAATTCTATAGCATTATGGGGGAGGTTCATTATAATCCTGTTAGCAGTATTTTGTAGTTTGGAATTTATGATTTCTCTAGCATCACCATAAATCGGTATTATTTCACCTTTAAGTTTATTAAGTTTTAGGTTTTCATTAAGATACTTAATTGCTTCAGGATTTATATCTATAGCATATACTCTAGCTTTAGTTCTTAAAGCTATATGGAGAGCGAAGGAGCCAACACCGGTAAACATATCTATAACTGTCTCCCCATCCACTACCTTAGATGCAACCCTAACATGCTCATATGATAGGCTTGGATTAAAGTATACTTTCGAGATGTCTACCTTCATTCTACATCCATATTCTACATGTATTGTTTCAGTTCTTCTCTCACCAGCTATATGTTCAATAGGTCTAATCCTATATATTCCTTCAGTTCCTCCAGTTTTCATGTATACAGCTTTAACTGAGGAGTTAACAGCCATTATTCCCTCACCTATAATACTCCTATAGCTATATAGTTGATCAGGAATCTCTATGATTGCAATATCACCCACTATACTGAACGATCTTGGTAGAATTGCAAGCATCCATGGTTCAAGTTTACCGGATAATGCCTCAATAAGACTGCGCGGCTTCCTCAATTTAGGTTCAAATTCAAAACCTACAATGCATGCATTAGACTCAATCTTAAGAACCTCATCAACTTCTTCAGCTTTAAGCTCCCTAGTAATTGGAAATATAACTTTATCATTAACTTTAGCTACTTTAAATTTCTCATCTAATACGCCCATTAACTTTAATAGTTTCCGAACTTCCTCAGCTTTAATCCTAGAAACTCTAATTCCTATTCCCATATACGCCTCTACTCCAATGACTATAATTCAATACTATTATTATGTAGAACTAATTTATAAAGGTGAATGTCTAAGAACTCATAGTTTAAACTCTGGAATGAATGGGCGAAGTTTAAGAGGTAAGGAAGATATTAGGTACAGCTTAAACTATACTTTAAGGATGAACATGGATTAGCATTAGGATTGTAAGAAAGGTTTCAGCTCCTGAAGGATTAAAGCCGTTAGTAGGGTTCAGCATTAGGTTTAATCATGCTATCTACTCATAAGCTGTAAACTCCGTTAACAGCAAGGTTTAGGAATATAAGGATAACCCTAGTTCTCATTAATCGGATTATGCTGAATGTTAATATTAAGAAGATTCATTAAAGTTTAATGTTACAAATATGATTCCTTTGGAATATTTTTGGCAGCAATATATATTGGTTTTTCTATTATTTATTGGTGTTTATGGGTTTTGTTGTTTTTGATGATGTATGTTTATGGTGTAGGTGTTTAGCCTCATTTATTCGTAGGGTTTTCGGTATTGAAATAGTTCCCTTAGGAAGGGTTGTTGAGGATTTTGGTGTTAAGCTTAATAAGGGTAGAATATATGTTTTTGATAATGGAGTTAATGAGGGATTTAAACCACTAATAAAACTAATAGTAAATAAGGGTAGGCTGAAATCCCTAAGAATTATACCATCATATATAGCGTATAGAGTAGCTAGGAGTGTAAATGTTAGGTGTGGATGTAACTATAGTAGGAGGACATATATTAGAAGAGTATTACTAGGTATTATATTTTTAGTATTTTTCATTCTTTTAAGCATTATATGGCATGATGTTTTAATAGGGATATTTATTCTTTTTTCTCTCCTTTTCACTATTATTCTCAACCTCATAATATACCTTATAAAACCCTCTAAAAGTAAGCAGAGATTACTCTTACTAATTTACGGATATGTTTACTTTTTTACAGCGAGAATATTAGGAGATATGCTAGGTGTAAGTATACATCCATTTTCTCGTCTTGATGGACTTCTCTTCATGATAATGATGTGGACAATAATATATGGAATACTATGTATAGTTAATTAAAGGGGATAATTAAAGGGGAGCGATAATGTTATTATTGGTTACTGTTGGATGAATATGCTGCTAGGTATAGGCACTGCTAAAAGCTTAAAGGATTAGAGGTAGATGGAGCTTGATGTAAGAGCGAGTAATTAATGCTAATATCTAAAGGATGATCTATTAGTAAGCCTTGTAAGGCTGCTATTGACAGCGCAACTATTAAAGCTAGGAAAGAAAGCTAGTTAGCTATGCATGGATATAAGAATATCGTAGACATGAAAATACATGTAGTTTTACCATCTAAAGCCCTGCCATTAAGCATTAAAATAGGTAGACAACAAGTCCAACTCTAACTACTTCATACCCTCCTAAGGAATGTGAGAATTGAGTATAGTAGGGTAAATCTATAAGTAGGATTACGGCAGATTCATAGATGCTAGGAGATGAAGGAATATTTCAAGCATAAAGGAATAAAGAAGCATAAATATTAATTCAAGGAATAAACTAAACATGGAAGACTATATAGACTTAATGGAAAAGTATACAAGAGTATGAGAATATGTTGAAGATTCTTCACATAGCTAACAGCATTTAGAGAATAACCATAAAATTTGAAAGACTGGCATCAACATTCCTAAGCTTTATACAAATAATATGCATAACAGTATACCCAAGGGTTTCGCGATGAGTTTTAAGGCAAAGACGTATTGAGTGGAAAATGAAAACATGTATAAGGTTATCATTAGTGGTATGATTCCTATTAATCTCTTACTTGGAGGTAATGTAATAATTAGAAAAGAGAAAAATATTATTTGTAAATATTCCAATTAGGTAAATATTCTTTAAACGACCTTATTAAAAGCCATCCTTATCCATAACTATGGATCTGAATACCAAACACCAATAGTAGTATTCATGATCTGTTCAATAAGGTTGCTGTACCTATCATTTTGTATTGAACTCATTGCAAAACTATTTAAGCCTTCTTCTTTTATACTTTCTTCATGGAGTTTCGTGAGCTTAGTGATTGTGAGTGGGAGCTTATTAGACCTTTGCTTCCTCCTATGGCTAGGGTTGGTAGACCTAGGATAGATGATAGGCTTGTTGAACGGTATTTTATATGTGCTTGTTACC
>Ga0105162_1000285_pt1 | contig 33706 bp, 34 predicted proteins | sample JNZ201metaG_FD_81532 | JGI IMG/M metagenome (GOLD analysis project Ga0105162, IMG submission 81532) | Hot spring microbial communities from Jinze hot spring, China to study Microbial Dark Matter (Phase II) - JNZ 20120812A | ecosystem: Environmental > Aquatic > Thermal springs > Hot (42-90C) >...
GCCTGCAGCTATAATAAATATGTTGCCATTTATCGTATCGATAGCTATAGTCATTTTAATTCAGGTAACACCTATAAAAAAGAAATTGAGTATACCAAGAGCTTTAGGTGAAATATACTTTAGGGAAGAAAGAGCAGCATAAGATAATATACAACAATAAGGATATATATAGATTTTCTTAATCTTTTACTATATTAGAATGATGAACTCAGGCGGCACCAACCTAGATGGGATGAGGATCTCAGCCTTGTCTGATGGTGGGTTCGATGTGTCCAAAATCTGTAGTCCGTCATATAAAATCCTTATTACCATTTCAGTGTAGTACGATTTACCATTCTTATATACTACTCTGTAGTAAATTTTCTGAAAACCCGCTTACTGTTAGCGTATAAGATTGTAGCTGTAATGATGAATCGTTTGCATGATAACTGCAAATTAATTATTAACTAATAATACCATGTATTTATGTATATATGTTCAGCTAAGTAAACACCACTTCTATATGCCATACAAACCTCTTTGAACGGACATTCTTTGCATTTAGGACTATCGCGTGTGCATATATTTCTTCCAAACATCCAAAATGTATCATCTAATAGAAAGATGTTAACATTGCTAAATCTGGATAGCAATTTGTATGCCTCCCTAACACTTAATCTAATTATGATATCTTCATCATGGGAAACCTCTATTCTTTTAGTGATTTTTTCGGTGAACTCATTCTCTAGTTCAATTAATCCTAACCTTATTGCTATTCTGGTTAAATGGTTGTCTACTGCTATGTTAAGATTCTCTTCATCTAAAGGATTAAATAAACCTCTATAGACTAAAAACTTTATCAATAGATAAGATTTCTTTTCAACAGGGTCTTGATAAGCTTTAAAAACTTTTAAAAGATCTAGAATACCATTGCCATTCTTTCTTCTTAGAAAGCCTTCAGAGATCTCTAGTAGTTTAGTAAAATCACCATTGAATAATTTAACGCTCTTTATACCGATATCATTAAGAAGATATGCCCTTAACTCAGGATCTGGTGGAAAGACACCTTTTACTGAAAGCCATTTAGTAACATCATCATGAGTAATAAATACCAATCTCTCTGGCGTAAAGAATTCGGGATCCTCTTCAAATTTTCTAATTCCAAGATGATAAAGAAGATCGGCTCCCCTATATAGCCGACCATCAATCTCAGCTTCGTATGGTTTATCAGGTCTGCTAAGTCTATGATCCATAGCGACCATTATGAGAAAATAGGCGAGCACCCTATCTATTGATTCATCTACACTTGGATAGAACGATGTATCGAAAACATTCAATGGTTTAATAGGAAGATTCTTAATAATGACTGAGACATCTTTTATTTTTGATGTGCTAATTAATGGCAAGACTAGCGCCCCTCCTAAAATGTAGTATGGTTTATTGCTACATAGTTAACAGAAAAATATAATCTTACTAAACTAAAAAGAGCAAGTGTTAATACTTAATGTCAACATCTAAGCTGGATTGTTAAAAATTCAATGTATTTAATAATAACATTTAACAGCAATTATCATAAGCATTCTTGGAAGGAGCCTCATAACATATTCTAGACTTGTTCAATATTGTAATGATACTTGTTATTATTAAGATTTCTATGGTTTCAGCTATTAGAAAGTTTGGTGTATTTATGTTAGCTATGAATTAAGTAAATTTAAAAATAGACTAGGCGAATTCCTGTAAAGGTAGTACGAGATTCCTAAGTTAAGTATTGTAGTAGAAGGTGATTGAAGGTCTAAGACGGAAATTCTTATTATACCCATTAAGTTAGAAATTCAGTAAATGTGGGGTTTATAATTTGAGTAACATAGAGAAGGCTAAATTTGGTATAGAACCTCTTGATTATATCCTCCCTGAAGGAATTCTTAGGAACTCATTCATCGTTTTTGCTGGTAAGGGTGGGGCTGGTAAGAGCTTGCTCTTAATGGGTATTGCAAAAAGATTTCTAGAGAATGGAGAGCCTGTAATATACTTTGCATTAGATGATGACCCTATAACTATTGTGAAACAATTTCAGCTATTTGAGGTCAGCATTAATGAGTATGTAAAGAGGGAACTTTTCTATATTATAGATGGGTATAGTTTTAGAATTAGAGGAAAAGAAGAAAGAATGCATATTAGCGTTATTGAGGAGGTAGATCCACAAAACCTAACTCAAGTAATAAATATTTGTACAAAGATTCTAGATGATCAAAGAATTATGAATAAGGGGCTATTTATCATTGATTCAATAAATGAATTCTTAACACTCTATGAAGTAAATAAGGCTATAGAACTCATAAAGAATCTTAGAGCCAACATTTCAAAAGCAAGAGGCATAATTGTTTTATCATCACTTCATACATCATCACAAATAGCGAGGAATTTCTTATCATTGATAGAACATATAGTTGATGGCATTATTTTAACAGAAGCCGTTGTAAAGTCCTTTACATCATCTACTGAATTGATCATGATAAGGAGACTCCGAGTTAAAAGAATGAAGGGTGTACCACACTATGTTAACTGGATTCCATATGTAATTGAAAGGAGTGATATTAAAATTATTACAACCGTACCATGATTAAGCAAGCTGTGCATTTCACTAAGACTAGGAAGTGTATAGAATTCGATTAAAGCTTACTGATGGCACAGTTAACGAAATCTCATTAACAATGCTACACACTATGGAAGAATGACGTTATACTATATAACATTCTTGCTATTAGTTTAGAGTCATTTTTATGAAGATTATAGATAATCTGGATATTTAAGGATTTGAATTGAGTTGTACTAAAAAGCCCGCTCTTTATAGAGAAGAGGATTAGGATGTACTACATAATAGCCTAGATCGAGAGCTATTTACTAGTAAGTATAAGGGTATGGAGTCCTATTGTATATTTCTATGTTTCTCCAATCTTTTGTTTCTTCAATCTCTTCAATTTCATTGTGAATATCGTCTCGGAATTCACAATCCTTTGAATGAATAGAAATAATATTATGCCATATATGATATTTGAAAGCGCAGCCATATACATGGATGTAAGGTCGTTTACTATAGCTAGCTTAGGTATAAATACAGTATTAGCTATTGGTATTAATGACAGTAGCATTCTTTGTAGCTGATTGGCACCACTTATATCTACGAACATCGGCATGTATGCAAGAAGTACCAGGGGTCCCATAATATTGCCTATTAAGGCTTGGGCAGTTCGCACATCCTCAGCAAATACACCAAGTATTAGAGAAATCATTAGCATAAATATTGCCAAACCTATAGTATTTAATATGAGTGATATTGCGAGATCTTTCTGTAAGATAAGTAGGGATAGCATCTGAGGCATTTCTAGACTACCTACATCTATTCCTATACCTAGGATCTGAAATATGTAACCGAATAGAGCAAGTCCATATATAATCATATACACTACGCTTATCGATATCGATACAAAAAGCTTTGCACTAATAATATTCATTCTATTTATTGGTAGAGACAATAATGTTTCAAACATCTTTTCCTCTTTTTCAACAGCAATACTAGTAACAATGAGTTGCGATGCCAACATTATGAGCATCAACACTATGAGAGGTATAAAGAAGCTGGAAAGTGATAGAAGTGTAGATAGTGCATAAGGATTTTCAATAACTCTATTGTATATAACTGCATAAGGTCTTCTAACAATTGCATTTTTAATGAATTCGGCAGGTATACCCTTTTCCGAGGCTATAGTTATAGTGATATTTTCATTAAAACGTTCGACAAGTCTTGTAGCAAGATCTATAATACCACTTTCTCCTATTGTAAGCGATCCCAATTTGACATAGATTTTAATTGAGGTTATGGAGAAATTGGTTATATTTTTGCTGAATCCCATTGGTATAATATAGAGAATCTTGGTACCAGATACTTCTAGAGCTTTGCTTATGTTTGTATGCAGATTCTCGTCTAAAAGCCTTACATCGACGCCCAACTGCCTTAGAAAAGAAATGAAATTACGAGAGTGGATATCATTATCGAGATCTATGACTGCCACGGTTCCACTCTCCTTAACAGCTTGGGCTATCTGTTGCTGTATACCATGACCTACAATGGCGTAGAATATTATAATTATTATTAAGGGTACTATAAACATTGCAATCACAATTTTTGGATCTCTTACAATACTTTTTAGTTCTTTCTCAACAAAAACCCAGAACATATCCATCACCATCTAATACGATGCACTTTCTATTAGTTTTACAAAGACCTCTTCAAGGTTTTGAGCACCATATAATTCTTTTAATTCTCGCGGTTCACCTATAGCAAGCATCCTTCCCCTATATATAATACCTATTCTATCACAGAGGTACTCAACCTCTAGCATATTATGACTACTCATAAGTATCGTCACACCTCTCTCTCTGGTATAACTCTTTATTGTATTTCTGATCTGCATAGCATTAATTACATCCAATCCCGACGTTGGTTCATCTAAGATGGCAAGCATTGGATTGACCATAAGTGTTCTAGCCACTAGAAGTCTTCTTAACATACCCTTACTATAAGATTTAATCTTATCTTTAAGTCTCTCACCAAGGCCACTAACTTGGATACCTTCTCTGACAATTTTCTCTATATCAGACTCCTTAAAACTATATAGTCTGGCTATAAACTTCATGAACTCTAACCCAGTTAGATACTTATATGCACCAGCGTCTTCAGGAAGATAGCTAATCATCTTTCTAACCATATCAGCCTCCTTAACAACATCGTAGCCGGCAACCGTAACCTTACCACTTGATGGCTGAAGAATTGTAGCTATAATTCTAAGCACGGTTGTTTTGCCAGCTCCATTGGGACCTATCAGCCCGAATACTTCTCCTTTTCTAACAGTAAAAGTAACACCATCTGCACCCTTTACACCACCAGGATAAATCTTAGTAAGATTGTCAACGGATACGATCTCTTTAGACATTGCTCAAACCACCATAGCTAATCTACTAACATATTTTTAAAGTTTCTATGAAAGTAGATAAGCTATCCAGAGAAGTATAGAGAATACAAATGAGACGAGCCATTTAATTATATTAGCTCTAAAAACTTTATAACCATCAAGAGGAGGCATAGGAAGCAAATTGAATAAGGCTATAAAACTGTTTATACCTCCTATGATTCTCAGATATTGGTGAACTATACCTTGTGTAAAAAGCGATGAGATTAGGCAGATAAAGCCTATAGCAATATTTATTAATGGACCTGCTAATGCTATAGAAGCCTCAATTTCGTGAGAATACCAAGGGGTATAAACTGTGACGGCACCTGGTGCAGCAAAGGTAAATCTACCTTGTGTGGCTATAGTGAGTACGAGTGCTATTAGCAATCCCATATACCAAGCCCTATACTTAGCATAAGCACCATTAGCTCTAGCTATATATCTATGGGCAAATTCGTGTAAAGCGAAGGATGAGGTTATGGCTATTATAACAGCTGGTACTAATTCGGATCTGCCATGAATTATATAGTTGTATGAAAATGCAAAACTCAAAACTATCATAGATGATATAAAGTCCAGTAGTTCTCTAATTCGTGAACTATTGTCATAGCCATACCAGTACATATTGCCACGCACCTATTTCCTTAGAAAAATTTTTAGTAACTAACTATATTAGGTGTTAGTCGATTCTGAGAGGTACGGCTGAGATTTATGGAGCTATGTAATATGCTTGAAAGTCTCATATCACTTGATGAAAACGTTAGGAATATGGGTATTTTTATAGCTTACACAATTTCGTGGAAAGCCAGTAGTATGGCTGATTATGAGGGTGATCCATTTGAAATTGATGTCCAGGGGCTGGTAAACTATATAAAGAACAAATATTCTCTCGATACACTAAGGAATGATAAAACTATACGAGCTTATAGGGAATTCTTCTGGAAGATTGGAATAGACCCAACAAAGACTAGACCATCTAGTGAAGCTCTGGTTAGGAGAATTCTTCGAAATTCTTTCCCAAGAATAAATCCAATTGTTGACGCAGGTAATATAGCGTCAGCATACACTATGGTACCCATAGGAATATATGATTTAGAACGCTGTATACCACCCCTTATCCTTAAGTTAAGTAGAGGGGATGAAGTGTTTAGGCCTATAGGAGGTGCTGAGGAAAGGCTTAGGAAGAACATGCCGATACTAGTTGATGCAAAGGGTACTGTGATGCACATATATCCCCATAGAGATGGTATCGATACGATGATTAGGAATGAAACACGTAAGATTATTATTATAGCAGCCGGCGTCTACGGTGTCGATAAGGATATGGTTAAGAAGGCTATAGAGATTTCTGTACAACTCCTTTCAAAAATCGGTTGGGATTGGTGTCACAGTATTATAGTGAAGCCATAATAGCTAACATTCCTAGTTAAATGATAACGCAACTTCCAATAATGTTGTATGGTAGCTAATGTAAATAATCTTCTTCTATATTCATTACTTTATTTATATACAATGCACTAACATACAACCAATCTGATAATCTATTCAAGAATACATGTATTAAAGGATCTATTGCTCCATTTCTTAATAACGTTACAGCTCTTCTTTCTACACGTCTACATACTGCTCTTAATAGATGTAGCAATGCTGATTCCTTGGAGCTACCAGGGATAGTAAATCTACTCATAGTTTGGGCACTCCACAGAATATCGATTGCCTTTTCAAGGGCAGCCACATCATCATAAGTGATCGGAGGACCAACTCTACTATCACCTTTACTAGCAACATAACTAGCTATGTACATAAGCTTTCTCTGTATCGCGGTTAAGTTATTAACAATATCGAGAAATGCACTATTCTCCTTCAATATAGACTTTACTACACCAATTAATGATACTAACTCATCCAATTCTCCAATCAATTCAATTATAGGTGAATCTTTAGGCAACCTTAGTCCAAATATATCGGTGTATCCATCATCTCCTCTGTGAACTTTCTTCACGGCTCTCACGATATATTACTACAAAGAACTACCTTCTTAAGTAATGTTGATCCATTATACCAACCGAACTATTTATAAATCATGGTATATGTCTGGAGACGTAGAATGTTTGCAGGTTCACGACCTTTAATCACAGCTTCTGTATTGCCGCTAATACAATATGTTACCTCCATACGAGGCATTCGAGGATTTAGGGAAATACTATCTATTAGAAAATGTAGTGAAGTACGAAATGTTGTAAAACTCTATCTCAATTATATTAAATTTTTAGAGAGCAAAAGAAGTAAAATTATTGTTACACCTACCATTGGTATAGCACCATATATAGCAACTTTAGAGCATTTCCATATACTTCCAAGTACGATTCTCGCTTTTGTAAAAAGAGCTGGACATTCCAATACATTTCGTTTCAAACTCTTTCTTGAAGATATAGAAATCTGTATGGAGGATCTAAATAGAATGAGAAGAGATGCCTTACTTAATAAATTGATTCGTAATATAGCATTCATATATGATCCAATAGCATTTAACGAGGTTATTGCGTATTCCATACCTATGATTATCGCTTTTGATGTAGGTGACCTCATTTCAAATACATTTCCAGATGTAGAGACTAACATCTTTAACATTGAGTTTGAGAACTTTACTGCTTTAAGAAAAGATAATGAGTACACCATTTTTGTACTAAGTGGAAATACTAAGGACGTCCAAAATAGTGGAGAAGAGCTTCCCATAAGTGAGTTCCACATCTACAATACTTGTAGTCCTTTGATATGTCTTAATGATTTAGAGGGCATTGATATCATATACAGGTTCGACGCATTGGGAGTGCTTATTGATGAGCTCCTACAAAGGGGAGAGGGATCGCATCTATACATTGAATTCTGGAGTTCATATGCTATTTATAGAGAATATTCTAGCAATTCAAAGTATTACTATATATGGATACCCTATGCGAATTGGTATAGCGTTAAACAATTAATAAAGTTTATGGTGCACAGCAATTTGTACACTTCATTAAAGAAGGTTTCTATAGTTTCACCATTTAAAATATTTGCAGAATTGGGGAATATAAGTACACGTAGAATTTGGTTAAGTACAATAATTGAACAAATAGTGCATGAAAATAATGCAATTAAGATAGAGTTGGTTGCTTAGTTCGAATCAGTGAGGTTCGAATACATCACCTATCAGATGATAATGCTCATCACAATTTCATAAAATTTTTAGATAGATAGATTAATATGCTACTATGCGACTAATTACTTAAAAATGGAGTTTAAGAGGATGGAACATGATCAAACTAATAACATTTAATAGAATTGATTATAAATTGTTAGATCTATCGTTGCTTGATACTATGGATATCGCTATAATAAAATTTGTATTTGAAAAATTTGGCGGTAAGGCACCACTTAGTGAACTAAACGTCATTACTGTAATTACGGCACTTGCTCCTAAATGGCAGGAATCTATTTCAATACCGCTGCTAAGAGATATGGTACCCGATGGTATACTGAGAGCGCTTAGTTCTAATTTTGCTGAAAGAGAGTTATTATCTAGAATTCAAAAGCTGGAGCAGCTAGGTCTTATAAGGATTGATAGATATTCTATAGCGAAGGGTGATCAAATTACTAACGGTGAACAGAATGCAACCGTATATCTGACAAACATTGGAAAAGAAATTGCCCAATACAATGGGCTGCTACTACATGGAGAATCCATAGATGAAGTTATGGATAAGCTTTTACAGCTATCAATACCTTTACCTATGCAGGAAGCCTATACCATTAATCCGAGAGAAGCATATATAGCCATACCTAATGAGATCATAGAGGTTGGCCAAAACCAAGCTATATTAATAAAACCAGTGCAACAGTTATCATTACTTGGTGTAAAATTTCTAAATGAGGTCATTACAGGTCCTTTTAATGGTATTCCCAAGATAGTGATTATCGGTGGATATGTACCATTAACAATTAGAAAAGGTTTGCAGTTAGGTTATGTAATTTCACTAAGTCAGTAAGTAGCATTAATGAACATACTCATGCCAGATCTCTCAATAAACATATCCATGATAGGGACTCACTCTGATACAGGTTTGTATTGTTTGGTATAATTACCTCATCATGTATTATGGTATAGGATAGTTGTCTACTCTACTCGGTTTGACGATACGATGATAGATGGAATTAATAAGCGTTTAATATACGTATTGGTAATTAAATGGAATAAATGAGAATAGCAGGTTGAAGAACAGTGGTAGAAGGTATTTGGTGCGATAAATATAATAGGAGATATAAAAAGATATATCTTACAGGCCTAATGGCATATACAGGTGCAAGGTTGTAGAGGTTGCAGTGGAATGAATACCCCGAGAGGGAGTGTACCAATTAAGGTTAAGTTATTTGGCTTTGGAGATAAGGGTAGAATATTAGAGGTGGTGGTACAGGAAAGTAGTACTATTAGAGACATTGTAGCTATGGTTGTTAAAGGATTAACCTTAGAGATCGATTACGATGAAGTTATGGTTTTATGTAACGAAGTTCAGCTATATCCAGACGACATGCTACCTAAGAACTGCACTGAACTGGAATTCTTTCCCTTGGCATTAGGAGGTTAGAGGGGTGGGCTAGAATTCCACGTTTCAATATTGATAAAGAGGATCGTAAACCGTTAGGCAATTCTGGTGAGTATATAAATGCCATAGGTATCGGAACTTGGAACATCTACAACTATAGAAATGCTGAAGAAGCACTAAGTAGTGCTGTTGAAATGGGTATTAATGTATTCGAAACGGCTGGAATGTATGCTGACGGATTAGCAGAGGAGCTTATTGGTCGATTGGTTTCAAAGGTTGGTAGAGATGGGATTTTTATAGTGATAAAAATACTATCTTATAACTTGACCAACGAGGAGAGCGCAATTAAGGCCGTTCAGATATCATTAAAGCGCCTTAGAACGAGTTATGTAGATTTGCTACTAGTGCACGGAATTCACGAGCTTTTATCTATTAGTCATCAGATTAGAATACTGGAAATGCTTGCTGAACGGGGCTACACAAGATATATTGGTGTAAGCAATTTTAGGTTAAAGGAATTGAAAGAAGCAATTGAGAGTACTAGAAAATATCGTATTGTTGTGAACCAAGTGACATATAACATTCTTAACAAAAAAATTGAAAAGGATTTGCTACCATTTGCAATTAAAAATAGTATATTAATACAGGCATGCAGTCCTCTTGGCAAAGGATCCGTAATAAAACACCCACTTCTAATCAAAATAGCGGATGTTTACAATAAGACACCTGCACAAATAGCCTTGAACTTTATAATTTCAAGACCCTACGTAATGGCGATTACCAAGACGGAGCAGAAGAGTCATGTTATGGAAATTAAGGATGCTATGGGATGGAGGCTTGATGAGCGTGACATAGAGCTCTTAGAATCTCTCTAAAAAGTAGCAAAGTGGGTACATTTAGTCACAAAAGCTTATGATTCAACTAGCTGTAGATACATATCGGTAGGAATGTATGGTAGTCAGAGAGCCTCAAGCAGGGGCATGGAATTTTTATCCATTAAATAAAAATCAACTTATAAATGAGATAGAAAGGGCTTTTATGGATGCTAAAAGAGGACCAGGCTCGTTACCAAAAAAAGGATGTATAAGCGAAAGACAGATAATCGGAGGGGTAGTTCCGCACGCAGGTTACTATTTCTCAGCAGCGTGTGCAGCATGGTATTACAAGGAGCTAGCAGAACAAGTTCAAAAGATTGATTTAGCCATAATATTAGGTACCAATCATACTGGTTTTGGAGATAAAATAACTACAACAAGCTATTATTCAAAATGGGCTACGCCTCTAGGCACCATCAATGTTGATATAGATTTTATAAATGAATTGAAGAAATCGTATCCACTGCTATATGATGATGCTTTAGCCCATACTAGAGAGCACTCGATAGAAGTTCAATTGCCATTTCTTCAGTATATATATGGAGAGAACTTTGAATTAGTACCAATAGTTGTAAGAGATGTGACTCTAGAAGAAGCTCAGCAATTTTCAGCAGCATTAAAAGAAGCTATCAAATTATCAAATAAAAGATCTGTTGTAATAGCATCATCAGATTTTACACATCATGGGGATATTTATGGTTATGTACTCTTTACGACTAATATAATGGATAATGTAAGGGAGCTTGATCACAAATTTATACAGGCTATATTAGATTTAGAGACGAGAAAATTTCTATCACTTATTGATAAATATAATTCAACGGTGTGCGGATATGGTGCCATAGCAATCACCATGGAATATGCAAAGATATTGAACTCTAAGGTAAAGTTACTTAAATACTATCACTCAGGAGACATCACAGGTGAGGAAGATATCATTGTTGGATATGCAGCAATAGAGTTCTACACATAGGTGTTTTCAGCTATATGCAGCATCTATTTTTGAATACTTTTATGTTCAATACATCTAAGTAGCTACTAATATTGGACAAAAAATCATTTAAATGATATAGTGGTACTATTGGAACACCTTCTACCGCCTTCACATCTCCTCTCCTAAGCACTATTACAGCAGGTATAACAGTTTCTACGTTACGTAGCTTGGGGATGTCCGTGGCAACCCATTCACAGTATTTTATAAGCTTATCTATTCTTAGTAGATGATTTAGTGCAATCCTTCTTAAGGAACCTACTCCCATATGTTTTCTCCAATGTTTGCACTCTATTACTAATGCCCTCCTCAATATAGAGTCCAAAGCGATAACGTCAATCTGAAATCGCGAAACCCTTGTATGGATATATCCTAAAATATATTCCCAGCCAAACTCATAAAGTTTCTTAGCAATAAAATCCTCAAACTCACTCCACGAGATGTAATCACATAGTCTTAACGTATCTATACCAAGCTCCTCGAGCATTATTATAAGTTCAAGAGGGTTTAGCAAATAGATTTTACTGTCATTCTCTTTAAGCACATTTCTTTTTACACCATTTTCAATTATATTTTTAATTGTTGTTCTCTCGCCAACTCTAATGTGTTTTAATAGACTTTTCTCGATATTACCAAATTTAAATAGATGTTCAAGAATATCCTGTAAGACTATGTATCCAGTCACGTAACCCAGGACCCTCTTAGATCATTCCATCTTGTTATAGTTGATAGTAAAACCCATTTCATAGAGTTCCAGGGCAACTACCTTAGCACCTAATGCCTCTGCTACATTTTTTAATAAAGCTGCATGTTCTCTATCTCTTGCTAACGCTATAAAGGCACCACCGCCACCTGCACCGCTTGTCTTTGCACCGAGGGCTCCAGCAGCAATCAGTGTTTTTACTATATTACTATGTTCTAAGGATACTACACCTAGTGATTCCAATATTCCGTGATTTATGTTCATTAGAATTCCCAGTTTTTCAATATCATTATTAGCAATAGCATTTTTTGCTTCTTCAACTACTCTCTCGGTTATGTCTAATAACATGTTCAAGAGATATTCCTCCTTCGACTTTAAATTCTTTACACTTCTTACTAAGTCGGCTGTTGTGTACCTCTTAGGAGTATACCCAATAACAATATTGAAATGTCTTGGAGGAACTATGATTTCAGCTTCTGGTATCCATGGTTTGATGTATCTAATGCCTCCATATGTTATGGTGAATGTATCCATCGGGCTTGCTGCACCCTGTACCCTACGTTCTGTTTTCCATGCTAGTAGGGCAATCATCCTCTTGATGTATGGGTCTTCAAAATTATGGCTATAGTTTAGTGAGATACATACAGCTATTGTTCCAACAGAGATGGCTGCAGAGGTTCCTAATCCAGCTCCCATTGGTAAGGTACTTTCTATGTTTATCTCATACCCACCTCGACTAACTTTCAATTCATCTTCACAAATCTCTAATCCTGTAACAATATAGCTGGTGAAACGTGATACACTGACATCATCTGGAACCAATGTATAACTGTTACTCAATCTATCGAGTACGATTCCCTTTATCAGTACATTAGCGTTATGGAATTTGACTACAAGTTTCTCGTCATTTAATCTCCTTCCTGTAACATTCATGAAAACAGGTATTGTAGAAGCTATAGCAGGTTTATTGTAGACAACAGCGTGCTCTCCAAATAGTGTAATCTTTACTGGTAATCGAATACTAACTGTATTCATTCCCATACCTCAGAGGAGGTTCATTTCATCACTATAGATCAGAGAGGGCAACAGATCATCATTAACTACAAGTGCTCCACGAATTATGTTGTTAAGGGTTGGAGGTAATATAGTTTTGGTCTCTTACTTAGATACAATGGTAACGTGTTTTCAACTCTTGGATAGCCATTCAATTCCTCTTCAAGAATTTTTATAAATTCATCGAGCGTCAACGTTTTCTGAATACCATTTCTTCTAATACGAATACTAATGGTATTTGTCCTAGTTTCACGCTCACCTATAACAACAACATATGGAATCCATTCTATTCCAGCATCACGAATCTTCTTACCTAAGCTCTCATCCCTATCGTCAATATCAACCCTTATTCCATTGTTTATAAGCATAGATGCTACTTTGGTAGCGTATTCAATATAATCTTTTGATACAGGTATTAGTCTTACTTGTATTGGCGACATCCAAAGAGGTAATGTAGGAGGAATACCCTTTGCTTCATCGTGAGCTATCTTATCGAATACCATGTATATATACCGTTCAATAGAACCTATAATTGCGGTATGTATTATAACAGGGTATTGATCCGTATTGTTCTCATCAACGTACTTTATTCCAAACCTCTTGGCATTACCTACATCGATTTGCCATGTAGCTATCTCTCTAGGTCTACCGAGTTCATCTATAATTATGTACTCAACATTTATCACCCAATAGTATATACCAGCCGGATATACTGCTAGGAGAACAGGCTTTCCCTCCCTTTTCACAAAATCTACAATATGATCAAAATGTGTATTCAGATAATCTTCGGTTACATTATATATAGCTTGATAATCTCTATCAATCTTCTTAGCTTCTTCAACAATCTTATCTCTGACTATTAATGCTATTTCTTCAGCCTCTCTTAAATTGCGTGTTAATATATGTAGATCTGGCATATGAAATCTTCTTAGTCTAAAGCCTAGAACCAATTCACCTCTTTGTTCATATCTATAGCTGTCCGCTATTTCAAACATCCCTATAGGTAGATCTTTATAGCTTAGTACCCAGTCCTTTAATATTGAGAATTGTTGGTGACATGCTGCAAATCTAAGTACAAATCGATCTGCATCCATCCTTATTTCATACATACGTTCACCAAAAAGATCCGCGTGTTGTTTGATCGGTTCGACGATAAGGTTAAACATATTGGTACCACGGACTCTAAAGATAGGTATGCCTAGAGAGTTTGCTACACGCCATGAATACATCGAAACAGCCTCCAAAATTAGAGTTGCATGAGGCTCATACCTAAGGTGACCTCTATCAGAGTACTCCTCCCACTCAAAACCAAATTTCCTTAAATAGTACTGTACCCTACCTTGTCCGCCTTCTGACTCTTTCTTAAGTACCTCCCGCTCTACTAAAGTCTTCAACTCAGATTCACTATCTATGAAGTTATACTCTTCAGGTTTCATTAGCCTTCCCTCTGGTGTAAGAATATAGTATCTTTTTTCAACCGGTCTTCTAGCACCTTCCTCGCTAGGTGTTATATGGCGAGAGAGTTCGCTTAATGGATGTCCATGACAATGAAGCACAAACTCTTTATACCATCCAAATGGTGCGCGAACCACTTTAATTCCACGCTCTGATAAAGCATTTTTTAGTGAATCAAGTATAGCGATGGCGGTTCTCGGGGGTGCTAGGGAGGGGGATAGGTGAGCGTACGGATATATTACGACGATGGAGGCCTCTACCTTCTTAGCTACATCCATTATTTCATCGACAGCTTTGCTAATGATGATACTAGGGTTCCTATCATCACCTTCTTCAACAGTTGTAAAAACTACTAATGCATTTTCAAAAACGCCGTCCATGCCCTCCCGTGTAATGCTTTCTCCTTCATCTATAGCCTTTTCCTTAGCTTTGTATGAAAAGGTCTTTGCATGTATAAGCAGTAATCTCATTTCACTTCCACCATATTTTTAGATCTGTACTAATATTCAATAGCTAGAGATATTGTTAGGAAATAGTATTTATTTATTTTTATAAAAAATTAATTAGGATCCATGAAATCAGTGTGAGAAGTTTCAGTTAGGTGCAAAAGGGTATATTAGGAGACTTAGCTAAAGGATTTATCGGGAGTATAGATGGCTGAACGCAAAATCCGTAACTTAGAGGAATTGGGTATCTCTAGTACCATACTTAAAAAACTGCAAGAAATGGGAATAACTACAGTTGAAGCCTTAGCAGCCGCCAATGCACAAGAACTAAGCCAAAATCTAGCTGTACCACTACCTACAATCCAGAAGCTCATTAGCCAAGCTAGGAGTGCTCTAGGTCTAGGTTTTAGAACAGCACTTGAAATAAAAAAGGAACGTCTAAATCTTCCTAAGATAACCACGGGTAGCAAGAATTTAGATGCCCTCTTGGGTGGAGGTGTAGAGGTTAAAACCATTACAGAGTTCTTTGGCGAGTTTGGTAGTGGGAAGACGCAACTATGCCATCAGCTTACAGTTAATGTGCAACTCCCTCCAGAAAAGGGTGGATTGAGTAAAAAAGCCGTATATATGGATACGGAGGGCACATTTAGATGGGAAAGAGTTGAGGCAATGGCTAGAGCACTGGGGCTAGATCCTGATCAAGTAATGGAGAATATATACTACAATCGTGTTGTTAATAGCGATCATCAAATGGCTGTAGCAGAGGAGCTTAAGGATCTCATACCAAAAGAGAATATAGGGCTTATAATAGTAGATTCCATTACAGGGCACTTTAGAGCAGAATATCCAGGAAGGGAAAATCTTGCGCTCAGGCAGCAAAAGTTGAATAGACACCTTCATCAGCTCATGTCATTAGCCGAACTATATGATGTAGCAATTGTTGTCACCAATCAAGTTATGGCACGACCAGACATCTTCTATGGCGATCCAACAGTAGCTATAGGAGGTCATGTTCTCTACCATGCACCTGGGATTCGTGTACAACTAAAAAAGAGTAGAGGAAATAGGAGAATTGCTAGAATCATTGATGCACCTCACCTCCCAGAAAGTGAAGCTGTTTTTGCAATAACTGAGGCTGGAATTCGAGATCCTGAGTAAATCTAGTATGAAACTGAGGTAAATGGAATATTACAATAAATGCAAATCTAATCCCAAGGTATCTGAAACCATGATAGAGGAGGTAATAAGGATAGGTTGCGCTACCATAATATTCTCTATTGCTGCAGTAATGGACTGGAAGACACGTGAAATAAACCCCCATATATGGTTGCCATTACTACTTACAGGAATTTCGCTAGGAGTCTTCAGATCATTAAATGGGCTAACGGTATATCAAATTATATCACTAGTGGTTTCTGTGATAGTAGTTTGCATTATAGCCGTATTAACGTTCCTACCTAAGCTTATGGGTGGTGCAGACTTTCTTGCCATAGCATCCTTTACAGCACTCTACCCCTATACGCTGCCTAGTACTACATTTAGTTATCAAATGCATACCCCGAATTTCAATATCATCGCCTATCTACTTAATTTTGCGATGATTCTACCTCCTATTTTAACCGTACTCTTAATCTACACTCTGATTATGTTACTCTTTCTCATACATAATATACTGCATAATTTGAAATATGTTGATTTTTTGAAGAATTTAGCTATTCCATTACACAGAAAAATTTATTTCATTTTATTCCATAGAATTGTAAATATTGGTACGATATTTAAAAAGAGATTCTACTATCCAATATTTATTCCAGGATATGTGGAGAGGAGCGGCTTCGATATATATGAAGATGATTTAGAATGGAGAAAAAAGTTGCAAGGCATGCCATGGGAGGTAACTATCGTTGCATCCTGGGGAATACCAATGGTAACGTTCTTCTCCATATCTACATTAATATACATAGCTCTATATTTAATAACACTATTATATGGAGGCTGATATTATTTAAATAATTTAAGCGCAGTTTTGCTATAATATTTAGAAAGCTAATCAATTTGGTGAAGAACAAGTGTATATTGATGTAATTTGGGCTCCATGGAGACAATCGTATGTAACACAGATGTCACATGCAAATGAATGTATATTCTGCAAAGCAGTAAATGGAGGAGATGAGGAGAACTATGTTGTATATAGATCTATACATACCATTGCTATACTCAATCGATATCCATATAACAATGCCCATGTAATGGTTGCACCAAAGCGGCACATTCCATCTACGGAACTTTTAACCACTGATGAGCTAATCGATCTTATGACTACCCTTAACACCATTCTAAGTATTGTAAGAAAATGCTATAATCCTCATGGCTTTAATATTGGAGCTAATATAGGGAGAGCAGCTGGTGCCGGGATTGAAGGGCACATCCACATACATATAGTTCCTAGATGGAATGGAGATACAAATTTTATGCCCGTTTTAGCAAGGGCTAAGGTTATTCCGGAGGATCTTAGAGAAACATGGAGAAAACTAAGGAGTTGCTTACTTAAATAAAATATTAGGTTCATCAGCTTCGAGCCCTTCATCACAATTCAGATTTGCTACATTACATCATTCTACCATTAGTGGTACTAGCCTCCTACATATATAGGTAACCTCAAATCATAAGCTATATTTGTAGTAGTTAATCTAGGTATTAGTGGTAACCTCCTTTTATGTTCACCTCTATGTATTCTTCTTATAATATTAGTTACATTATCTATGGAGATACCCAGAGCTGATGCAATTTCTCCAACATCCATTTTTTCTTCAACATATAGATAGAGTATAGAGTCCACAATTTCGTATTTTAATCCCAATTCATCTTCGGTTAGCTGGTCTTTCCATAGCCTAGGGCTACTTGGTTTAAGTATTATTCTCTCAGGTACTCCTAAGAACCTAGCTAGATCTCTTACCTGTGTTTTATAGAGATCACCTAGGGGTAAAACATCAGCACCACCATCTCCATATTTAGTAAAATATCCTAGTAGCAGCTCTGATTTATTACTTGTACCCATAACTAGCATGTTAAATCTATTTGCAAAATAGTATAGCGAAGCCATTCTTATCCTAGCTCTCAGATTGCCCACTGATGCATTATGATTCATATCAAAGAATGGTAAAGTTCTTGAAAACGATTTAACTACTTCAGATATGTCAAATATATAGTACTCTACCTCTAGCTGTTCTGCGATGCTTATAGCATCATCGACATCCTCCTTAGGTGTAACATCCGTATCAGGCATGATTAGTACCTTCACCATATTCTTGCCTAGCATCTTGGTCGCCAAATATGTCGTAGTAGCTGAATCTATACCTCCACTAAGACCAACAACGTATCCACTTGTATTGGTTTTTCTAAGCATCTCTTCTAGAAATTGGGCAATTCTTTTTACGACATATTCATAATCTAATACAGGTACGATTCTCTGGGTGGGCATGGTTAGGACCATTTATTATATTATTTGAATCTACTAGGTTTCTCAAACAATAATACCTAGCAGCAGTGCTTCTAAATATCTCTATATCATGTATCATGTTTCTTTATATGTTTCATCTCTCTGCATTACATTCTATACTTATATTAATGTACTATCTTGATGTAGAACTGGGTGCAAACACGGTATATCTATTCATTATCGAAATTCGATTTAACAATATCCGCATTTGTTTTGAAGATGTACTAGAGAACAGCATCTCTTATTCATAGATCCAAATGGCAGGAAACTTTTGCTATGGGTTCTATGTAGAAATGATCTAGGATTGTGACGCCAATCATAGAAGCTGTTTATATAGAAATAACCTTATAACTCTTTTGAAGTAGTTCTTAACGATGGTGAAGCTGATGAAGAATACAATTCGAATAGCAGTAGCACAGATGGAACCACTAAATGGCGATATAGATGCTAATTTAAGTAAGGTTAAGGAGGTTGTAACATCAGTTAATGCTGAGTTGTATATCTTTCCAGAGCTATTTCTAACTGGATATCTAATTGAAGATCTAGTATTTAAGCTTGCACTAGATTTAGATTCAAAGCCTATTAAAGAGCTTCAGCAGGTTAGCAATAAGCATAGAGTAGGTATTGTTCTGGGTTTTCCAGAAAGATCTAGTATGGGTTATCTATACAATTCAGCATTAGCTATAGATTATAGAGGCAACATCTATATATATAGAAAGAGGCATCTACCAACATTTTCGTCATTTAGTGAAGGTCGTTGGTTCAAATCATATCGAGGATCCTTTAATCCATGGCTATTTGGAACCATTAAGGTAGGTATTACAATATGCTATGATATTTTCTTTCCGGAAATATTCAGAAAATACATGCTCAATGGTGTTGAACTGTTTATAAATATTTCTGCAGCACCTGATACCTCAATACAATTATTTCATATACTATCACGTGCTAGAGCGATAGAAAATAGTGCCTATTTTGTATGGGTAAATACCACGGGTTTTATTGGAGGATTCGGATTTGGCGGAGCTTCAATCGCAGTTGATCCATTGGGAAACATACTCTATACTCTGAAATACTATGAAGAAGATATACGAGTTGTCGAGATTAACTTCGATAACATTAAAAAATACAGAATTGAAAGACCATTACTGCGGGACGTTGCATTCGAGGATTACTATCTTTTATTTAAAAACGCGCTAAGATATGAAGAAAGGCAATAATTGTGTGAAAACGATTTGGTTATACAAACTATTACTTCGCTGTATTATGGCAAATACCATATTAAATGTAAATAAATGTAAAGTTACCCTAAAGTTAAGTACATCTTAAAGCTTTAAAGTAGAGTATTCCTCTATACAAATGTAAACAAAATATTATGAAGGATTGGTATGGAGTACAGAGTAAATTATGATAGAGTTGAAGGAATAGCAAAGGCATTTAGAAAATTAGGTATTGGTGGAGTAAAAGTATTTGAGGAGTACGATACCCAATTTCACGTCGCCAAACAAATTTCAGAACAGTGTCCTCAGATAGCTCAGCCTCTTCTTTATTTAAATTCCCTTGTCAGTTACAGACTCATGTATCGTGGAGAAGAATTCTGGATGCTATTTGCACAGTATGTTTCAAAGGAGTGTTCTCATGTTAATAGCTTTAGAGATGTAGTAGATTTGGTTATAAGTTTTACTTTGAGGTATAATAAGATTATGATCAAACAGAAAATTAATCGATTGGAGAAGATTAAGAAGTGCGACGATCTCATAGATTACATCAATGTTCATGAGTTTGAAATGCTCGTCAGATATACGGCAAAATGTTTGCATAGTGAACCAGAGTCGAAAACGATAGTATTTGGTGTAAAGATGCTATACTATGGATTGAAAGCTAAGGGGTACGATGTAGTGTTACCTAGCAGCATCCCCATACCTGTAGATAGGAGAGTTGCATTAGTTACATATCTTTCTGGATTAGTAGACACTGCAGGTGGAACTAGGGTAGCATTAATAAGATTATTGGGAATTCCTAATGTAATTAGAAAGATATGGCAGAAGGTCTCTGAATTATCATCCATTCCACCCCTCCATATAGATTCGGTGCTGTGGTATCTAGGGAAGTATGGCTATAGTTTAGTCACCCGAAGTTCTATACTTAGCATCATTGACCATCAATTATTATCTAGGATAGGAGAAGAGGTTGCGAAATACCTTATATACGAGCTTTTTTATAGGCTTCCTCCATAGTAGTAGAGCTGTTCATAGATAAACTTAAGATGGGCATTATATATCCACAACAACGGTTAAATAATACAGATTGTTTTCTATCCAGATCCTCATTTGATGATAGGTTATAGCTTTAACTACTGTTCTAGATTCATGTTTATCTTTATCAAATTTCTCTCCTAAAGCCTTACCATATAAACAGTATTGCCTTTCATTATTGGTAACAATCTCCTTTACGCACTCTATATGGAATTGGCCAAATATCATGTTTTGCGCATCGTGGTAGTAGAGCAGTTCCTCCAGCCATCTATAGAGTAGATTTTCCAGATCATGACCACACACTTCTAGGTTTATTTCCATGGAAGGAGCAATACTACTTGTATCAGTAATTATTTCAAATAAGGCTTTGGCAACTTCACTAAATGCCTCTTCTAAACTTTTTCCCCACGACTTTATCATTATATCTGCGGTATGTGGAAGGAATTCGTATCCTCTGGTACTACTCTGCATATTTTAGATGCCCTATATAGAGGTTTTCAGCACTGATATATAAAAACTCTTTATGCATTGTTTATCTTGAATGTGTCTATAGGTTAAAGTTTATCGATATAGAAGACAGCGTCATAATGAAGTAGCATATTAGTTGATGATGCTAATTGCTGTGAATAAAATCCTTGATACCCTCTCTATGTTTTTAGAGATGGATGTCAGAATGTTTGCTGTAATCACTTTCTCTAAAAGCTTTAGCAATTCAAACGAAACTTCGCTCCTATACATCTTTATCTCTATTTCGTAATCTGTAAAGGTTACTTTAACTGCTCTTAGACTAACTCCTTTAATATAAGCCACTTCCTTGATACTATCGCTAGGCATTTTTTTATACCATAGAATTATTTCAATAGGCTTTCTGGTAGGTACAGCCTTTTGTGTCTTTAAAGATATGTCATGATTGTCGATTCTGATCCTTCTAACCATGTTGTATGCTGTATCCACATATGCTCTTAGACTGCTTGGAAGTATTTTTACTATGTTTCTCTCAGATGGTGAAAGATGCATCTTCTCAGCAATGGAGGCAGCTATAATAGCTAAAAAATCCTCATTATGCGTTAAATCAATTACAGGAACCTTGTTCCATTGCATATTGTCCGAGGAATGCAATTCCTTTACATTCTTTAGAATAGCGTATGCTCTATTTTCATACAGGTATATATTGAACACGGGTTCGAAAAACGTTTTAGAAGTGAGATTCTTTTCATCTTCTATAGCTATAGGTAGAACAACATCGTGTATAGATATGTAGTACCTACTTGCTAGTGATGTTATATCAATATTGGTTAGTTGCGTGCTGAAGGAGGCTATAATAGAAGACAGCGTGTTCAATCTCTCAATAAAGTCCTCATAGTATCCCGATTCCACCAATGAAGTCCCTATCTAGTATCTAGTTAAACATTAAATAAGCTTATGGTATTCCCAGGCATTACAGTTATTAGATTTAATGTATTGTGTTACTACAGTTAAATTTTTATCTATATTCTAATTTCCTAGTATACATGGTAGGTGTAATGTTGTGATCGGCAATAAATATGAGGATTTTGAGAGCAACTCGGAGGTCTCTAAAATACTTGATAGAATAGTGTCTGAATACAGTAGAGGTAGCAATTTAGGGAGAAATGCATGTTGCAATATTCCACTTAATGGTGTTATATTTGCTAAATCGTATAGAGAGTTCATAGATGCTTTAGAAAGCTGTAAAGTTGTGTTCGTGCTTATAACAACAACGCACTGCCCATACTGCAAACTATTTAAACCCATCTTCTACCGTACTGCGGAACAATATAGTAGTAAAGCGGCATTTATCGAAGTAAATGCCGATTTTGTTCCAGAAGCGGCCTTGATGTTCAATGTCTATTCTACTCCTACAACGGTTGTCCTAATTGATGGAAAAGTAGCGGATGGACTCATAGGCTATATACCAGCCAACTACTTTAAGGAGTACATCGATAATTTATTAGATGATATTAAATGTATTCAGAGCTGATCTAGAGTATCTATAGCTCTACAAGTTCTCGGCCGCTTATAATCGGGATACCGATTTTTATAAGAATGTCTATTAGAGTACTCCTAGCTAGTCTACTAATTCTATGTGGATACTCTAAAGGCATTGGATATCCAGATGGTGATAACATTTTTACATATGAAAATAAACTGCCTACCTTATCAATGTAAATTTTATGAGGTAGTGTTAGTTGGAAGACCGGTGCGCCATCTGCGAACCTTGAGTACGTTACAGTAAAGAACTGTATACCACATTCTTTGTCTATTCCTAGAAACTTTTTTAGTGTTCCATCGATTTCTATTACCATGGGTGTAGAGTACCCAGCTCTATAGTATGGTTCTATTCTAAATAGTTTAGCTAATTCAAATACATACATATCAGGATACATACCATTTGTATAGAAACATGCACTGCTTGATTTAGCAATGAAAATAGTGTTAGAGAGGTTGCTCAATTCGTTTATTAAAATATTCTTTTTTTCCAAAACCTCTCTAAGCTCAGTATCTTTAGCTTGACTAATGCTATTTATATTCATACTGATGCCTTTGAAGTCCTTCTGCATCAGGAAGGATATTAATGAACCATCGAGTAGTACTACATCAGCAGAACCACTTTTTGCTAAACTATACGCTGATTGTAGCTCCAGCAGATATGCATATGTTGATAGTGCCCTTTTGTAGATAGACCTTCTGATTATTCTATTTGGAGAGCTGGATTTAATAGAAATTAAACCTGCATCATAGAATCTGTTGTATTCTTCAATTTTTATTAGTGATCTAGTAAATGTCTGTCTTATTGCTATGCCTTGGACAACGTATATCGTACCCACTCTGGAATCTACTATGGTGAAGCTAGAGTCTGCACCTATGGCAATGCAACTATTGAGGTCTCTATTAAAGCTGGCATTCCATTCAACTCTTTCTAATATCTTTATGATGCTGGCCCTTTCTCTTTCAATTCTATTACTTATCATGTCTAGCAACTTTGGTATGGCAGATTCTAACTCTGGAAATATAGTGCTCACTATATCTATCACCATCTACTATGTATATACAACATAGGTCTCTCCAAAACGTTTTAAAATAATCCTAGTTCCACTCTCTAAATCAGTTGGTATTACCCTTAATGCAGTATTAGTTTTCTTGACCTCGTAAATAGCTAGCATATCTAAAAGAAACCTTCTATAGTTAATGTAATGGGGCATCGCTACCATATCTACACCTGGTACACAGAAGATGGAAAAGCTCATTAAATCTCTTAGTTTCACATCTCCTCTTCCAACACGTTCATTCAGTAACAGATCTTCAGCAACAGGTAGCATTACTTCGTTGTATCCTATCGTTTTTACACCAGCACTCTTCATCAATCTTCTTATGTAGGCATTCAATACATATATGGCATTAAAGCTACCTATGGATCCCATTCTATCCCCTACTAGAAACTCAACGATCTCTGCTACACTTTCGCTAAGCCAAGGTGAAAGGGAAAGATCCATACCAAGATACGGTATGCCTGCACACTTTGATAAGGATTCAAGCAGATTATCGATTCTGGTAACAAATTCAAAGACTATATCGCCATTTCCATCCACTAAGCTTTTCTTAATTAAATCAGCATACCTCAGAGAGCAACTCAACCCCACTGTGTTACTCACATTGGCCGTTGCTGGAAAATATGGTGATTCCATCCAAGATCCAAAGGCTATTGCAAAGTTTGTATAGACGTTTATGTCTGTATTCCTAGCCCTACCATAGATTCTATCTATAACCCTATCTATACAGAGCTCATCGTTACAGCTGATACTGCTATAAACGTTGTCATTTTCGTAAATCAAGTCAATAATTCTATCTATGTAAGGACTATCCATTTTAAATGGAATTGCAATTAATACCCCTATGTTGCTAAAACTGCTAGAGATTTCTAATACCATCTTCTTAACATTTTGGTATTCGATAGTTGTAGGTAGAGGAGGAAGTACTATTCTCCAAGTCCATGGAGAGGAGCCTACGTTTTTGCAACATATAATGGTTCTATCGAGTAGCTCAGTCGACTTCTTTACAATCCAACCAGTTTCATGTTTAATAATCGGAATGTGTAGGGCCAGTGCTCGTATTAGTGCCATAGAGATACCACCATTAGATGTAGGACCATATTAGTATTTAAGGTATTTACCTATTATAGAAATGACGCACACATATACTTACATGGTATTTATAATGTGGAGTATAGAGGAATTGGTACATCGAGCTCAGGATACGGTGAGAGACTTCCACAAACTTCAAACACTTATTAATGATACTAAATACGAGCTTGAATTCGAATTCAATATACGAAGTAAAAGATATGTAGTGAAGGAGCGCACCTCTATTCCAATGGTATTCTTTGGCGACATTCATGGCGATATCAATACACTTGTAGAGCTGATGATCAAACTTAACGCTGTTGAGTATCTGAATAGCAATTCGATGAAGATGGTGTTTCTAGGGGACTATATAGATAGAGGGCCACAACAACTACTAACACTAACATTTCTATCTATACTGAAGTGCGAGTGGAGGGAAAACATATTACTGCTAAGGGGCAATCATGAACCGGTTAAAGGTCTAGAACCCTATCCACACGACTTTCCCTATGAATTGGTAGAGAGGTTTGGTTCAGATGGTGGAAGGGAACTCTACTACAGCTTCCTTGAGATGTTTGAAGCGATGCCACTACTTCTCTACATACCTGATAGGATTCTAGCCTTTCACGGAGGGCCGCCTCTGTCAAGGGCAGAACGCTATACAGATCCGGATACCATATTGAATGTTGGAAATAAGGAGGATTTTGAGGATGTGTTGTGGAGTGATCCAACTGAAGATATTGAAGGGGTTTCGTACAATGTATACCGGGGTGCTGGTAAGCTATGGGGATGGCGGATTTCAGAAAGGATTGTAGAGAAATTGGATATAAAGGTCATGATCAGAGGCCACGAACCGTGTAATGGTTTTAAGATAAACCATAGAGGGATGGTGGTAACACTCTTCTCTATGAAGGGTTACTATGGCAACGAATCTGCAGCTGCACTAAGAATACCATACGATGATAATAGCTGGCTCTCTAACATAGCATCGTACATATTGCTACTCTAGGCTCTCCATACAGTTTATAAAGGGCTGTAATCTAAACATTACTACATATCTAGTGATTTAGCCTAGCCATACTGAATACACTAATGATGAAGGGATCACAAAATGAGTCTTCAACATATAAATAGAGTTATTGTCACTGGTGGAGCAGGATTCATAGGTAGTCACATAATAGATTATTTGGTAAGAAACAGACTGGCGGAGGAGGTCATTGCTATAGATAATCTCAGCTCGGGGAGTATAGATAATATAGCGGGGCACATCAATAAGAAGTACTTTACATTTGTAAAGGCCGATCTAAAGCATCCAGATGAACAGTGGCTATACTATTTTAGAAATGCAGATATCGCTATACACATGGCTGCCAATCCAGAGGTGAGAGTCTCCGTAACGAATCCGGGTATCCATTTTAATGAAAATCTCGTGGTCACATTTAATGTACTTGAAGCATGTAGGAGAGGCAGGGCAAAGACTCTGGTATTCGCTAGTAGCTCCACGGTCTATGGCGATGCTAAAACGATACCAACGCCTGAAAACTATCAGCCCCTTGAACCCATATCAATATATGGTGCAGCAAAGCTTGCAGCAGAATACCTCTGCATATCCTACTCTAAGCTATATGGTATAAAGTGCCTCATTGTGAGATACGCTAATGTAATCGGACCTCGCAGCACTCATGGAGTCATAGTAGATTTTATAAATAAGTTGAGACAGAATCCGAAGGAATTAGAGATTCTAGGAGATGGTACCCAGAGGAAAAGTTATCTACATGTTTATGATGCTGTGGACGCAACCCTATTCTTAGCACTGAAGATTCTGCCAACAGCAGGTGTAGATTATGATGTGTATAACGTAGGGAATGAGGATTGGATTACTGTAAGAGAGATAGCAGATATCGTCGTAGAGGAGATGGGACTTAGCAACATTAAGTACATATTCAAACCGGCTACACCGGATGGTAGAGGATGGCTAGGAGATGTAAAATTCATGTTACTTGATATAAGCAAGCTAAAATCTACGGGATGGAAGCCATCAATGAATTCCTATACAGCTGTGAGAAAAACTGTGAGACAGTTATTAAAGAAGGAAACCTAGACTTACATGCTAAACCACTAACAAGATTAAGGGGCAGCTCTGATATGGGTTTATATTGGTTGGCTTCATCGCCTCATCTCTTTTCCTCTGCATCGGTCTTGGATCTGCATCGCCCTTGGAGGTGTTTAGGGTGATCCCGGGCACCCCACATCTTGAGTACCTCGGGGAGAGCCTTCATCGAGAGCATCTCAGCGGCTCTCGAACCCCTCATCCAGCTACCTCCACACATATCGCTGTACAAGGTGTTTATAGGCGTTTCCATCAATATCAATCAATGAACAGATATGAAAAACGAAACAATTGCACAAGGCGCGGAATAACGTCATCTTAATTAAAAATGATTTGAATTGAGATCATTTAGTATCACCTGCAGGAACCCTACGGCTTGGCTATTAACAACTTTCCTACTGTATAGAAACCTCTACCTATACCATGGTGTAGTATGTTAGTTTTGCGTAAATCCCACCCCCATTCACTAGCAACATCCTTCTGCATATAGTAGTCTACTACATTAAATATGTAGAGTCGTACCTCACCTATATCTATATATCTGTCTACCTTTACCTCAAGCCATCCCAGTGCCTCAGACCAATGCGGTGTTGAAACACTTCTACTCTTAGCTAGCTTCATTTTGAATTTTTCTATCTTATCTACATCTCTCCCAGAAGTAATACCGAGCCCATATACTAGATCTATATAGTTGGATGATGGTATGTTCACTGTTGCCTCACCACTATAATCGAGGCATTCAGATGTAAATGAAGTTCTATCGATTGCAATTGCTATTGTTTGGGGATCTTCAGATACTGGCGTGATCCACGATGCAGGCATCGCATTGATCTTGTCATTGGAGCATCTCGTGAGTATTATCACTACTGGACGTGGATGGAGAAGATAGTAGAATTTTTTAGGCTTTACTACATTTTCTAAGTCCATGTCCATCTATTATCACCTTACCAGTTCCCTATACTCTACTACATCCATACCAAGCATGTATCCTACATCCATAAGCTTAGATATGTGATCCCCTAGCATAGCTACATGGTGATTTGCTGGGGCATATCGTGGAATCTCCTCAGTGATATAATCGAATTCTACCATAATTTGGTTTCTACAGGTGGGGTATTGCAGTAGGCCAGATTTTACTATTCTGCCCTTTGCAATTGCTGCAATACTGAACTCTCTATCTATAGATATTAGCGTTAGTGTATCTGCAATCATCTTTCCTGAGACAGCATAGGGGTTGCCTGTCTCAAAGTGTGGTGCTATGGATGGGGTATCTACAATATCGAGTGCGACTGTACAGTGTGCAAATAGAGCATGCCTAGAATTGAAGAGTACAGAATTTGCAATCCATCCACTTTTACCTGTTATATATCTAGCTATCATCAGCCCTACAAGGGCTGTTAGATCAGCTTCACATCCAGCTACAATGCCTTCAGAATTTAGTAGTGCTAGTGGTATGCAAGGAGTTACACCGTACTTTACTATGTATGGAAAACAGTCTATTGTAATAGCATCTAGTTTTCTCTTGCTTACAATACTCTTTAATGCAATATAGAGTTTAGCTATGTCTTTCAATGCGGTATCCGCTTTTTCAATTCCTATCCTACCCCTGATGTGATTCATAGTTTTAACCAACATATCATCGCTTATCTCACTAAACTCTTTTTCAAATTCATCAAAGGAAATTATATCTACTATAGCATCAAATTTTGACTCAAATATTTCATCAGATTCCTCTCGCTTTCTATCGGCTACCACACCCACTTTAGCGCCAATTATACTAGCTACAGTTCTCGCAATAGCCATAACTCTATCGATGACAAATTCGCACTCTTTAGAATATGGATTGTTACAGTAGTAGAGGCCCGTGGAAACACCCTCATACTCCAGTTTACTTCTAGCTGAAATAGCTGATGCAAGACTGTTGTGTTCTCCATGTGCGAATATGAATACCCGATCAAGTTGCGATTCTACTACAAATTCGTATACCAATCTGCTTGTTCCACCTGTCAGTATGAGTGCTATCGGAATGAAGTTACGATATTTTTTTGAAATAGTTTCCACCTTATCATAGCTAATTACGATCTCTTCATGGAAATCTATACCATATTTTCTAAAATAGGATTTGAGCACCTCAAGTATACCTGCATAGTACTCTCTTCTATGCACCTCTGATGCAAATGGTATCAGGATTAGAGGTCTCAATAACATCTCCCAACAATCTAGTATATAGTACTGCTAACTGTATACCATCCCTAATATCCTTTATGGACAGGGTTTGCTAGACAATTACAAGTCTACACCCATCTTCATCGCATACTTCACGCAATTCCCGTCCATCAAGTAATGCCTTAATTCTTCTAACAATCTCTTTCCAATTTCTTTCACTAAAATCTATGTAGAGACCCTCCTCGTTGCTGTCAACCTCTTCGTCTCTTTTTAGATAATCGTTCATTCTCTCTTCAATGTTTATAACAAACTCTCTAAGCCTATTATAGGTTAGAGAACCTATCTCCCTCTCTAGATAAATAATCATCCCATCTTTAACGACGATGACTACTATCTGTGGGGTCTCAAATACTAGGTAGAATAAAAAGGTATCGACAGCATCGCCCGAGCTACAATTTGTAAAGAATTCTGTACACTGGACCACTACAAATCTATACAGGTCCCTTACCCCTTCTACAAATCTGCTCCACGTCTCATCAAATGCCTTACATCCAGGACATTTGCTATTTCTAAAGTAGAGTACGTATATACCATCCTCCTCCGGAACGAATGGACCGTCTACAGATATGCCTCTCCATACTGTATCGTGTATGTATATACCATCTTCACGTGGCAGATCCATGTATCATCAACTTTTTCAGTTCTTCTGAGAACTATAGTTATTAGGTAGATATATCTATGCCTAAAAGGTTAACCGGACTGCGTTTTGGTACGGCTGGAATACCCAACTCAACACCTAAGAAGACCACTGTCAATGGTATTAAAAGGGTCTGGGAGCTCGGATTGGACGCTATGGAAATAGAGTTTGTAAGAGGTATTAAGATGAACGTTGATATGGCTCACGAGATTAAGAATGTAGCTACAGAGCTGGGTATTGCTCTCACAGTCCATGCACCATACTATATAAATCTCAACTCAGTTGATAACCAGAAAGTCGAGGCAAGCATTAGACGTATAGTTGAAAGTGCTTACATAGGTTTCGAGGCTGGTGCATGGAGTGTAGTTTTTCATACCGGCTACTATGGAGGTTTCGATCCAACAACAGTCTATAACAACGTAAGAGATGTTATAAAGAAGATCGTTAACGAGCTTAGGGATAGGGGTATCGACATATGGATAAGACCAGAGGTTATGGGTGGCTTGAGTGAGATAGGCTCTTTAGAAGAAGTTATTAGCCTCAGCCAAGATATCGGTGAAAATGTTCTGCCATGTATAGACTTTGCCCATCTACATGCAAGAAGTCTAGGAAGATATAATAGCTATAGCGAATTTAGAGAAGTGATGGAAGTAATCGAAAAAAAGCTGGGTAGGGAAGCGCTATCAAACATGCACATGCACATAAGCGGCATCAACTATGGTCCAAAGGGTGAGGTAAAGCATCTAAACCTAGCAGAATCAGATCTAAATTACAGAGACCTTGTAAAAATCCTAAAAGAATTCAATGTAGAAGGGGTTATAATTAGCGAATCACCAAATCTAGAAGAAGATGCGCTACTCCTCAAAAAGTACTACCAAACAATACAATAAAACGGCAAACATATGTACAATACACCAAAAACACTTAAATTGAACTAGCAACTACAGACCTACTGGGCCCGTAGCTCAGCCAGGACTAGAGCGCCGGCCTCCTAAGCCGGTGGTCAGGGGTTCAAATCCCCTCGGGCCCGCCACACAATTGAATGGCTTCAACGTTTTTCAAATGCTTTCTGAGCATACGTTGTATATGATGAATATCAGCAATGCGATTGGAAGAGCTGAAAGAGATTGCTGCAGCAATCTCTTACATCGAGTAAGGTTTTAGCGTAGAACACGCTGAACGAGATGGAAGCCTGCACTATGGTAGCCACGATACGATAGATTTATATTGGTGCACATTTATAGTATCAAGGTGTGACTTGATATGGTTTCAAAAGAGCTTATCGAAAAAGCTAGGAGGCTCCATGGACATATATGTCCGTTTCTCGTGCTAGGTCTTAGAATGTCGGAGATGGCTATGGAAAGGCTTGGTGTTAGTAGAGCAGGCGTTGTTGAAACTATTGAAGAGGAGCTGATAGCTGTTGTTGAAGTTAATAACTGTCTAGTTGATGGTGTTCAAATAGCTACTGGATGTACCTTTGGCAACAATTCACTAATATACCTTGATTTAGGCAAGAATGCTGTAGTGCTATTTAGAAGAGGTAGAAGTAGAGGTATTAGGGTATACATAGATTCTGAAAAACTTAGGCAGAAGTACTTCCCTGAGGAAGCAATTAAGCTTTTTCAAAAAGTTGTTGTTGAGAGAAAAGGTAGTAAAGAGGAGGTAGAGAAGCTCCATATTTTGTGGGAAGAGATAGGCTATAGAATGGCTGAGATACCTAGAGAAGAATTTGTTATTCAAGATGTGGAGCTTATTGAGGATATAGAGAAAGCACCTATATTCAAAAGTGTTAGATGTTCAAAATGTGGAGAACTTGTTATGGAGACAAAAGCTTTGAACATCGATGGGCAAATATTATGCTACGCTTGTTCGGGCTTAGCTATAGATGCTGTTATAGGCAGAGGTATTCATAAGCTCAGAAGTATTCCCTATGGAATTGTAGGTATTAATGCTACCCAATAACTACAGCTTTCAAATCTTTAATTACTTTCGCTTTAACCTCAAACACCTTCTCAATGTTTTCGGATGTTAGAACATCTTCTGTTAATCCAAAAACAACTACATCTCCGTTTTTGAGCATTACAACCTTATCTGAAAATCTATAAGCGTGTGTAAGATCGTGTAAAGCCATAATAACAGCTACACCTCTTTCTTTGGCCAGATATCTGATAAGCTTTAGAATCTCCACCTGGTATCTGGGATCAAGATTTGATGTAGGCTCATCCAGTAGTAGAACCTTAGGCTCGGCTACAAGAGCTCTTGCAATAATAATCCTCTGTAGTTCACCACCGCTAAGTTGACTAAGCTTTCTAAATACTAGGTGTTCGGCTTCAACAACTCTGAGAGCTTCAAAAGCTTTAGCTACGTCTACTTTACTATAGCTAAAGTCTGCATAAGGTCTTCTCCCGGTTAAAACAAAGTCTAAAACCATCATATTTGTCACGGGGTCTATTCTCTGGGGTACATAGCCTATGATCTTAGCCAGTTCCCGTCTTGCATAACCATGGATATCCCTATTATCTATGTATACAGATCCTCTACTCGGGCTTAGTATACCATCTATTGTTTTAAGTAGTGTAGTTTTACCGCTTCCGTTTGGACCTACAATAGCTACTACTTCTCTCGGCAAAATTTCAAGTGTAGTACCGTTAAGAGCTCGGTGTTTTCCGTAGTAGATATACACATCTACAACTCTTATAATCACCATCTAGCCGAACCTCTAAGGAGCATAAATATTAGGAGTGGTGCACCTAAAAACGATAGAACTATACCAACAGGCAAAACTCTTGGAGATAGAGCTATTCTCGAAATTGTATCGGAAAGTATGAGAAGTATAGAGCCTAGAAGTATAGATGCTGGCACTAAGTATCTATGGGATCCGCCAACGATGGATCTAGCTATATGTGGTGCAACGAGGCATAGGAATGCGAGTACGCCAGCAAAAGATGTTGCAAGGGATGCTCCGAGAGTCGCTAAGGTTATTGTTTTAAGCCTAGCGTTCTTAGGATTTACCCCAGAGGCGTAGGAAGTCTCGTCACCAAGTACTAGAAGATCTAGATCTAAGCTGGAAATTATGTAGAGGACTGCTATTGGTATAAAGCCTATTGCCATAATCGCCAGTTCTGTATTACCAATTCTACCAAGATCGCCAAAGGTCCAGAAAACTATTGTTGCTATCTGAAGCTCATTTAAAATTAGGTACTGTAGTAAGGCTAGTAGTGCTTGATATATGGACGCTAAAGCTATAGATGATAGGATTAGTGCATAAGGTGAAAGCCCGGCTTTATATGCTAAAGAAAGTACTAGAATTGCTTGTGCAAAAGCTAGCATAAAAGCTGCGAAGGGTAGTAGATAGGGCCTAGATATAGTGAAAAACCAGTATGCTGTTCCACCACCATATCCAATTATAAGGGTTACGGCAACACCTAAAGCCGCTGCATGTGAAATACCTAGTGTATAAGGTGAGGCAAGAGGATTCCTGAATACCGCCTGAGCTATCGCGCCAGCACCACCAAGAATAGCACCGATAATGGCTCCGGCTAGAACTCGTCTAAGTCTGATCCATAGGACTATGAACTCCTCCTCATGAGGCTTATAGCTTGTAAAAAACTTGAAAACATCAAGAAAGGTAACTCTATAAAGACCTAGAGAAGAGGTTATAGGGATTAGGAGTAGGAGTAGCAGTACAAGCACCACCAAGACTAAAGCTCTAGACGAAAAAAGTTCTTGAACCGATCCCACATACA
>Ga0105162_1000286_pt1 | contig 33691 bp, 37 predicted proteins | sample JNZ201metaG_FD_81532 | JGI IMG/M metagenome (GOLD analysis project Ga0105162, IMG submission 81532) | Hot spring microbial communities from Jinze hot spring, China to study Microbial Dark Matter (Phase II) - JNZ 20120812A | ecosystem: Environmental > Aquatic > Thermal springs > Hot (42-90C) >...
ATATACATCCAACAGAGTCGATATGATTTGTGAAAAGAAGTTTAGTCAAAGCTGTGTCGCGAACGGTGACGATTGTGGTAGTGGCGGTGGTTGTCATAGCAGCGGTCGTGGGCATCAGCGTCTTTACTAGGGTTCTGCCACTTTCGCAGCCTACACCCCAAGTCTCTGAGATAAGAGTGGGGTTGGTTGAGCCTCTCAGCGGTACCTACGCCGTCTTCGGCAACGAGGCCCGCATGGCTGCGGAGTTGGTGATTGAAGAAATTAATAGCAAAGGCGGCATAGCCAGCTTGGGCGGCGCCAAGCTCAAGCTCTTCGTCGAGGACAGCAAAAGCACCGCTGACGGCGCGAGGCTTGCGGCTGAGAAGCTTGTCAACGTCGATAAGGTGCATGTGATTATCGGGGCATTCATCAGCTCCCATACTCTCACGATGCTCGACGTCACCGAGCCGAAGAAAGTGGTGGTTATGGCGGACGCTCTCGTCGACTACCTCACCGCACGCGGCTTCAAATACATCGTCAGGCTACCGCCCAAAGCATCTGTCCACGGAGCAACCGCAGTCGACTTCGCCGTAGGAGTCTTCCAGCAAAACGGAATGAAGATTCAGCGGCCAGTCATAGTGCATTTTGACGGATTGTTCGGAGAAGTTACAGCAGACGGTGTATACACAAGACTCCGAGACCTCGGCATAAGACCGGTTGACCGTATAAAGTATCCCACCGACATAACAGACATGGCCCCCATAATCGAGAGAATTAGGCAGGCAAACCCCGATGTTGTCTTCGTGGTTCCATACTATGCTGACTCGGTGTTGTTCGCGAAGGCTGTTGCATCGCTTGGCCTAAAAGTTCCGCTTATTGTAGGCGCTGGTGGTACAGGTTTAGCTGACCCTGATTCGATTAAGGCGTCGGGAGAAGCCGCTGAATACATGATAAACACTTACAGCTACGACCCGTTCCTCCCCACCAACTACAACAAACAGCTGGTTCAGGCGTTCCAGAACCGCTACGGTAAGCTTCCCACCGAGGCCGCGGGCATAGTTTTCTACACATTGTGGACTCTGAAAGAGGCGTTGGAGGTCAGCGGCAAAAACTATCCAGATGACCCATTGTCAGGCGACAACCTGATGAAAGCACTTATGTCACTTGACATTACTAGCGGCCCCGCGGCGGAAACCTATCCCTCGGGCCATATCAAGCTAGCCCCCAACGGCGACAACCTCTACGCACAAGCAGTCGCGTTACAGGTTCAGGGAGGCAAGCCGGTTCTCGTATACCCCTTCGACAAAGCTCAGGCCAAACCAGTGTTTCCAAGACCTTAAACCCAACCTTTTTTATTTTTCATAGGTGATTTGACGTGTTGGGTGCAGATTTCGGTGTCCAGCTTCTTCAGACTATTTTGTTCGGTGTTATGTTGGGCGGTGTATATGCTCTGGCCGCCATGGGGCTGGCTCTACTCTTTGGAGTGGCTAACCTCGTCAACTTTGCTCACGGCGAGTACATCATGCTCGCCATGTACATGGCCTTTGTTTTCAGCGTCACAATTTTCCAGGACCCCGTGCTTACACCCTTGTTCAACATACCCCTGTTCTTCGCAATAGGTGTAATAACTTATCTAGGCATATTCAAGAGGCTTATCAAGGCTCCTCCCCTCTCCCAGATAGCGGCAACTGTCGGCGTATTGGTTCTGCTCAGAAACCTTGCTCTAGCTATTTGGGCAGCCGAGCCGAAGGCTCCGCCCTACACCGTTTTCGCGACATCGTTCAGCATAGGACCCATTATCGTGCCTCTGGATAAGCTGCTCGCCATGGCGGTGAGCTTCGTCACGTTGTTTCTGCTTAATCTGTTTCTTGAGAGGACGAGGCTCGGTGTTGCTATGAGGGCTTCAGCCGACGATGTTGAAGCGGTCTCGCTTATGGGAGTGGACACCAACCGCCTCTTTCTACTCACAACTGGGATAAGCTTGGCTCTCGTGGGTCTCTCCGGCTCACTGATCATGACCTACCAAGCAGTCACACCCACTTCCGGCCTACTCTTCGGCCTCCTCACATGGGCCATAGTGGCGTTAGCTGGCCTCGGAACCGTGAAAGGCATCCTCATCGCCTCAATCATCTTCGGCTTAGCAGACTCTCTGGCGTCGGGACTCTGGGACCCAAGAGGAAGAGAAATAGTTCTCTACGGCCTCTTCATACTGATTCTCTGGGTTAGACCAAAGGGGTTGTTCGGGAGGAGATAAGCCGTGAAAACATATTCTGCCCTGGGGGCGGCAATCGCCTTAGCCGCTGTACCTTTTCTCGTCGGACTCAACGAATACTACCTCTTTCTCGTAACCCTGATTCTACTGTATACAACTATTGTGGTTGCTTGGCAGCTTATCGGCGGCTATGGTGGACAGCTTGACCTCGGCGCAGGAGCCTATCATGGGCTGGGCGCGGTGGTGACGGGTTTTCTGATGGTGAACTATGGAGTATCAGGTTGGGTTGGGCTTCTTGTAAGCGGAGCAGCAGCGGCCGGTGTAGCCTTTCTCATAGGATACCCGAGCTTCAGACTGGGGCTGAAGGAGGTGTGGTACGCCCTCTCCTCGCTAGCGCTCGTCCTCATATTGCAGAAAATTTTCCTCCTCTGGACAGATGTCGCGGGCCCTCTCGAACGCTATATTCCCTATGCCGAGTTTGACCCCGTCTTTATGAGAGCGGGCACAAAAATCTTCTACTACTACATCACGGCGGCCCTTCTAGCGTCCACCTTCCTCATAGTTTCACGGATACGGCGGAGCAAAACAGGCCTCTATCTAATAAGCATCCGGGAGAACGAGGAGGCTGCGGAGATGCTCGGCGTCGACGTAAGACGCTACAAGCTGCAGGCACTGATGATATACAGCTTCATAGCCGCGGTGACGGGAGGTATCTACGCCAGCATGGTGGGCTTCTATCATCCAACACTTTTCGACAGCTGGATAAGCATCCAGACAGCGACCCTCGCAATAGTCGGAGGACTCGGACACCTCCTCGGGCCACCGATAGTCTCAATAATCCTGCTCACTGTCCAGGAATATCTTAGAATCACCCTCGGCGCCGTGATAATCGGCCTCCACCAAGTCATCTTCGGCATCATCCTCGTAGTCATAATCATGTTCAAGCCGGACGGTCTTGGGCCTCTAATCGACTCACTAGCTAGGCGCTTCCCAGCCTCCGTGAGGAGGTGAATTCCTTGGATGCCTTGGTTCTCGAGGGAATATCAAAAAACTTCGGAGCACTCGCGGCTTTAACCAACGTCAACATGCGTGTCCAAGTGGGCGAGGTTGTGGGCTTAATAGGCCCTAACGGGGCGGGGAAAACAACGCTCTTCAACATCGTCACAGGCTTCATCAAACCTGACAGGGGCAGGGTGAAGCTTTTCGGAGAAGACGTCACAGGTCTTCAGCCCCACCAAATAGCGGCACGAGGCGTGGCACGCACCTTCCAGATAGTCAAACCATTCTTCGGCATGACCGTCTACGAAACAGTTCTCGTGGGAGCATATCTAAGAGAGAAAGATGAGGATAATGCGAGGCAGCGGGCCGAAGTGGCCATGAAGCTCACAGGAGTCTATCATCTGAGGAACAGGTATGCACGGGAGCTGAACACTCCTCAGCTGAAGCTTGTGGAGTTGGCTCGGAGCCTGGCGACGCAGCCGAAGCTTCTGATGCTCGATGAGATTGTCGCGGGGTTGACGCCGGCGGAGGTTGATGCCATGACTGCCCTCGTGAAGAGGATTAGGGATGAGATGGGTGTTACGGTTCTGCTTGTGGAGCATGTGATGAGGTTTGTCATGAACATATCGGATAGGGTGGTGGTGCTCAACTACGGTGAAGTCATCGCTGAAGGCTCACCGAGCGAAGTAAGCAGCAACCTCAAGGTAATCGAAGCCTATCTCGGTGGAAAAAGCGGCTCATGAACAGGTGGTGATGATGACGCTTCTCGAAACAAAAGCTCTGAACGCGGGCTACGGCCCTCTCCAGATTCTCTGGAACATAGACTTCAAGGTGGATGAAAAGTCGGTCACAGCCTTGATAGGAGCCAACGGCGCCGGCAAAACAACATTGATAAAGGTTTTGACAGGGTTGCTCAAGCCCTACAGCGGGCAGGTGTTCTTCAAGGGAGTGGATGTTACGGGATATCCTGCTCACCGCATGAAGCAGATGGGGGTGTCGTTAGTGCCTGAGGGGCGAAGGCTTTTCCCAAACCTAACGGTGATGGACAACCTGTTGATGGGTGCTTACATGCTTAGGCAGAAGGATGAGTTTGAGAAGAGGCTTGAGCTTGTTTTAGAGCTTTTCCCGGTGTTGAAGGAGAGAAGGAACCAGCCCGCTCGGCTGCTAAGCGGCGGAGAAGCTCAGATGCTCGCCATAGCACGGGCCCTCATAACACCCTCCGACCTCCTCATCGTGGATGAGCCAAGCAGCGGCCTCGCCCCCAAGCTCGTCGACCTCATCTTCAAAAAACTCGAGGAACTCCATGAAACAGGGCTAACCATCCTCGTCGTAGACCAGTTTGTGGAAAGAGCCCTGTCTATAAGCGACACCGCCTATGTCATGGAAAACGGCAAAATAGCCATACAGGGCCCAAGCACAGAAGTCGCCAACAACGAGCATCTCAAAAAAACATATCTTGGACTATAGCTGTTCTGGGCCCGGTGGGATTCGAACCCACGGCCACCAGGTTATGAGCCTGGCGCTCTAACCTGGCTGAGCTACGGGCCCTGTCAGCCTTTTTTGGATGTTTTCGGGATTATATAACTCATTTTTCGAGGAAGTGGTTGAGGGTTGTGTATCGGTTGTCTATTTGCATGGTTTTTCGCAGGTTTTCCTCGAGCTGTCGGAGCCTCTCCTCATGTGAGAGGAGAAGGGACATGGTGAGGTTGTCGAAGGTTCTGCGGAGAGGGTTCATGGTTCCTGCGTGGACGTAGCGGAATGCTTGGTTGACCAAGTTGTCGAAGGCTTCACGCTCTTCTCTGCGGAGAGCTTCTCTAAAGCTTGACCATCCACGCACCTCCTCCTCAAGGAGCTGGCGATATGTTGCGGCGTTCCGCCCCATGCCACGTAAACTGTTTCAACGGCTGTTGATAAGTTGAGAGAGCTGTCCGAAAATGCGTCAACCCCTGTTTACGACGAAGATGCTGTATCTGCAGCGCCCCTCCGAGGAAGCGGCCACGCGCACAGCCGAGAAACCATCTACTCTTGCTTCCCCATGGCCGCCCGGCTCAACCGACAGGGTTTCACAAGTGAACCAGCTCCACTCCCATGTCTTCCCCGTGTCCACTATGGGTGAATGTGTGGCGAGGAGCCGCAGCTTCAGCCTGCCGTCTCCATTGTTGATTACATGCAGCATAGTTTCCCTCCACTCATATGTCTCGATGGGCGGGTCGAGAAACTCTTCAACACCCGCTGTTTCATGGTTCCAGGCCAGCAGCCATGTTAGTGTTCCGCCGCGGGGTGGTTCGAGAAGCTCATAGACAGTGGAATAGTTGTCACCGTCCCAGTCAATCAGCCCCAGAAACCCGTTTGGTGTGAGGAAGACGTGCGTTGTCTCAAACAGGCCTTGAGCCGTTGGCCTGTAGAGTGTTTTGCCGTCGATGATGGAAAATGGCTTGGAGACACCCCATCTGGGTCTGCAGTCTTTGTCAACGGCCACGAACCCTCCTCCTGCCTCTTGGTTGAAGACCGTCAGGTTGCCATCCAGCTCAGCCAGCCCCATCCTCACAGCCGCATGAGGCTTCAGCGTCCATGTGCAGTTTCTCGACGGGTTCAAAGGTGGACAACTCCACACAACTTCGCCATCCTCCTCCCGCAGCTCATACACGCCGCGGATGTCTTGGTTGACCGCTGCAAGCACGTCTCCGCCAAAGCTGTTGCTGTGCACGGTGCTCGGTGTTTGGCCTACGACACGGGAAAGTTTAGCCAACCCTTTCCCAAGCTCTCTGCTCCAGATGATTTTCCCAGAGCCATCTATCCGCCTAAGCATCCCGTTGCCATAATCCGTTGTAAGCACGTGTTCATGGTCTTTTGTAGGCATGATGTCGTGTGCCCATTTCGCGTCGGGGAAGCCGGTGCTCCATTTCACGGATTTGGTCTTTCGGTCGACGACGATGTAGCGGTTGTCGAGGTCCGCGCAGACGATGTCCCCGGGTTTGGCGTTGAAGGCTGGGAGAGGCTCTGTGATGAGGCGGGCGATGTGGGGATTTGACGTGAGCTGCGAACCGGTTACTCTATGCTCCCATATGATTTGTTTTTTCTCGGGATGGTAGATAAATGCTGAGCGTCGGGTGTGTGGGTCGGCCATGACGACAACTCTGTCACCTGTCAGAGGGTCGTCGACATATTCGGCGAAATGCGGAGTGTAGCCTCTTTTCCGGAAAAGTATCCGCATCCTGCAGCCGGCTATCGTAAACACGTGGGTGATAGAGGGCACCCACTCATAACCGTTTACGGATTTATGGAGGCAGAGGGCCTTTGATATGGTTGTCTCTGCAGAGGCGGCAGCTTTACAGAGAGCTTATCTCGACAGCGGTTAGTGAAGGGTTTCAGTTGACGGAGAGAGCGCTCCAACGTCTCGAGGAATACAGCAACCCTTTTCAAGCGCTTGCCTCAGCCATCGAGAGGCTGAAGAAAAACAGGCCAGAGGCCGTGGTAATAGACGTCGAAGACCTTCAGCAGCCTCTGGAAAAACCAGCCGAGCCACCTCCTCCACCTCTCCAGGAGAAGCCCATACATATTCCACGTCTCGAGACATTCTCCGTCATAGACAACGACTACAGAATAGAAGGCGACATAGCCGAGTTCAGAAGCTACTTCCTCAGCAGATACCACCTCATAAAACGTATTCTCTCAAAACGCCGTCTCGAGTTCACACCTGTCTCCGAGGTTCCAGCAATACGCGACGGCGGGGAAACACTCGTGGCTGTCATGGTTCTTTCAAAGAAGGAGGGGGCCGGCAACATCAGAATAACATGTGACGACCCCTCTGGACATCTCGAGGTAGTCGCCTCGAAAAGAAACCAGCAGCTCTACAAGCAGGCCCTTGAGCTTTTGACCGACACCGTTGTGGCTATGAGGATAAAACGTGTAGGCGGAATCAACATTCTCACCGAAATAATTTATCCAGACGTCGATGAACAACAGCTCAGAAAAACACCGCAAACCGAAGAAGCCTACCTATGCCTCATCTCAGACATACATGTGGGTAGCAAGCATTTTAGGAGAGACTATTTTGAGAGTTTTCTCGATTGGCTTAACCGTGGGAGGGACGGTGTTGTCAAACGCTTAACACATCTCGTCATAGGAGGCGACCTCGTAGAGGGCGTCGGTATTTATCCGGGTCAGGAGAAAGACCTGATGTATAGAAATGTTGAGGAACAGCTACGGGAGGCGGGCAAACTCCTCGCAGAAATACCACAGAACATCGAGGTAATCTTCATACCGGGCAACCATGAGCCTGTCAGAAAAGCTCTGCCACAGCCTCCTCTCCAGGACCGTTACAGAAGATTGCTTGACGAACATAGGAAAATGATTCATTTATCCAACCCCGCGGAGCTTGTTTTTGACGGCAGACGGGTAACCGTCTACCACGGTCAAGGCCTCGACGACATTATACAATCTCTCCCAAACGCGTCATATAGCACTCTTACTGAAAACGCGGCCGATGTGGTGACCGCCTTGCTCAGGTATAGGCATCTCGCACCCATCTACGGAGGCGGTGCACAGCTCCTTCCCTCGAAGGAGGATAGGCTGGTGATTGTTGAGCAGCCGCATCTCCTCCAGACAGGGCATATCCATGTTTTGGTCAACACATCATACAGGGGAGTAAAGCTTGTGAACGCCGCTGCCTGGCAGGACCAGACTGATTATCAGAGGTCGCTTGGGCTTGAGCCTGACGTCGGATACGCCGCGGTTCTAAACATAGCCTCTATGAATGTGGAGATGATGTCTTTCGCATCCTAAACAGGTTTAGCCAACGCCTTCCAAAACAACACACCTTTCCTGAAGCCGATAACCTTGTACCCAGTTTCTTCGAGGATGGTTAAAACATGGCGGGGGTTTGTTCCGTGTCCCAGCAGCCGTGAGCCTATGGGGTCAAGAACGTAGACCAACCCGTCGTCCACAAGCTTGCTACGCAGCGTCTCGAGAGATTTTCTGATGTCTGAGACATGATGGAGGCTGAATAGATATGCGGCCCGGTTGATGACATGGTTTGGCACACCATCTAAATCCTCGCCCGCTGTCTTCAAAACCTTTATGTTATCCAAACCCAACGCCGCGGCCCTTCTCTTAACAATCTCAAGATACTCCTCAGAAACATCAACGGCATACACCACTCCCTTCTCACCCACAACAGACGCCGCGGGAAAAGTGAGAAATCCTTTACCACATCCCACGTCGAGAAAACGATGCATAGAACTCAAACCTATTTCGGCGAGGATTTTGAAAGGGTTTTGGAGAAGACGCCTCAAAGGCGACCCTATCACAGCCGACTCGCAGCCACCCACATCAGAACAGCGTCATACACAGTATATATGGTTGCATGTGTTGTAGACAACTTTTTTAGGAGAAAAACTGTTTCGGAGCCGTGTCCCCTCTGGTTAAGGTTTGTAGAGAAGAGGAGCTTGGCGAAGGTGATATGAGGGTTGTTGAAGCAGGCGGTGAACAGGTTCTCGTTCTCCGCCACAGGGGAAAACTCTACGCCGTCTCAAACATATGCACACATGAATATGCTGAGCTGGCTAACGGGCTTGTGGTCGACGGAACTATAACATGCCCCGTGCATCTCTCACGGTTCCGATTGGAGACGGGGGAGGTGCTTAACCCCCCAGCGACAAAAAACCTCCAAACCTACAAGATTCACGTCCTCGAAGGAGATATATTCGTCGAAACCTGATACATTTTCTCCAGCTCACCGCTCTCGATAAACCTTATAGCCTCCATCGCAGCCATGCATCCGAACCCGGCTGCCGTAATCGCTTGGCGATACTTTTTATCATGCACATCACCCGCGGCAAAAACTCCTCTCACACTGGTCATCATCCCGTCGAAGAGCTTGATGTATCCTTCTTCATCCATCTCAAGCTGTCCCGCGAAAATCTCTGTGTTGGGCTTGTGTCCAATCGCCACGAATACTGACTCGGTTTTGATTATTTGTTCTTCTCCTGTTTTGAGGTTCTTTACACGCACCGCCTCGACCTTGTTGTCGCCGATTATTTCGGTGACCACGCTGTTCCAGACAAACTCTATACGGGGATTGTTTCTCGCCCTTTCCGCTAAAACCTTTGAAGCCCTGAGGGTATCTCGTCTATGCACTACAATGACTTTTTCCACCAAGTTGCTGAGGTAGAGGGCGTACTCCATCGCTGTGTCTCCCCCACCAACCACAACCGTCGTAGATGTTCCTTTGAACAGTGGGCCGTCGCACGTGGCGCAGCTGGAGACACCTTTAGCCAGAAGCCGCTTCTCACCCTCAACCCCCAGCCACTTCGGAGAAGCGCCAGTCGCAACGATAACAACCCGCCCCCTGTAAACATCTTCCCCAACATATACCTCGAATGGATGCTTTGAAAAATCCACACCGGTCGCGTTATCGTAAAGGATTTCAGCGCCTTGGTTTTCAGCCTGCTGCCTCATGTTCTCCATAAGCTCTGGACCAATGACACCGTTTGCGAAGCCTGGATAATTCTCCACCTCACGGGTTAGCATAAGCTGCCCACCCGCCTCAACACCCGCTATAACCAATGTTTTGAGGTTCGCTCGGCAAGTGTATATAGCGGCCGTGTACCCCGCGGGCCCTCCTCCAATCACCACAACATCATAGACATCAGCCATACCGAGTAACATTCAACCCCCAGAAATAAACCCTCCTGACAACCTCCTCGCGTAGGTTCAAAACCTATATCAAACAGCAGCATCACGGCTTTGACATGGCGAAAGTTTTGAAGGTGGCCGCTGTCACAGAGCTTCCGCCGGGGTCGATGAAAACTTTCGACATCGAGGGGAAACTCATCCTCATCGCTAACGTTGACGGCGTCTTCTACGCCATGGACGCAATATGTAGCCACGAGGAGTGGGACCTATCCGAGGGCATGCTGGAAGGCACACATGTAACATGCGCGGGACACGGCGCGGTATGGGACCTGAGAACAGGTAAAGCAGAATTTGACGAAGAACTTCAACCACTCAAAACCTATAAAACCATCCTAAAAGATGGTGAAGTGTTAATCGAGCTCGAATAAACATGAAGAGATATCCATTCGTGTGCACGAACTGCGGCGCCGAGTATATGCTTCAGGCGTGGAAAGCTGTTTGCCCCAACTGTGGAGCAGAGTTTACGCTTGAGGCGAAGCCTGAAAAACCTCTCAAAAGCAGCGCGGCACCTCAGATAATTGGGGCGGCGGCTCTCCTTGGATATGTTGTCAGCAGCTTCTTTTTCCCAAGTGTTTTCTCTGTTTTTGGCCTGGGCCTGGCTCCGGTGGCCATGGGTGGAATGGCTCTGCTCTCTCTGCTCATGCTAACCGGCTCCTACATCTTCATCGGCGCGGCTCTTCTCCTATCTCTGGCCACCTTGGTTTACCATTTTCTATGGCTTTCGGCGGAGGGGTTGCCGGGACTTTTTCTCGCCGCCGCGACAGCGATTGGTTCAGGCATAGCCCTCAGCAGAATCAGGCTTCATGGAAGAAGGAAGACAAAGGAGATGGATGCGAGAGCTATGCCCGAGTACTCGGGATGGGGTGCTCCTCGAGGAGACGCTGAAAAACCCTGAACGCGTATTCGTCATAGAGAACAAACAATACCTTCTTGAGGCCGCTGTTTTCGCGAAGCAGATAATCAATCACGGCTGTGACAATCACTTTTGCGGCTTCTTCGAGCGGGTATCCGAAAGCGCCTGTTGAAATGGCGGGCATAGCGATTGATGTGAGGTTGTAGGTGTCGGCGAGCTTGAGGCTGTTGATGACAGCGTCCCTTAGCTTACGCTCCTCGTCTCCCTCACCCATCCGAGGACCAACCGCGTGAATAACATACCGGGCCCTGAGCTTTCCGGCACCCGTTATCACCGCCCCGCCGACAGGACAGTACCCTATCCGGTCACACTCTTCCTGAATACTTGGACCACCTTTCCGCAGAATAGCCCCCGCAACACCTCCACCCATTTTGAGCCACTGGTTCGCCGCGTTGACAATCGCGTCAGCCTCAACCTCCGTGATATCACCCTTCAAACAGATTACCTCGGTGCCGCGAACCTTAACCATTACAAGGCCATATTCATGATGGGTCTCTATAAATTTCTCCATACATGGCTTATTCTGGGATGGCTTGGCTCGTGGAGGTGTTTGTTCAAGGAAGAGGATGGACACCGCTTCGTCAAGTCTTCCGCCACAGTGGTGTGGTGGCGAGCTTTGATGAGGCGCTCTCTCTGGGATGCATGGTTGTTTTGAAGAGCGTTGAGCAGACGTCGAGGGCTGCGGGGGCGAGCGCCGGAGATGTTGTAGGCTTCCGTGTTATGGAGGTCTCTGAAGAACCTGACCCGTTGCCGCATGAGGCCGTCAAGTGGGAGGATGTGCGTCACAGGTTTTTCCGCAGAGGAAGCGCCTATTTTCTATACAAGTCGTGGAGCTGGCCCGATTGATGGACCAGCATTTTCTCGTTGATAGGGCCGTTGTGACTCATCTGGTTGAGGCTGCTGACCTGAGCAGCGAGGATGTTGTGCTGGATGTGGGCGCGGGGACAGGTGTGCTGGCCTTTGAGGCTGCGAAGTTTGTTAAAAAAGTGTACGCTGTCGAAAGCGACCCACATATCTATGAGACGTTGCGCAAGAGGGCCAAGGAGTATGGTAACGTCGAACCCGTTAGAGGCAATATTCTCCGGTTAAGGCTTCCGGCCTACACCAAGATTGTGGCCAACCCGCCTTTCAGCGTGCTCGAGCCACTCATCATCCGGCATCTCAGAAACCCCGTGACCATGTCGCTTCTCACACCCAAACACTTCGCAGAGAGCCTCCTCACAACAGACACAGCCATCGGGTTCAAAACACATCTAAGCTACGCCGTGGCGGAAAAAGCTGTATATGGCGGAAACGTTTGCGAGCCTCCATACCCCGGTAAGCTATCTCATGTCTTGCTGAACCCCGTCCAGAGAACTGCTTTACAGGATGCTATGGTGACGTTTCTCCAACAAAGTGGCTCCAAGGTGAGGAACAGTCTGCGGAATGTTTTGTGGAGAACACGCACCAAACGCGAAGCCACCAAACTCGTCGAGCTATCCAGCCTATCCGACAGCCTTTTGGAAAAACGCGTAAACCGCATAACATTACATGACATGAAAGAGGTCTACAGCTTCTTGGCGGAAAACGTTTAAGAATAGACCGTTCAGGTGGATTTTTGAGAGCCTGTTGGCCGAGGTGGGGTAGCCTGGTAGCCCTCAGGGCTGTGGACCCTGCAGCGCGAGTTCGAATCTCGCCCTCGGCCCTTATATATCTCGCAGCAATCATGTGACACGGTTTGAGGTTAAGCCTGATTCTGACAATCGTCACCGCCTTTGCGACGATGGTGATGATACCTTTCGTTGTGGGCAGCCAGTCGGTGTTTTGGACCTTCGTCGTCTCGGTCATATTTGCTCTCGTTCTGTTAGTTGATGCTCTGGTTTCTGACGGCGGCCGCCGTAAAATGCTTATCCCATCCATGGTGCTGGGCTACTCGACCGTCGTTGTCCCGAGCCTCGCGACGTTGCTTGTTTTCGTCGAGGAATTCAATTTTTTCAGAGACTGGTACAAGCCCATCATGCTCTCGAGCTACGCAGCCTTGTTTCTCACCAACCTAATGTTCCTGCCGCTGGCCGCCGCCAACTACAGTCGAGAGGAGAAAAATGTAGCCGAACAGACCTACTTCCCATCGGTCTCAGTCATCGTCCCAGCATACAACGAGGAAAAATGGATAGGGCACTGCATAGAGGCCCTTCTCGAAAACGATTACCCAAACAAGGAAATCATCGTCGTCGACGACGGCAGTGTTGACGGAACCTATGAGATAGCAAGTAGATACGTTAGGAGGGGTGTCACCGTTTTGAGGAAACCCAACGGCGGAAAAGCTTCGGCCCTCAACTACGGCATGTTGTTCGCCACCGGCGAAATTATCGTCACCGTCGACGCGGACAGCATCTTGACAAGGGATACGCTGCGGCGGATTGTGATGCCGTTTAGAGACGAGAAAGTGGTCGGGGTCGCGGGAAACGTCAGAGTCGTAAACCGGGAAAACTGGCTCACCAAAAACCAAGCCCTCGAATACGTCACGCAGCTCAACGTAGCGAGAAGAGCGACCTCGTTCCTCGGAGTTGTGCAGGTGATGCCAGGGCCTCTAGCGGCTTTTAGGCGCAGCATGGCCGCGACGCTTGGGGGATACGACCGCATCACTTTGACAGAGGATTTTGACCTCACGGTAAAGCTTCTCAAGACAGGTGGAGTAATACAGGCCCCGCCCGGTGCGTTCGCCTTCACAGAAGCTCCAGCCCGTCTGCGAGACCTTTACAAACAGCGACTCAGATGGTACAGAGGAAATACCCAGGTTTTGATTAGGCATTCCGACGCTTTCAGGGTGAGGAGATATGGGCGGCTGAGCCAGCTTGTGTTTCCTCTCATGGTTTTGCAGCAAATAGTTATTCCTGTGCTGGGGGTGGCGTCTATCCCCGCTGCCATATTCATTATACTCGCAGGTGGGCTGGGTTATGTGCTACGTTTATTCGCGGTCTTCAGTGTTCTTCAGCTATGCATCTCGCTTATTGCCTTGGATATTCAGGATGATGATATGAGGCTCGGTATATACGCGCCCTTCGCAGTCGTCGGCTACAAACATTTACTCGACATCATCGCGTTGAAGGCTGTTTTCGACATCCTTGTTTTGAGAAGAAAGCCCAAGTGGACCCGTGCCGAGAAGAAAGGCTTGGAAGCTACTCTCCGTTCCTGATGCTCTCCAATATACGTTGCGGCAGCTTTTGTCCCCATTTCTCGACGAAGGATTTGTCCAGCTTCCTATCCCTCATTTCGTCGGGCAACATCCTTGGAATCTCTTCAACCACTGGATACCATCTACCGCATCCACCGCATTCAACATAGCCAGATGCTATCTCCAAGCCGTAGCATCTCTCACAATCGGTTTTGGTGAAATCCCGCACATATCCACCATGCAGAGCACAGTATAGCTCACACTGCCTAATGAAAGGAGGCTTCTCGATAATCCTCTCCTCGAGAACCACAAGCTTCAGAGGAAAAGACTTGCACATGGGGCAGGCGAGAATATCCATCAGACGATACTTCATGAAAACACGCATAGAAGGAATGATTTAAGCCATGAGCAGCTACACAAACACTATATAGTGTACAACAGCGGTAAAGATGGATGGCTTCTCTGGCAGGATTTGGAAAATTGCATGATGTATTGGGCTTGTTCATGGAAAGGTTTAGGATACTCGGCGGATACGCGGCTTTGGCGGAAAACCCCGAATCAGCGGCCACAGTCGCGGCAGATTTTCTCAGACAACATGGCTCGAGAACTGTTTTCATCTCGAAGCTGCCGACTGGCCTCACACAGCCTCTTGAGAAAAAATTGAAGGAAATGGGCCTCCAGGTCTATTCATATGATTCCTCTGAAGACCCTGTCCACGTGGTCAAAATGGTCGACGCAGGCATCTCCACGGCTGCCGCAGCAGTGGCGGAGACGGGTACGCTTGTCGAGGTCGCCTTCGACGATGTTGAACGTCTCGTCTCAAGCCTCCCCAAAACCTATGTATGCTTTGTCAACGGCTCCACCGTCGTCAAATCTGTTTACATGACTTCTGGCCTGCTTCGCTCAGCGATGGAGAGGGATAGAGTGTCTGTTACGTTTATCTCGGGCCCAAGCAGGTCGGGGGATATTGAGCAGAGGCTTGTGCTGGGCATTCATGGTCCTCATCATGTCTTGTCGGTGGTGTGCAGCTGGCTATGAGAAAAGCCTCTGAGCTGCATCATGTTTTATCTGAGAAAGTGGCCGCCGTCCTCCCCAAAAGTGAATGGCGAAAATATCTGAGGGAGGCTCTTTTCAGAACGCTTGACAAGAGGAGCGAGGCCATACAGCTTATGGCACACGACTTTGAAAAATTTAGACACGATGCTCGAAGGGTGAAAGCACACGCGGTAAATAACCTCGACAAGCTTCTTCAACAATTTATCCAAAACTGTGAAAAAAGGGGGGCTAAAGTCTATCTGGCGAAAGATGCGGAGGAGGCGTGTCGAATAGTTTACCGCATAGCTGAGGAGAAGAATGCTCGTCTAATTACGAAGAGCAAGTCGATGACCACGGAGGAGATTGGGCTTAACCAGTTTCTCGAAAAGCATGAGCTCAAGGTTGTCGACACCGATTTGGGTGAGCTGATTGTCCAGCTTGCGGGTGAAAGGCCATTCCATCTCGTTTATCCCGCCGTACATAAAACACGTCAAGATGTTGCGGAGCTCTTTAGCCGAGAAGCGGGAAGGAAGCTGAGCGACGACATCGGCGAGTTGATGAACTTCGCCCGAGAATATCTGAGAGAAAAGTTTCTCACAGCCGACTTGGCGATAACAGGGGTAAACATAGCCATAGCGGAGACAGGCACCGTAATTGTGGAGACAAACGAGGGGAACGATAGACTGGGCAACATCCCCGCCAAAACATACATAGCAGTCATGGGTATGGAGAAGCTTGTCGAAAAAATCGAGGACGCTCTCAAACTCATAGTGGCGCATCCAGTAAGCTCAACGGGCCAGTGGCTCACAAACTATGTCTCATTCCTCTCGGGGAGAACACCCCTCGCAGGCCGTGCCGAGGAACGTGAGATGCACATAGTCATAATCGATAACGGACGCTCAGCGATGCGTGATGACCCTGTTTTCCGAGAAGCACTCTACTGCATTAGATGCGGCGCATGCATGAACATCTGCCCCACCTACTCATCCCTCGGAGGACACGTTTTCGGACACATCTACACAGGACCGATAGGAATACCTTGGACCGCTTTTGTACATGGTCTCGAGAAAGCCGCTGAATTCGCTCCCCTATGCATATCCTGTGGGCTTTGCAGAGAAATCTGCCCAACGATAATCGACATGCCCTACATGATTGCCGAGGTAAAGCACCGCTACATCCAGAAGGGTGGACAAATGTTTGTCAACAAGGTTGTCGAAAGCTATGAAACAGCCTATAGAGTAGGCTCGAAGTTTCCACGTCTCTTTAACCATCTCATCTCATCAACCACAACACGTTTTTTGATGGAGAAGTTTCTGGGCATAGAGCGTAGAAGAACATTACCCAAGGTCGCCGCCAAACCACTTGACAAGCTTTTGCTTGGAAAAGTTGTCGAGAACGGTGCCGATGCCCTCTTTTTCGCCGACTTTTTCGCGAGATATCTGAGACCTGACATCGGAGCTAAGGCCGTGGATGCCCTGATACATGCGGGTTACAGAGTTTCGCTTCCGCCCCAGCGCTCAAGCGGATACCCATACTTCGCCTACGGAGACCTTGACAAAGCAAGGAAACAGGCGGAATACAACGTGCGTAACCTTTCCAAGGCACTCAGCGATGGCGCAGTAATTGTCTCTATCGAGCCGACAGCCACATACACTCTCAAACACCTCTACCCCAAGCTACTCAACCACATCCCAGAGGCCGAGAAAGTATCCGAGGCAACCACCTCCCTAACCATGCTGCTGCACACACTCACCAAAGATGGCAAACTGGAGGCTAAACCAGTGATTGAAGGACGAGCGGCAGTCCACGTACCATGTCATGAAAGAGCCTTTAACTCATGCCGCGAAGTCGTGGCGCTGCTAGAGTCGGCGGGAATTGAGGCTACAGTGGTGGAGACGGGGACTTGTTGCGGCATGGCTGGCACATTCGGCATGAAGCACGGCGTACTTGGCTACGAGCTATCCAACGTGGTGGGAGAAGAGCTTTTCAATAGAATGAAAGCAAGCAGCTGCAGCTATGTGGTCTCGACAAGCAGCGTATGCAAAATACACATCAGCGACGGCACTTCATTACCCGTCTACCATCCCCTCGAAACTCTCGAATTCACCGCCCCACGTAAGCGATAAAGTCAATCTCCACCAGAAACTCTTTCCGCGGAAAATGCGCCGCAACAGTTGTTCGAGCCGGTGGATTCTGTGGAAAATATTGGCTATAGACCTCGTTCATCGCCGCAAAGTCATCCGGGTTCGCCAGATACACCGTGGCTTTGACGACATGTTCAAAAGACAAGCCTGCAGCTTCGAGAACAGCTCTGGCATTTTCCATAATCCGTCTAGTCTGAGAACTAACATCGGTTTCCTCGACCTTTCCTGTAGCAGGGTTTATCGCAACCATGCCTGAGAGGAAAAGAAAATCGCCAACCCGAACAGCCTGCGAATACGGGCCTATCGGCTTAGGAGCCTTCTCCGTAAAGATAATCTCCTTCCTCATGCATGACCACCTGATTCACCTCATTTAAGCTTTGCATTATCTCGACCGTAGAGCATAGGTTAACAAGCCGAGGATGACTCCCACGATAAACCCGAGGGCTGAGTAGTTGTTTGAAGCAAGCAGCGAGGCTAGGAGGTTTACGCCGTTGAAAAACGCGGCGATCACCTGTTCGGGGGTAAGCGGTGAGCTTACACCCGCGAGTGATATGATAAACGGCAGCAAAACCGCTAAAACAACCACCAGAATTAACACCTTCCAGAAACGCAGCAACGCAAGACCAGCCCCGAACCCTATGAAAAACCATATAATCGCGAGAACAGTCGACTGGTCAATCTGCAGGTTCATCAAACCCGATTCATTCACCACTCCCTATATACTTTTTACCCACCGGGTAACAGAGGAGACTAGATGTCTTTCGTAGATGATTGGCTGGCCGAGACGATGAGACATGTTAACGATGCTCTCCCCCGCCGAGCCGAGAAGCTGTCGACGCTGCTGGAGATGGAGAAACCATTTGTTGAAACAGTAGGAGGAGGCCGTCACTATTTTGACAGAAGCGAGCTAGAAGAGCTGTTGATAAAATTGCCGAGAGAGGTTTCTGAGAACCTTTACCTTCCAATCGTCTTCGCGAAAAACCTTGAGATGGGCGAGAACACGTACATAGTCAAGGCAAGGGGCTCGGAGGCGGAGGCCTTCCGCATACTAATGGGCCTTAGAGAACTACCACGAGTTGACAACCAGCCCTACACCTACAAACCCCTAGTCGCGGAATTCATCAACAGATACCCAACCCTCGCCGTAATAGGCTACATATAAGCGACGTCTCTATTGTAGGCTGCTGTACAAAAAAGACGCCCTGGAGACGTCGCATACACGGGCCCGGTGGGACTTGAACCCACGACCCCCGACTTAGAAGGCCGGTGCGCTATCCATTCTGCGCCACGGGCCCTTACGGTTGATGAAAAACGGTGTGGAGTATTTGAGCTTTCATTATCTGTAGGCCCATCCGACGAGGCGTTTTTCGAGGATGGCGAAGACTAGGAAGAGGCTTATGCCGATGAAGGAGATTACGAGGAGGCCTGCGAAAACGAGTGGGACGTCGAAGCGGGATGAGGCTGCTATCATTAGGTATCCTGTTCCCTCGTTGCTTGCGACGGATTCGGAGATGACTGCTCCGACAAAAGCGAGTGTGGATGCTACTTTTAATGAGCCGAAGAAATAGGGCATGGACCTCGGCACCCCTATCTTGACGAATATCTGTGTTTTTGAGGCGCCTAGGGAGCGGAGGACGTCTCTTATCTCGGGTTCTATTGTTGCCAGTGCGACCGCGACATTGACGACGATGGGGAAGAAGGAGATGAGAAATGCTGTGAGAACCGCTGGCACCTTCCCTATGCCGAACCATATCACGAGAATCGGGACGATTGCCACCTTGGGGATGGTGTTGAAAGCGACCAGAAGCGGGTACACGGCTCGGTAGATTATCGCCGAGTATCCGACAGCTAATCCTAGCAAGAGGCCGAAAACGATTGAAAGCCCGAAACCTATCAAGGTAGCTTCAAGAGTTGCATAGGAGTGACGGATGATGATCGGGAAGTTGGCGAGCATAACCTCCACAGTTCTCGAAGGAGATGGAAGTATAAACTCTGGAATAGCGAAGATTCTTGTTACCGCTTCCCATAGAAGGAAGAATCCAGCGAAGACCGCTGTCGGCAATGCGTAGTCTTTAACGGCAGATACAAAAAGGGAGGAAAGAGACTGTTTCGACATCTACTTCACCTGAATCATTTCACGAAGCCTGTGCATCTGCTCCACGAAACGATCTTCATAAGATATGTCGATCTCCCTAGGCCGTGGATAGTCGGACACCATCGTGCCTATTACTGTTCCAGGCCGTTTGCTCATGACATAGATGATGTCTGAGAGGTAGATGGCTTCTCTGAGGTCATGTGTGACCATTAGGACTGTGCATCGTGTTTGAAGCCAAAGGTTCTGGAGCACGTTCCAGAGTTCTTCGCGGGTGAAGAGGTCGAGGGCTCCAAAGGGCTCGTCGAGCAGAAGTATCTCGGGGTCGTGTATTAGGGCTCTGCAGAGTGAGACGCGCTGCTGCATGCCTCCAGAGAGCTCCCATGGCTTTTTGTCCGCGAAGCCCTCGAGACCCACAAGCCTGAGCAGCTTCAAAGCCTTCTCGACATAGATGCTTCGGTTTTTCTGGAGCTGAGACCTGTGGGGCTCCACAACCTCGAGAGGAAGGAGAATATTCTGCAACACGGTGCGCCATGGGAGAAGCACAGGGTTTTGGAAAGCCATTCCAACTATTGGCAGAGGCTTCTCCACTCTTTTTCCATCGATGAAAACCTCGCCTTCACTCGGCTGAATAAGGCCTGAAACGATTTTTAGGATGGTTGTTTTGCCGCATCCACTCGGGCCAACTATCGATGTGAAGCTGCCCTTCTCAACTACGAGGTTAACGTTTCGCAGGGCCTCAAGCTCGTTTAACGTTCTAAACCCGGATTTGGAGACATATCTGAGGCTGACGTTTCTAAGCTCTATCAAACGTTTCCCACGTAGATAAAAATGTGGTGATTTTTAGATTGTGCGCTCTTCTTTCGGCGGAAGGAACCTGTCGGTAAACACCTCGTCGACTGAAGGTGTTCTCGGAAGATTGAAGGCCTCTACGACGCTTTTGATTGCTCTCTCAAGACGTGCCTTGTCAACGGCTCCCAGCCCGTTTCTCCTAACCTCCTCCGTCACCATGTTGTCTTTGATGGCGAGCTTTAGTCTCTCGAGCTCAACGTTTCGGTCGACAAGTGGGTCACGTTGCTTGACGAGGTCGGCGGCCATCTCGGGGTTGGCTATCACCTCTTTGAAGGCTCGGTTGACGGCTCTGACAAACTTAGCCACGGCATCTGGATGCTGCTGCATAAAGTCTTTCCTCACCATTATCGCGTTTCCATAAAGCTCCACCCCGTAATCAGTGTACTTGAATGCAATTATGTCGTTGGGGTTTACGTTTAGGGCTAGGAGGTTGAGGTAGCCTGTGAAGTAGAACCCTGTTATGGCGTCGACCTCGCCTTTTACCAGTGATGGCTCTCGCAGGGGCGGAGACATGCTGACCCATTCAACCTTGCTGGGGTCTATGCCTGTCGCCTTGGCGAAGACTGGGAAAAGCCGCCTAGGCGCGTCGCCCTCGGGTGCACCAATCTTCTTGCCCTCCAAATCTTTCGGCGAGTTAATCCCTTTGCCTTTGAGTGTAATCACTGAGTAGGGCGGGTTGTTGAGGACGACGTATACCGCTATCAGCTCTTTTCCCGGGTTCTTAACGTTGAACTCTATCATGGCGTCGAGGCTTCCGTAACCCATTTGATATGCGCCTGAAGCCACTTTTGTGACCGCGTCGGCTGAGCCATAGCCTCTGTCAACGATAACAGCTAAACCCTCCTGCGCAAAGTATCCCTTCTCAAGGGCTACAACGAAAGGCGCCTGAGGCCCTTGAATCGCCCAGTCGAGGACAAACTTTATCGAGACAACCTCGGTTCGTGGAGGCGGCATCACGATGGGGCTGATGAATATTCCGGCTACGAGACCTATCACGAGGAAGACCACGGCTACACCCAAAACCCTAACCGACACCATAGCGCAAATAATCATAATTATTGATCATAATTAAGCATTACGAGAGTTTGGGAGTCTATTTTATAATCATAGAAGGCATGCAGGATTATTTTTGCCCCAAGAACATGTTTAGTTTACATGCGGCGTAACGTCTTTAACTCACTGAACCTGACATGGATGATGGCTTGGGATTTGGGAAACATGGTTTGAGAAGGCGAGGAAATTCGTCAAATATCCTGAGGATGATTTCCGGCTGGGCCGTTATGATTCAGCTTCCTTTTTCGCACAACAATCGGTGGAAATGCTTCTCAAGGGGGTTCTTGTAAAGAGGACGGAGGCAAGACCATACACTCACTCCATATCAGAGATGCTAAACACCCTTTCGCTGATACTTCAGAAGGAGGTCCCACAGGATATTTTGATCTGTGCATCCAAGCTGGAGAGACATTATGCTGCGGCGAGATATCCAGACACGGGGGTGGTGGATTATGGGAAGTGGGATGCTGAAGAAGCGTTGGAATGCATGCGGAGGATAATCAGGTATGTCGACGAGTTGGGTGAACATATCTAGGAAGTTGTCCACGTTGAAGGAGAAGGAGTTTGAGGCGGTTAGAGATATGTTGTGTGGAGATTCGGTTCTTGTGATTTTGTTTGGGTCGCGGGCGAGAGGTGAAGCGACACCCTTGAGTGACTATGATGTTCTTGCAATCAAGAAACAGAGGAGTGATAGGGTTGTTTTGAAGTGGCCTGCGCAAATCTTTAACTACACGGTTGACGAGGTTTTTGAGGAACTGCTGCGTCTTAACACATTGGTGCTGGATGCTGTTTTGGAGGGCATTTTTCTGTGTGGAGATGAAAAGCTCTTTGAGGAGTTGAGGAGAGAGGCGGAGACGATTGTCGAGAGGCGGCGGCTGAAGAAAGCTGAGACGGGGTGGGTTTCCCGCGCTGTGCTCCGAGACGGCGGTGTTTAGAAGGTGAGGATGGTGAAGCCGTTCAACGCTGCTTCGGCGACGACGGCGGTGGAGTCGTCGGCTATGAAGAGGTTTTTGTCTATTTTTTCCTCAAGTTTGTAGACGCGGAGGTTTCCTGCACATACCGTGCATCTTACTCCTGCTTGGTTCAGCTCTGTTGCATAGTGTTTGACTATGTCGTAGTGTTGGTTGTCCGGGTCGAGGAGAGTGGTTCCGGGGCCGACGAAGAGTAGCTTTACCTCGGTTGCGATTTTTTCCTTGGCTATGTTTCTGGCGATGCGGAGGCCTTGTCTCGCTTTCTCAAAGTCGCTGGGACCTGAGAGGATGATGAAGAGTATCCGTGTCTGTGTCATTTCGCCACGACATAAATGGCTGGTTTAAGCGGAAGAGCTTGTTTAGCCTTGGTTTTTTCTCTATCGCCTGTCGCGTCTTCTTCTCCGTGGAGAGTTGTCTCGATGTTGAGCTCGTGTTTGACGAAGTCTGCAAGCTCTTTGAGTAGATTTGTCTCCTTTTCCAGCAATTGTGCAACCAAGGCTGCTGGCTGCTCTGTTAGCGATGATGCTTTCTGCGTCAAATCTCTGATGTTGTCGGCTATTTTCCGGATGGTGGAGGGGTCTTGCCGGAGGAGCTCGGGCCTGTTTCTTTTCACCGCCTCGAAACCGTTGGACTCTTGGCTGGACAGCATCACCTTAGCTGCCTCATGTTTCCATCCAGCGGCACGGTATAGCTTGACCTCGACAGGCTTGCCCTTCACCAGCCCCAAAACCTCACGCACATCAGACAGCAAACTCTCCAACACCATCTCAGAGAAAATCACCCTACCTCTCTCCGAACCCGTGGAAGGCTTGGGCCACTCCTGTAGAGATGCATACCCCTTCTTGCCGAGTTTCTCCCACGCCTCTTCAGCGGCGAAGGGCGCGAATGGTGAGAGAATGAGAATCCACTTCTCTGCAAAAACTTTAGCCGCACGCGTTATCCTATCCCTATTTCTCCGTGTGTACCAGCGCCAGTTGTTGAGCATGCCGTAGACCGCCTCGCTGCAGGCCGACCTCGTCTTCAGCTTCTCCAGATTCTCTGAAACAATCTCACAGCTTCTATCCGTGGCCGCGAGAAGCCATTCATCGCACGGCCCCTCGTCATCGCTTGCCTCGTTCGCTATTTTCTCGATGATTGTTAGGAAGTTTTTGACGAATGCGCCTGCTTCCTCGGCTGCTTTCTCACGCCAGTCAGGGTCGTCAAGGTCTTCTGCGCTGAGCAGGAGAGCAAGCCTTGTTGCGTCGCTTCCATGTCTTGCGAGAGCTTGCTTGAGTGTTACGAAGTTTCCCCTGCTCTTCGACATCTTGTTTCCCTCGATGGTTATCATGCCGTTCACCGCCACACCACGTGGCCAGTGCCTCTCCTCGAAAATCCCCGTGTGATGGAAGAGGTAGAAAGTTAGATGGTTTGCGACAAGGTCTTTTCCCGAGACACGGAGGTCCACACCATACCAGTAGAGAAACTCTCTCCTCATAGACTCGAGATGTTCCTGCTCTAGACCGTATTTCTCAGCTAGTTTGCGCGGGTCGCCGAGTCCGAGGAAAACATAGTCAAAGACTTCGACGCCGAGTTTAGCCGCTTTCTCAGGGAACTTGTTGAGGATTTTGCTGATTGTGTAGAGGGCTGGGTAGATGGTTGAGTCGCTGAGCGTCTCGATTATCCAAGACGGGTCCCATGGAAGACGTGTTCCGAGACCGGTTTTCCGTGTGCACGCCCAGTCATGAAGCCAGTCAACAACATTCAGAAGCCATGTCCGCGCAGCCTCCGGATAAACATTCATAGAGGATATGAGCCGCTTCACCCTCGCTTTCCATTCAGTGTTTGAGAAGTTGAGAAACCACTGGTCGTCAACAATCTTGACTATGCATTCGTCGCCTGACCTGCAGATGACCTTGCCTGAAAGGTCGTAGAAGACATCGCCATCACCATTCTGCTTCAGCCTCTCGATGACCTTCTCCCGGGCAACAGAGACCGAAACATCCCGAAACTCTTCTACAACCATCTTCCCTGAATAAAACTCCTTGGAGTAAATTTCTCTGGTTAATTCCTCGAGCCTCTCATCCAATTGGCTGGTTATCCCCGCTTTCTCCACAGCATCCACGGCAGGATGTTCGCCGAGACCGGGTGTCTCTATCACCTTGATAGGCTGTATCACTTCGACAAGCTTGGGGTCCAGTCCTTTTTCCCGCAGATGGCCCGGGTTGTTTCTAAGCTCTTTGACCGCGATGTAGTCGTAGGGTGCGTGCGCGGGCACGCTGTAAACCACGCCAGTTCCCAGAGAGACGTCCACAAACTTCGCGGGCAGAATCGGGACAGCCCTACCCGTAAACGGTGACCTCACATATTTCCCCAGCAGCTCATGTCCATTCATCTCCTTCACCACTTTGCCAAGACCAAGTTGCTCACCCAGCTTCGCAACAGCCTCTCTGCTCATCAGAAGCTTGACGCCGTTCCGCTCAACCACTTGGTAGACACCATCGGGATGTATCCAGACGTTTGTGACACCGAATATCGTCTCGGGCCTCAGAGTAGCCGCTGCAAGCTTGACCCCATCCAGCTCGAAGAAAACCATGGTATATTCCTCAGGGTAGATGCCTTCTCCACGCAGCCTGTCATGGTCACCTGTCGCGCTCTGACACTTGGGACACCAGACGACTGGATGCCGTCCCTGAACAAGCAATCCATTCCGCCTAAGCACATGATACTGCCACTCGATGAACCTGCTGTAGTAGGGATGTAGATCTGTTGTATGAAATTCGCGACTCCAGTCAACCGACCAACCCATCGCGTCCACGACCTTCCTGTTCTCTGCGGTGTAGTAGGCGCAGATGAACTCGGGATGGGTGAAGTTGTTGAGCAGGCTCTCGGGAACACCGTCTATTTCGAGAAGCATTCGTTTAACGGATTCGTCGCCTTTCTTCAGCCTCTCGCTTGTTCCCGCAACAGCCTCACCCGTCCAGTGCCACGCCCAAGGAAACAAAACATTATAGCCTCTCATCCTCATGTAGCGAGCAACAGCATCCCCGCGAGTGAATGTGAAGCCATGCCCAAGATGCAGAGGCCCGTTCTGGTAAGAGTAGGGAACGCAGATGAAAAATTTTCGCCGCCCAGGGTCAGGATGTGCTTCGAAAACCCTGTCTACACGCCATCTACTAATCCATTTGGCTTCATACGGCTTAGGCGAGGAAATCGTTGTCTCTCCTCCCAGCCGAAACCCTTGCTCAAGCAGCTGTCTAACCTGGTCCGTCAACCTCTGTGAAAAGCCCCGAAGCCTCTAATTTATGTTATGTTATGAAGTGTCCTGACTCTATGTCGGGCATGTCTTTCTTCACCCGCTGGGCTGCGACCTCCGAAGCCTCCCGCAGAATCGCCTCGGCCTCTGGGTCCGCTATTGATGTTCCGATGTAGGTGTCTGAGACGGTGCCGACGCTGACTGATAGGTCTTCGAGAAGGTCTTGGACGCCCCGTAGCCCGCTGGAGATCTCGGGCATCACGCCTCCTACATCTTTCTGAACAGCCATGACAACGGCTGCGACGGGTCCGATGACTTTCCTCACCTCATTATAGTCTCGGACAGCCTCGAGCCTGAGAACGACTCCTTCGAGCGAGGCTTGGCTCCTAACTGTTGCATGCATCATTTTACGTAGCTGCGCGAGCTCGTTGGCGTAAACAGCTGCACGCTCCTCATCCTTCTCCATCTTTGCGCGGACGATTTGGTTGAAGAGCTCCCTACCTCTCATCTGCATCGCTCGCGCCTTGGAGTCCATCCTGTTCTGAATCGTCATAAGCCGTGTAACTATCTCTGACAGTCTCTGGTCGAAAGGCGGCTTAGGAGGCTCCTTCTTCCTGAACAACCGGAACATCTCCGATGACGGTGATTCCCTGCTCTGGGATAAAAATGCTGCATCAAAAAAATGGGGGATGTATCTATGGGTATTAACGTGAGATGGCCTACTCTGCTCTTCGTCGCCACATGATTATGTAGCCGAGGCCTCCGCAAGCCACTCCGATAGCCAGCAGGAAAATGAACATCGCTATCCACGTCGGATACCCCAGAGGAATGCCGTAGAAAATGTTTGTATGTACTTGTCCAGCGTTCCATCCACGGCCGCCCACCTCAGGCGGAAGCATAGCCGCTCCCCCTAGGTATCCGCCCACCATCATCAGCCAAGTAGCGCCTATGACGCCGACATTCATTAGAATGAGGTGTAGCCAGGCTAGGGTGTTGGCGATGCCTTTGTAGGGTTTGCCGAGCACGTTTTCGATGTAGTGGTAGAAGAGGGCTGTGACGGCGACTCCGATGACTCCGACTATGAGGTAGCTGAGGTAGCCGACGGTAAACCATGTACCGGCGCTGCCGAAGGCTATCACCCTGCTGAACTCAGGCTTCATGAACCCCAGCTGCCCAATCACCCAGAACAAAGTGTTACCCACAGCCAAAGCTCCCTGAACATATGCCGCCACTATGAACCTCGTCGCCCACTTTCCCTTAAGGGCCTCCCGCGCCATCACGTCAATAACCACCCCACCCATTTATAAAACATCCTGTCTACAAAATTATACATCTGCGCAACTTTGCTCAGGAAGTATATAAGAAGCGATGTGTAAAAGCTCGGCGAAGGGCCCGTGGCCTAGAATGGATAGGGCGTCGGCCTGCGGAGCCGGAGGTCGTGGGTTCAAGTCCCACCGGGCCCGTTTACAAAAATTTTATTGCCAACATGTATGTCCCATGTTTGGATGCTTCTCTGGGAGCCTTCCGCGGACACAATAGCCAACTCCAACATGAACTCTTTCATGAAGTTTGTCGACGACCACGAGGGTCTGGGTCTCGATGTTTTCGAGAAGGGGAGCTACTTCAAGCTGTATCAATGGTCTGTAACCAATATACCGAAGTTCTGGATGCATGTCTGGGATTTTTTCGAAATAAAATGCTCTAAACGGTTTGACGCCGTTGTGGATGACTTGTCCAAGTTTCCAGGCGCCCGCTGGTATGTGGGGGCGCGGCTGAACTTTGCCGAGAACCTTCTCAGGCACAGAGGCCACGAAGCCGCGTTGATAGGTGTGCGTGAGGATGGTGAGACGCGTACGATAAGGTTTCTCGAGCTCTACAACGAGGCAGCCGCTATTGCGAGGGGGTTAAGGGAATTGGGTGTAGACGCCGGAGACAGGGTAGCTGGATATTTGCCCAACATTCCAGAAACAGTGGTGGCGATGCTTGCGGCAACATCGCTCGGCGCTTCGTGGTCTTCTGTCGGGACGGAGCTGGGCGTTGACGCCGTCGTCGATAGGATTGGGCAAATTGAGCCGAAGGTGTTGTTCACGGTTGACGGATATCTTTACAGGGGTAAGGTGTTTGATGTTTTGGATAAGGTGAAGCAGGTTGTTGAACGAGTTGCATCTATTCAGAAGGTTGTTGTCTTTCCGTATATCGGTGAAAGCCCGCGGATAGAGGGCTTGGCTAAGGCCGTGCTCTATCCCGACTTCAAGGCACGTGAGGGTGGAGCGATGAATTTTGCCCAAGTTCCTTCAGACACTCCTCTCTACATCATGTTTTCATCAGGGACAACGGGCAAGCCCAAGTGCATGGTCCAGCCCGTGGCAGGTATCTTGGTCAACCAGCTCAAGGATGTGGTTATTCACAGCGACCTCAAACGGGGAGAGGTAATCACCTACATCACGACGCCCAGCTGGATGATGTGGAACTGGCTGGTTTCATCCCTCGCCGCAGGAGGGACAGTGCTCCTATACGACGGAGACCCCAACTACCCCGACTGGAGAAAGATGTGGCGCCTCATCGACGAATACGGTATATCTATCTTTGGATGCAGCGCGAGCTACATCAATCATCTAAGAGGTGTTGGGGCCTCTCCACGGCGCGAGTTTGGGTTGGAGAGTCTGCGGCAGATAAATCAGACTGGTTCTCCGCTTTCCGCCGAGGGCTTCAAATGGGTATATGATGAGGTGAAGAGAGATTTGCACTTCAACTCCATCTCAGGGGGTACAGATATTAACGGCACTTTCGCAATCGGCTCCCCAATACTCCCGGTTTATGCAGGGCAGGTTCAGTCCCCTGCGCTGGGGATGAAGATAATGTGTTATGATGAGAGGGGTGAGCCGGTTTTTGACAGGGAGGGAGAGCTTGTATGCGAAGCACCCGCGCCACCCATGCCTCTCTATTTCCTCAACGACCCAGGTGACGAGAAATACCTTGACGCATACTTCCGCTACTACACCCACAAACGTGTCTGGAGACACGGCGACTATGTCATCTTTCACAGCGACACTGGTGGGATAACTTTTCTCGGCAGGTCTGATGCAGTCCTCAAGCCATCCGGCGTCAGAATAGGGACTGCTGAGATATACTCTATCGTGGAGAGCTTTAGAGAGGTTGCGGACAGCTTGGCTGTTGGACAGGAGTGGAGAGGAGACCAGCGCATCATACTCTTCGTCAAAATGGCTGAGGGCTATGTTTTGACGGAGGAGCTGAAGAACCGGATTAAGCAGGCTCTCCGCGAAAGAGCTTCGCCACGCCACGTCCCAGCCATCATCATGGAAGCACCCGACATACCATACACATACAACATGAAAAAAGTCGAGATAGCCGTTTCAAACATCATCAACGGAAGAAAAGTCACCAACAGAGAATCCATCCGAAACCCCGAGTCGCTGCACTTCTTTGAAAAAGCAGCGGAAATTCTGCGTAGCGGCTAAAGCTTAATTATTTTAAATGTTGTATAATCTTCATGCTTCCTGATGAGCAGGTTTTGGTTCTTCAGACCGCTGAGAAGGTTGGTGAGAGGTTTGGGCGGAGGAATTGGGTTGCTTATGGTCGTGAGAGAAGGGAGCCGGCGCCTCTTTGGGAGGAGCTTTTGAAATCTGGCTTGACTGGGGCCGGTGTCGTAGAGGGGTCGGGAACCCTCGACGCCGTGCTTGTTCAGGAGGGGTTGGCGAGAGCGGGTATTCCGCTGCTACATTTTCTCACAACCCATTTCTCACGGGTCATGATAGCTAGGCATGGCACGCGAAGTCAGTTTGAAAGATTTGTGGACCCTACGGTCAAGCATGCAAAAAAAATCAGCTTCGCCTTGACTGAGTCTGAGGCCGGCTCCGAGACTTGGCGGATAAAGACCTTCGCGGAGAGAAGGAACGGCGGGTTTGTTTTGAACGGCCAGAAAACATTCATCACAGGGGCCCGGGAGTCGGATTATCTGGTCGTCGTGGCGCGGACAAAGCCCCTCCAAGAGGTTTCGGACAAGAGGGATGGGATTTCCGTGTTTGCGCTCGAGACACGAACGAGCGGGGTTATGTTTGAGCCGCTCAACATCGAGCTTTACTCTCCCGAGACACAGTATACGGTGTATTTTGACATGGTTGAGCTGGGTGAGGAGAATCTGGTGGGTAGGCTGGACCGTGGTGTGGAGGTTTTGTTCGACGGGTTGAACGTTGAGCGTATGCTTATCGCGGCGTGTAGCATCGGGTTGGGGGAACATGTTCTACGGAGGGCTGTGGAATATGGGCGTCAGAGGGTTGTCTTCGGGCATCCCGTGGGAAGTTATCAGGGGCTGCAGTTTAGGATGGCGAGGGCCAAGGCGAGGCTCGAGGCGGCGCGTATGCTGAACTATGAGGCGGCGAGGCTTTTTGACGCCGGCAAACCCTGTGGAGCTGAGGCTAACATGGCGAAGCTTGTCGCGTCTGAGGCTGGGTTGGAGGCTTTTGAGGCCGCTATGCAGACCTTCGGGGGAAACGCCTATGACCTTGGCACAGACATCATCACCCTCTACCCAGTCATAAGGCTCTTTCTCACGGCTCCCGTCGCCAACGAGCTGATACTCTCATACATCGGCACCCACGTCCTCGGCCTCCCCAAATCATACTAGAGGTGAATTCATGACCGAGGTCTATGTAGCAGGTGTCGGCGAAATCCCCTGCAAACCATCCTATCCACAAGATTTCCGCGAAATGCTCTTCAAAGCATTCAAAAACTGTCTCGAAGACTCTGGGATAGATGTCTCCGAGATTGACGCTGTGGTGGCTAGCGGCCTAGACTTCTTCGAGGGAGTAAGCATCACCGACTCCTATACACCCGACCAAGTTGGTGGAAGGCTTAAGTTCAACACTCTTGTCACAAACGACTCGCTCAACGCATTCATCCACGGCTACATGCTCATCAAAACAGGCTGGTTCAAAAACGTTCTAGTTACAGCCTACGCCAAAGCCTCAAACATACTCAACTACGGAGAAATAGTGCTAAACACCTGGGACCCGCATCTTATCCGCCCCCTTCTGATTCATCACTTCTCGATGGCTGCTCTCGATGCACAGGCCTTTCTTTCACGCAGGAGAGGTGAGCCACGCGACCTGTCCATCGTGGCCGCGAAGAACATCCGCAACGCTCAGCGTAATTCCGCCGCAGCATATGGAGCAGATACCGACATAGAGAAAATCGAGTCTGATGAGTTTGTTTCAGAGCCTTTGAGGAGAAGCCATGTGGCTCGCCTCTGTGACTATGCCTCTGTTGTGCTTTTGTCATCTGACAATCGTTCTGCGAAGGCTGTGGTGAAAGGTGTTGGGTTCGCTCATGGCTCTCATTCCTCTGATTTGTCGGAGAGAGTTTTCGGAAAGTTTGCCTGGGTGAGGCCAGCTGTCTCACAAGCGTTACCTAGTTCTTCGAGGAGGGTTGTGGAGTTTGTGGAGGTTTCTGAACCTTTTGCTTCTACGGAGTTGATGGTGTTGGATGAGCTGGGTGTCTACGACGGTGATGTTTTGAAAGGTGTTCGCGGTGGTGATTTCATGTTTGATGGAGCGTTGCCTATTAACCCGTCGGGTGGCTGTATCGGGATGGGTTATCCGCTTAACGCAGCGGGGCTGCAGCGAGTTGTTCAAGCGGTTAAGCTGTTGAGGATGGGGAGGTGGAGAGGATGCTTGGTAGCGTCTGTCGACGGCGAGGTTGTGGACGGCGGCTCAATTGTCGTGTTGTCTGCTGGGTGATGATGTGTGAGACGACGGGTAGCTATTGTTGGTGCGGGGATGACGTATTTCCGCTCGATGTTGCCCATGACTTCTGAGGAGATGGTTTTCGAGGCTGTGAGGAAATGCCTCGACGACGCTGGACTGGATGCTGGGGATGTTGATGCTGTGGTGTGTGGTTCGGCGCCCGATGCCTTCGACGGCTATCATCACAAGGGCCTCGTAGCTGTTGAGCCTTCTGGAGCCTTTGCCAAACCTTTTTCACGCGTCTTCGTTGGAGGCGGCACCGGTGTAGGGGTTACCATATCTGGATGGTGGCATATTGCATCAGGTCTGTTTGATAAGGTTCTGGTCGTCGCGTGGGAGAAGATGAGCCATCCCTATCCCCATGCACAGCCGCTTTTCCGCTCAATATTCGAGCCTATACTTGAGCAGCCTCTTGGCCCCAACCTCATCTGGATATTTGCCTTGGAGATGCGCCGCTACATGGAGAGACATAGGCTCGATAAGGAGCTTATCGCGAGGGTCGCGGTCAAAAACAAGGCCAACGCCATGGACCATCCATATGCACAGCTCGGAGCAAAAATAACCGTGGACGATGTCCTCAAATCACCCGTGCTCGTCTGGCCGGTGCATAGGCTCGACATCAGCCCCACATCAGACGGCGCCGTAGCTCTGTTGTTCGCATCGGAGCATGAGGCCAAGAAGATAACCGACACACCTGTCTGGGTCGACGGAGTGGGTGCATGCCTCGACAGCCAATATTGGACAAACAGGGACCTCAGCTACCCCTACTACGTGTACCTCGCAGCCCAGCAAGCCTACAAAATGGCGGGCATAACCAACCCGTTGAAAGAAATCGATGTATTCGAGCCCTACGACCCCTTCACATACAAGGAGCTACACCACCTCGACGCTCTTCTCGGCAAACCCGGACTCGCTCCACAGCTACTCAAAGAAGGTCAGCTGGAGAGAGACGGCGACCATCCCACATCACCTTCAGGAGGGTTGCTGGGCGTCGGCAACCCGATAGCCGCCGCAGGACTAATGAAGGTGGCGGAGCTTTACTGGCAGCTGAGCGGAAGAGCTGGAAAACGCCAAGTCCCAAACGCGTATGTCGGAGTTGCACAGGCCTGGGGTGATTTGATGCAGGTTGGACAGGTCGTGGTGTGCAGAGCATGACAAGCAGAATAATATACACACATGATTACCTGCAACAGCTACCTCAAGCATTCCGTCAACACCTTCTCAAAAACGGACTCAACAAAGAATATGGAAAGGATTGGGAAGATATTTTGAACAAAGAATATTCCGAGACATGGAGAGTTGAAAACCTTGTCCTCAGCCACTGGAAAATACTGTGCAGGTACGCACACACCCCTGGTGAGGCTCTTGCAGAGTTTCTCGTAGGACTCCGGGAAGGAAGGTTACTCGGAACACGGTGCAGCGGATGCGGGAGAGTGTTGATACCGCCGCGTCTCTTCTGCGAATGGTGCTTGAGAGAGGTCTCGGACTGGGTTGAGCACAGCGGCGAAGCATTCGTCTCAACCTATTCCCTGGCTTACATAGGCACTGACCCCGGGGTTAGGTTAGCCGAGCCAAACATCGTGGCAGTCCTCTGGTTCAAAGACACTGTTAAAGAGACTCCGTCTTCAAAAACAGTTCTCCACGCGGCTGGTCTGATGCATATGATACGCGAGTGCAGACCCGAAGATGTCAGAATCGGGATGAGGGTGAAACCCGTTTGGAGGCCAGTGGAGCAGCGGAGGGGAAGCATACTCGACATAAGCCATTTCAAGCCCGCGGGTGAATAGCCTTGGACATCGAAAGCCAATATGAATATCCGGCGGGCGTCGCCCTCTCAAAGTTCCTCGAAGGCCTCCGCAACGGCAAAATCATCGCAAGCAGATGCGAAAAATGCTTCTCAAAACATGTGCCGCCACGAGCATATTGTCTCGACTGCTTCAAACCCATCAACGAATACATCGAGGTCGACCCCGTTGCCGAAGTTCAAACCTATACCCGTTCACGCCTGCTCGCCTTCGGCGAAACAGGTGAAGAGATTGTATGGGTTTTTGTGAGGTTTGTGGATACCTTGGGCGGGTTGCTTCACATGCTTGACACGGCGACGACGCCGCGGATTGGGTTGAAGGTTAAGCCGGTTTTCCGCGAAAAACGTGTCGGAAGCATTCATGACATCAAATGCTTTACCGCAGCTGACTAAACTCTTCCTTCTCCTCTATTAGATGCCACGGTGGTGTGGCGTAGACGTCCTCAAGTATCGACTCGGGAGGAAGAGGCGGATTCTTTTCGCATTCTTCTATAGTTTTTCGTATGGTCTCCTCGGCTGTTTGCCATAGTTTCTCATCCTCGTCCATGCTCCAGAGACCGCGTCGCAGTAGATGGCTTCGCAGCCTCGTGATTGGGTCTCTTCTCCGCCACATCTCAACCTCTTCATCATCTCTGTAACGTGAGGGGTCGTCGGCTGTCGTGTGTGGGCCAATTCTGTAGGTCACCGCCTCAATCAACGTCGGGCCCTCTCCGCGTCTCGCTTTCTCAACAGCCCTCTTCGCCGCAAGATAACACGCTACGACATCGTTGCCATCAACGCTAACCCCCTCAAA
>Ga0105162_1000288_pt1 | contig 33596 bp, 24 predicted proteins | sample JNZ201metaG_FD_81532 | JGI IMG/M metagenome (GOLD analysis project Ga0105162, IMG submission 81532) | Hot spring microbial communities from Jinze hot spring, China to study Microbial Dark Matter (Phase II) - JNZ 20120812A | ecosystem: Environmental > Aquatic > Thermal springs > Hot (42-90C) >...
AATTGAAAGTTTTTTATCTTCAACAAGTTTTTTTATACGATTGAAATTTTGCGGTTTAATTTCAAGATAATCAATGATCATTTGCATTTGTCCATCCGTCATAAAATGCTTGAAACCAGAGTTAGATTCAAGGAGTTCAAAAAGAGCATCCCACATATCAACTAAAAGAACTCTGTATTCTTCAAATGAGAGAACCCATTCCCTGTCCCAGTGAGATTGTGAGACAAAGTGATAGGTTACTTTTTTATCTTTCATCTTTCAAAAATTTTAATTTTAAAGTTCAGCACGAACAATTTTCGCACCCTCAACCATTGCCTTTAACTTAGCAAAAGCCCTATTTCTTGGCATAAACTTCATTCCACAATCTGGCGAAAGCCAAACTTTTTCAGGTGGAATAACATCAAAAACTTTTTTAATTCTATTTGCGACAATTTCAGGAGTTTCAACATTTGGGTCTTTCACATCAATTACACCTACAACAATTTCTTTATCTCTTGTTCCATATTTTTTGAAAAGTTCAAGCGGTTCAGCGTTATTTACAGCAAATTCTAAACTTAACTGCTTAGCATTTACATCAAGTAAAGCAGGAAAAAGATCCGAATACTGACCTTTAAAAAGCCGTTTTAATTGATAATTTCCGTAACAAACATGCAGGCAAAATTTAGCATTAATTCCTTCAATCATTTTGTTAAAAATTTCAACAAGCCACGGTAAATCCTCAGGATACCCAACCCACACTGGCTCATCAATTTGAACAAGTTTACAACCAGCGTTGACAACTTCAATTATCTCTTCTCTTAAAATTTCAGCCAAATCCTGAATAAGCTCTCTTTCATCTTTATAATACTCATTCGTTGCTCTCTTTGCAAGCATCTGTGGACCTGTGATTGTCACTTTTGTTTCTTTCGTTGTGTGTTCTTTCAAAAATTGCCAATGTCTTGCAACACCTATGCTTCCTATTCTTTTTACTTTATCAAAAATTATTGGATCTGGCATTTGAATTGACGGGTCAAGATTTCCAATTGGTTTCATTTTTCCATCAGTTTTAAATCCATAAATTCTCTTTGTAAAGAAATAAACCATCGTCTCTCGTCTTAATTCCCCATCTGTTATAACATCAACTCCGGCAAGTTCCTGATCTTTGATGCATGATTTGACAGCGTTATCGTGAGCTTCTTCAAGTTCTTCATCAGTAATGCTCCCATTTTTGTGCAAATCTCTTATGATTTCAAGCCATTTGGGGAGCGAATAGCTTCCAACAACTGTGGTCGGTAAAATTGGAAGATTCATAATGGTGAGTTTATTTTTGGTTTGGAAATTTTATAAAAGGGCGGGTCTTTAAAACCCGCCCCGCAGTTTTAAACTATTTTAAACCAAATCCAACCGTTATCCTGTGAACATTGTCAAGAAGTTTCATCTGTGTAAATGCATAATCAAAACTGACAGAATAATCACTAATGCCAAGTTTTGCACCAACTCCTACAGAAAATCCTTCAATCGTCGTTTCAACAGGACCACGCCAAGATGTTCCCTTATCTTTTGTTCCAGAGTAATTGAACTTATAACCCGCTCTAACAAAAAACATATTCCAAGCATCAAGCTCAACACCTGTGAAAAACAATTGCGGTAAATCCTGCGGTTGAACAAAATCAACAAATAATTTCCCAGTAAAACTTCCTTGATATGTGTAATGAAAAGAAGTTCCGATTGAGAACGAAAGCGGAATTGGAGATGCTATGTCATAATATCTTATATCCGAACCAAGGTTTGAAAGACGTGCTCCAATGTCCCAAAAATCTGTTACCTTATAACTTGCACCAAGGTCAACAGCAAAAGCGCTGGCACTTAAATCGTCAATTTGTTCGCGAAGATATTTTAAGTTAACGCCGATAGATAAAACATCGGTTACATTCCTTGCATAAGAAATGATAATTGCTATATCGCGGAAATTATAAGTTGAAGAAGTTTGCTGATCAATTTGTAGATATGCAAGATCAGGTGGTAATAAATCTCTATCAGCAGGTATATTACTCAAACCAAAACTTATAAGCCCAAATCCAACAGTTCCAATTTTTCCAAAGTTATATGTTGCTCCAAGAGCGACTTGAGCTATATCGGCAATCCAGCGGTTATAAGTGAATTCAATTGCGAGTTTTTTATCAGATAAAACAATTCCAGCGGGATTCCAGAAAATCATATTCGGTTCGCCTTTTAAAGTAGTCGCTGCAGAGCCGATGGCAACTTGCCTTGCACCAACCCCAACTTTTAAAAACGCAAGTGAATTGATTCCTGATTTTCTCACCTGTGAATGTGAATTTGATAACAAAAGTAAAAAGCTGAAAAAAATCGCAATTGTTTTCCTCATTTTTAAACTCCTTTTTGGTTTTTTATCTTAAAATTGCAAAATATCCAACTTGTTTGCCACCCTCATATTCAACAACATAAATGTATAAACCATTTGCAACTTCAATTCCATCCTTTGAAAACATATCCCAGGTGTAAGTCCCATCATTTGGATTTGGTGCAGTGAAATCAATTTTATCAATTATTTGACCCGAGACATCAAGAATCGTTATCGTGCATTTTTGAGGAAGATTGTAGAACAAAAGCTTATGCTGCGTTCCAATGTCGTGAAGTGCTGCTTTTTTATACGGATTTGGTCTGACACCTACCTTTTTAACTCCAGATGAAAGTTCAGCTGGCGTTGATGTCCTTGACTTAACAACGACAGTTGCACCGATTTTCTTTTGACCCTCTGCACTTGTTGGATAAAACGAATTTTGAGTCGCCCACGGATAAGTTCCCTCCCATAGACCGCTTGCGCCATTGACATTTACTCTCCCGGATTCAAGAACATTTGTGCTTCTTCCATTTATAGTCAATGGCGATGGTAAATTTTTGTATGCTGAAACATAGTACCAGTATGAGAAACCAAGCAAAACATCAAGCGCATCATCTTTAAAGGCATAATCATAACCACCGGATGAATTTGCATATTGTGAGAGCTGATTCTTCGGGATTATTTTTCTCACTTTGTAAGGACCCCAATAACCTGCTTGCATATCTTTCAAAGCACCAAAGGCATCAAACTTCGGATTTATCGGATCTTTGTATGTATCCTTTATATCCCCTTCTTCCATCTGCTCTGTATATCTTTGCAAAACTCTGAAACCAACATCAGTTGATTTAAACTTTGGAAATGCGCTTGCACGATAAATTTTATATCCACCAAAATTTGGATCATTTTCATCAGATGATTTTTTCCATCGGATTAGAACTTTATTATCATCGGTTATCTCAACTTTTATATCAGGAGAAGCTGGACCAGCTGGAACTTGGAAATAATTTTCATAAGCCCAACGAGCAGCTTGCAATGATCTTAACAATCCTGGCAATCTAAATCCTGCATATTCAGCGAAAACAACCGTAATTGCTTCACCAACCTCAAGTGAAAATGGACCACAACCTATGAAAGCATCACCATCAAAATTATGCTGTGCTGAATATCCTTTCGTCCATCCATCTTCCCAAACATTTTCAAAAACGTTTGTTGATTTTTTATCTCCGTCCGGTTTGCCTCTTTGTCCAGCTGGTTTTGGGACAAAAGAAAGTGGATCACCTACTGTTCCAGATTGGAAATAATTCGGGTTTGGATTCAAATCAAGAAGAGTTGTGCTATTGCTTTTACCACCATCTTTATACCATGTCCCCATCAAAATTGTGTGAATTAATCTTGCATCATTACGATTATCAAGTCCACCACGACCTGTGCCAGCTGAAAGATACCATCCTCTTTCAGGACCAACTCCAACAGGATGACTATCAAAAATTGTCTTTTTATCCAGAGCACCCGGAAGCCCAACTGAATCATTTTTAACCGCAAGGACAGTTCTACCAAACCAGACATCTGTGTACCAACCAAGTGGATATGCATTTAAGCCCATATCTCTTTTGCCCTGCGGTACGGAGTTTGGATCAGGATAAGCAGTGTAATTTGCTGGATTAACACCCGCATAACTTACGAGCGTAGCCCACGGTGCACCAGTTTCATCAGCATCTGCAATATAACCGCTGTTTCTCCCTGAACCAAACCTATTTGCGGTTCTTCTCCCGGTTACGCCAACCTCAGCACTATGCATTACCTCCGAAAACCATCCGACAACAAGAGCATTTATCCTATTATTTGTTCTTTCAGGTGTCCCATCGGCATTAACATCAAGAATTCCCACATTCTTAAATGTTAATCCAACGATTATAAAATCGTTGAAGTTATTCCAATTTTGAGTAAACTGCAAAATTCTAACCGTCACCCAGACACCAAGATTAGTTGGGAAACCAGATTCGTAATATAACGCATATCTATAACTTCCATCAGCATCAACTGTGAAATCAGGTTTAAGCCAAACAGGTCCTATGAAATAAGGTCCTCTCCCGAACAAAGCATCAAGTTTATTGGTATAAATCATAAACGCATAATTTTCGCTTGAACTTCTAATTTTTTGCGGATTGATATTCGGGCTATATTCAACAGCAATTATATCTTGTGCCCAGAAATAACTTATCGGGTAACCCCCAGGCCATTGTGCAGTTGGAGTTGACCATTGACGATCAAAGTTCCCCACTCTGACAAGATCCCAAAGTTGCGCAGGGTTATTTGCAGTTTCACTGTAATAAACACCTTGTCCTATTGGCAAGAACGAATCCCAAAGATCGCCGGCAATCATAACTGCTGAACCTGGGAATATATCATTTGGAACAGCTGGAGACATACCTTTGTAAAGTTCGGCATCATGAATTTTAACCTGTGAAAGTGAAATTGAGAAAAAAATCAGAGTTAAAATTGCAAACTTTTTCATTTTTAACCTCCTGTTAATTTTTGATTAAAAGTTTATGCTTATTCCAAAGTAAACTTCTCTTGCGATATCAAATGCGCTTGTCCCATCTCTGAAAACAGTAAGCCCAAGCGGTCCAGTTGGTATTTTCTTTTGCTCCCACAAAAGCTGACCTTCATCCGTTGTTCTATCATAGCCAATTATATTTTCACGGTCAAATAAATTCTTAATTTCAAGATACGGAGCAATTCTTACTTTCCCGAGCGAATAACCCGCTTCCAATCTCATATCTGTTCTTATATTCCAAGGACCCTCGCCAAGTTTCCTTGATCTTGGGTCAGCAAGTATAAGTGGATAAAGAAATCCGCTCGCTGCTGTTGTAAATGTGCTCAGACGAAAATCAACTGGAACACCTTTGAACGGCGCTGGAAAATCAAAGAAAAGTGAAAGTGAAATTCTATGCGGTCTATCATATCCCGTAAAACTTGAGGAAAGATTTGAAACAACATTCATCTCATATCCTGCAAAATACTTTGCATTTTCAAATGGCAATTTACCACCATATTTCGCACTATCACCACCAAGCGTTGAAAACGATGTAACATTTTGACCTCTCAACGCATCCGGCGAAACAACAAGATTCTTAATGTAGCTGTATGCATATGTCAATTTACCAGATAATTTAAAAAGATTAGCAACAGGCAAAGCTCTACTGTTAAGTGTTAACTCAATTCCTCTTGAATCAGCATATCCGCCGTTAAATCTTATAAAGTAAGTTATGGCAACGCCTGGTCTTGGAGTTACACCATAAGCAAGCGGAACATAATTTTCAATCGTTTTATAATAAGCGCTCAAATCAATACCAAAATAATTTGAAATCACATATTGTATTCCCATTTCATAAATTGTTGATTTTAACGGCTCTTGATCAACAAGCCAAACATTTGGCAATGTACCGTGCATTTCAGAATATGCATCAGCATAAAGTGATGCAAATGGTGGAACTTGCATTGACCTTGAAAATGAATAATACATTGATGCTTTATCTGATATTGGGTGCGATATTCCCAAACGAGGACCAATTAACCATTTCGTCTTAACATTTGTGTTTCTGCGGAGTATGTATCTATTAACTGTCAAGACCTCATTCGTCCCGCCAAGTTGAACTTGCTCAGTTTTAACATCATAAGGCGCAAAATAATTGTCAATTTCCTTCGCACCAGCATTGAAAGCATCCGCCCTCAAACCAACATTTACGATTATACCAGAATACTCAATTTTATCCTGCAAATAAAAACCTAACTCATACGGCTTAACGATATAATCTTCAACATCAAACCTTCCAACAACGGTGTATCTTCTCAAATGTGTGAACTTGTAAAATTTCAAATCAAATCCAGCGGAGACAAAATGATGGTTTGTGACCTGACTTTTGATATCACCCTTGACATTGAATTGACTCAATCTCTGGTATTCATAATATGCCCCAGGTCTTGCAAGTGGATACGGACCTGATGATGGAAAAGATGCCTCAGATTCAGATTCATTTCTCGGTGTTGTTGTGAAAAATTTAGTTTTATCTGTTTTGCTTATGTATTTTCTTATCTCTTCCGGCGTTGCAAATTTTATAAAGTCGCCGTCATCTTCATTGACTTCAACTTTTCCATCTCCATTGCTGTCAACAAAACCTGCCTCCGTTGGACTTGTCAAAAAAGAAACTTGCAATTCATAAAATGTCCTTGAAGACAACGCATGCGTCAACTTACCACTTAAAGCAAATGAACCTTTTGTATATTTCGGCACACCTTCAAGGAAAAATTTATAATTTTCGTTGAAAACCCTGTTTTTCCATCCAAAATAAAAACCTTGATCATTTACCAATCCAATCGCTGTCAATTTTATTGAAGGTGTTAAGTTATAAGTTAACTTGCCCGTGATGTCAAGCCGACGATTAAACTCATTTGGAAATCTACCGTAAGTTTCGTAAAACCTCACATCGGCGAAAAATCCCATATCTTTAAACAAACCCCCACCAAGCGACGCCTCAAATTCCGCCGTTGGCTTATTTCCATACCAGTATTTCCCCGGTGTCCAAGTGTAAAGTCTAGCTTTTGCTAAACTTGCGGGGTCACCTTTTGCTTCAAGAGCCCGTTTTTCACCGAAGTATTTATCCGCAGCTGTTGAGCCATCGGGAAGAAGCCCAAAGTAAAGATCAGGACCTTTGTGTGGAAGTTTTGAAGCATATCTAACATATGCTTTGCCTGAAATTCTACCTCTACCTTCTTTCAAAGTTATATTTACAACACCGCCGGTTGCCTGTGAAAGCTCGGCACTTGAAGCACCTGAATTAACACTTATCTCTTCAATTGCCCCAACCCCAACTTCCGCCACATTTGAATTTTCTCTAAATGTCAAACTTAATCCGTGATAAGTCGTGTAAAGATTCCCACCGTAATTTGCAGAAAAAGCTTCATAATACTTATCGCTAACATCTACACCTTCAATTAAAAATTTTGTCTCATATCTTCTTCCACCTCTGATATATCCAGAATAATTGCTCGGTGATATTCTCAAAGCCTCTTGAAAATTTGCAACAGGAAGCGCAGATATATCATCCGAGGTTATCATCGCCCTTGAACTTGTTTGAGAAATATCAATAAGCGGTCGCTCCGCTTGAACCACTACTTCTGGCAAACCTATAACTTCTTCCTTCAAAGCAACATCAAGAAAAGTTGTTTTATCCGCATTTACGATAACATTTTTAATCGTCGTCTTAACATATCCAACTGCTGAAACAACAACATCATATTTCCCTGGTGGGATGTTCAAGATGATATAATTCCCATTTACATCAGCTGCGGAACCCAAACGAGTGCCTTCAAGGATAACATTTGCTCCAGGGATTGGCTCTTTTGTCGCTTCATTATAAACTTTGCCTGATATTTTACCAGTTTGAGAAATTAACATCGCTGGAAGGAGAAACAAAAGAGGGATTAAAAATTTTAATCTCATAACAACCTCCTGTGTGTTTTGTAAATTAAACTTGAATTCACATAAAAAATAAAACACGAAAACGAATTTGTCAATAGTTTTTTCACAAATGTTAAATCGTTTCGCGAATGAAAAACAAAACCTATGAAACGGCACAGAAATTGTTAATCACCAAATTCAACGCTTCCCCCGCCATATCTTTGTATATATGGACCATTTTGCCAAGTTTCATCTTTAACCCACACAATTGCATCAACAGGGCAAGATTCAAAACAAAGTCCACACCCAGTGCAATTATCCTTATTTATAAAAGCAACTTTATCAATCATTTTGATTGAATCAAAAAAACAAATCTTAACACATCTTTCACATCCAATGCACCTTTCAACAACTACCTCAGCAACGGGTGGATATTTATCATAAAAATCAGGTGGCAGAGGTTTCAAACCAATGTATTTGCCCATAATTTAAAATTCTTTTCTTACCATTCTTCAAAAGTATTTCTCGGTCCGCTTTTCTTCTCCCCCGTCCATCTTACAATTAAATCTGGCTCAATAAGATTGCGTGATGCTATGCCCCGCACTTCTTCAAGATTTTCTATTTGTCTTTCAAGCATAAACGAAAGCAAACCTTCATTAATTCGTCTGATTGATCCCCATCCATTTACGATTATAACCGAGAGAATTTGAACGGTTTTCGCACCCAGCATTATGTATTTCAATGCGTCAACCCAGTTTAAAACTCCACCGGTGGCGCTTATGGTTATGTTAACTTCTTTATAAACTTCTGAAACATGCTTGAACACATAATACTTTGCCCACGGACCTCCAACACCAGCATAATAACCGTGAAGTATTGGTTTACCTGTTTCAATGTCAATTTCAAGACCTCTCAAACGATTGCATAATGTCACAGCATCAGCCCCAAGCTCAGAACATATTTTTGCCTGGGTTAAAACATCCGGACCAGGAGCTAATTTAACAAGAACAGGTATCTTAACATTTTCAACTACGGACTTTATCGCTTGAACAAAGTGAGTTTCAAATTGCAAGGTTCCAGGTTTATGTGGTGAAGATATATCAAGCTCAATAGCATCTGCGCCTGCTTCTTCAATCCCTTTCGCAAGATATATCCAATCACTAGGCTCATCTGCAAACGCACTACCGATGATCATTATGTCTGAAATTGATTTTGAAATTTTCACAAAGTTGAAGTAATCATCAACCGAACCACTATACGCTTGCTCATAAGAATAAAGCGTGAAATATTGTGATTTGCCATTCATCTTCTTATCCCAATCAATCAACTTATATCGTGGTCTTGGCCAGTATCTCATATAATCAAATTTATCTGGAACAACAGTTTTTAAGACAACACCACCTGCCCCCATCTCCTGCGCAATTGGAATTTGCTTAACATCATGGCTTGCTGGACCAGAAGCAACAAAAATTGGGCTCTTAACACGATAACCTAAAAATTCAACTTCAAGTGTTGGCATTCAACAATGTATCTTAATTTTTTTGACCGTGTATCTATCAATCTTTTTTTGATTTATCTCAAACGCAAAATCTTCTGAAACCTCAACAAATCCATTTTTCACCATAATTAACGGCTCAATTACATCATCCAAATACCATCGCAATGATGCTTCAACATCCGTCGGAAATTTGCAATTATCAAGCGCACACAAATTAAGAGAGTGCAAACTTCCAATGCCAAGTTCAGGCATTGTCCCAATCCACACCGGAATACCGTTGATTTTACAGAAATCGTGCATTCTCTTTGCGTTTAAAATTCCACCTACTCTCTGAATCTTAATGTTTACCACTTTACACGCACCAAGTTCAAATGCAATTTTCAAATTCTCAATTGTATCTGCACTTTCATCAAAACAAATTGGAGTTGAAATTTGCCTCTGCAAAATTGCAGAAACTTTAATATCACTCTTGCCAAACGGTTGTTCAATCATAATTAAACCAAACTCATCAAACTTTTTAAGATGCTCAATGTCATCGCTCGTATAAGCACAGTTTGCATCAACCATAAGCGGAATATCTCCGAAATTTTTTCTTATTTCTTTCAATGGCTCAATATCCCAACCTTTCTGAACTTTTATTTTTACCCTTTTATATCCGCCATCACTGAGATATTTTTCAATTTTGCTCAAAAGTTCACTCACATTATCACAAATTCCAACCGCAAGCCCCGATTCTATCTTCTTGAATTCAGCTGAAATCAATTTATATATCGGCTGTCCCCTGATTTTTGAAAAAGCATCCCATAATGCCGTCTCAATCCCAGCCCTTGCGAAAGAACTTAATCCATAAGATGAAAATTTTGAGTTTAATTTATCAACCTCCGTTTCAAAATTTTCAAAATCAAAATCATTCCCGATCAAGTTAACACAATCTATAAGTTCATCCCATACGCTTTCTGGAGTTTCACTTGAATAAAACGAACCCGCCATCGGAGAAGCTTCGCCATAACCTGTAAAACCATCGCTGAACTTAACTTCAACAATTATTGAATCCTTAACAGAAACCTCACCGCTACTTATCTTGAACTTTTCAACCATAGGAATTCTCAAATGTCTTAAAAATATCTCCTCAATTTTAAACTTCATTTCTCGCTATAACCAAGCATATTTGATATTTTTTTAGCATAAAGTTTCAAATCCTCCGCAAGTTCATAAGCTCTTGCGATCGTTTTATTTCCTCTGTATTGAAGGGTTATCAAAAGAGCAGCTATTATCTTTCCCCACGCATTTCTAATAGGTGCAGCAACCGCCACAAGGTCTGGATTATATTCTCTATCTACAACAGAGAATCCCTGCTCTCTTACCTTCTTTAACCTCGCTTTTAACTCAGAAAGCGATGTTATCGTCTTATCAGTGTATTTTTTCAATCCAACCTTTCTGACAAGTTCCGAAAGTTCTTTATCGCTCATTTCAGAAATTAACACTTGCCCGCTCGCTGTGCAGTGCACAGGCGAACGCAAACCAAGCTTTGTAACAAGAGACCACATGCTTGGAGAATCAACACGCTGAATCAAGACAACTTTATAATTATTCAAAACCGCAAGATAAACACTTTCACCGGTTTTACTCGCAAGTTCCTCAAGATACCTGTATGAATCATAACCAAGATTCATTTTGTTAAGCTTTGCTATGCCAAGTTGAGATAATCTCAAACCAAGTGTGAATGTGTTATCACTTGTGTTTCTCTCCACGAAACCATATTTTTCAAGCGTCACAAGTATTCTAAAAATTGAACTTTTTGGGTAGTTCACATATTTAGAAATTTCACTCAACCCCATCGGTTTATCCGACTTTTCAAGCAAATTTAAAATTTCAATCGCCCTTTTAACAGCTGGAACAGTATATTTCCCAGCATCGGTAAATTGCTCCAACTTCATTTTAAATCCTCTGTTAGTTTTTTAACTTATATCCAAGATTTTTCAACGCTTTTTTAATTTTTTCCTTATCTCTGTTTGAGACAGGAAGAAGTGGCGGACGAACAAAACTTGTCTTCAAAACCCCAATCATTCTTAACGCTTCTTTTACCCTTGCCCGGTAATCTCTAACAGGCGGTGAAAATATCACCTCTTCAAGTGGTTTTATCTTTGAGTATATTTCAAAAGCCCTATCATAGTTTCTCTCCTTCACTGCTTTAAACATTTCAATTTGTTCTGCAACTGCAATTGTCCCAAACCCTATCAAAGCCCCATCCGCCCCAAGTATAAACGATTCAAGTATAAAATCATCATTCCCAGTTAAAATTGATATTTTCCTCCCGGAATTTCTCAAAACGCTCATCGTCTGAACAAATTTCAAGGCATCAGCCGATGCTTCTTTTATTCCAATCACATTTTTTATAGAAACCAATCTCAAAAGAGTTTCATCATCATAAAAAACACCCGAAAGAGATGGCTGAAGTTGAAACAAAACCAAAGGTAAATCAACAGCATCACTTATAGATTTGTGATACCTGTAAGGAATTTCGGAAGGCAAAGGATTACCGGCATATGCAGGTATAGGAAAAACAACGATTGCATCAGCACCTATTTTTTCAATCAATTTTGCTTCATCCACCGCTTCTTTTGTATATCTTGTGGTTAAACCACAAAGAATTGGGAACTTACCATTTACATTTTCAACCCAGGTTTCAAGTATTTTCATTTTCTCGTCCCTACTCAAGTGTATTCCTTCGCCTGTGTCCATATTTACCGCAACTCCCCCAAGCCCATCAAAATTTTTAATCCAATTGATATAGTTTTTCAACTGAACGAAATCAATGGAGAAATCACTTTTCATAGGCGTTACAACCGCCGGGATAATTCCTTCAAGTTTAATTTTTCTCATTCCTGTTTCTTTCATTTTCTTTTCAAATCAAACAATTTTCAAGTGAATTTGCCATCTTATAAGATCCCAGAACCTACATCCTCTTGCTCTTTCAACAAAAAACGGCATCACTCCAGCATAATCGCAAATTGCTCACTTCGCATTCGCCTGAAGCAAAAGTTAAGATTTTGTCATTTTTTATCCACAAATTTTATTTCATCCTCCCAGAATCTTAACTTTGTATATCCAATTCTATCTCCAGAACCATCAAGTTGAAGCGTAAAAGTAGTTGGCTTTGCTTCAAGTATGGTTTGATTGCGGAAAATTAATTTGATGAAATTTGAAACAGCATAAGAAATTTTATCTTTCCTTTCTCGCAGATACACAAAGTAAGCATCGGTTTCAACATCTCCATATTTAATTTTTCCCGAATTGAAATTATATCTCGGTCGGATATTCTCACGCAAAATTTCGGAATCAAGATCAAGTTTCAAACACAGATAAATTTTTTCATCATTTTGATTTTCTATCTCAAAACCAACACCATTTGGAAATTTATCAACATCAATTTGCTTTATCCTTCTTATTAAACTTTCAACATTTTCGTTTAAATCGTGCGGAATTAGAAAAGTTATGAAAAATTCAACATCGCCCATTTTATAGTGTGATGAAGTTGTTTGATAAATGCAGAGCTCGTTCTGAAAATGCCTTATCTCTTGCTCAAAACTATCCTCTTTGGCGTATGTTTCTGGGAAATAAATTAACAGATTTTGACTTCCCCCAACTTTGTATCTTCCAATTGAATCAATTCTGGTATCGTAAAAATTTTTCCCCGACTTCAAAATTTGTTGAGTATGCCACAAGACAGCAAGCGTATAATAATCCGCCACCGTGAATTTAACCGCATCCACAACAACAAACCAGTTGAGTTTTTTCAAATATACAATTATCCTATCCCAAAAGTATCCAATTTTATCATCAACCAACCTTGTGCGTGAATATTCTACTTCTTTGAATGTTAAGAAATCAACTTTGAAAGTTCTAACAGGTCTATAATTTCCAGAATTTCTGACAAACTCAAGCAATGTTTGTTTTTTATATCTTTGCCCCGGGACAGGCGATAAAACTACCAAACTATCCCTTAACTCTCTCTTATTTTTCCTCACAACAAGCCGGTTGTGATAATAATCCGCTCTATAAGCTCCGAACATACCGCTTGGCAGGGCATCTCTATATCCAGCGTGATGTAATAAAATTGAGCCATTTGTCATAAGAAATATGATTGCATTTTCATCCGAACTGCCGTGGTGCATTTTTTCCTCTTCAACTGGTATGGTATTTCTCAAATACTCTCTCGTCATATAATTTCCATCTCCTTCATCCCGATAATTCAAAAGCAAGTATGTAGAAAGAGAATCCCAGCCAGTTCTGAAAACAATTTTTTTCCCAACTATGTCATCAAGAACTTCGCAACTTTGGATTTCTGGAATCGCAATTTTAACTTTATCGTCACACCATCTATATGCATCAGAAATTATAGATGCAAGACCAGCCGATTGCTTCCCATCTTTAAGCATTCTATTAAAAATTTTCTCAGCAGCATATTTATATCTGCCATCATTGTAAAGTGAAGCAGCTTTTTCAAAACAAGGAATGAACCATTCAAAAGCATTATTAAAATTAGCATCGCCAATATCAACCATCGTCCCATATGGGGTTATCAAATTTAAGTAATAATCAAAATAATACCTGAAAATTGGTTGTGTTAAAATTTTGTCATTGTTTAAGTTTTCCATATAAAGCAACATAACATACATCCAAACGCCGTTATATAAAGTCGCATCCTCAGCTTCCCATTTACCAAGATTATCGTAAATCAAAACTTCCGCTTGTTTCCTCCAAATATGAGCGGATGGATGATCTGGAAACGCCTTTGCGCCCAAAAGATAAGCAAGGGCTCGCAAAACAGCTCTGTTATGTGCACCCCACTCCGGAAAATGCGAAATGAAATCAACACTATTAGCTATTTCATCAGCTATTTTTTTCTTAAGTTCCCCACTTAACAAACCTGAATCTTTAACTCTCAAATAAGCACGAACATATGGAAAAAAGAAAAATAAGTTTGGAAGTGCCGGGAGACCTTCAGAGTATTCAACTCTGTTTTTCGCAAGTTCTTCTGGATAAAAATTTTTAAGGTTTGAATACTCATCAAGAATTTTTATCGCTCTTCTTGCATAATTTTTGTCCTTCGTGACCTCAAATAAAAATCCAAGCGCATCAGCAAGATAAACTGGTTCCCCGGGCGGATTGAAGCCCCAGCTAACATAATGAATACTGCTTTTTTTCCAATCTTCAATTAACTCTGGATATTTGTTCCAAGAACTTTCAACTGCACGCTTGACATAATCAAGATAATCTTTCTTGCTTGCGGATAACAAAGTTAAATTTGATGCAACCAAGCAAAGGGAAATGAAGCCGAATAGCTTGATTTTTTTCATTATTTGTTTCATATGCAAAAATTTTTTTATTTACTAAAAAAACCAAAAGAATAATAAACAAATAAAATTTAAAAGTCAAGTGTCAGCGAATCCTTTTAAAAAGTTATAAAACCAAGAAAAACTAATAAGCTACCCCTGGCGAACTTGACTTATTTCAAAAGCGTTTATAAATTTGAGATAGGTTTCAAATAAACTTTTTTGCAAGCTATGAGAATTAAAATAAAACTTGTTCTCGCCTTTCTTTTGATTTATTCAACTTGCTTCGCACAGTGGTATTACTTCGGGAGAAACAAAGTTCAATATACGGAGTTTCAATGGAATGTTTTAAAAACCGAACACTTTGACATTTACTATCATCCTGAGATGAAAGACCTTGCGGAGCGAGGTGCTTACTTTGCTGAGGAAGCCTATGCTGAACTTCAAGAGAAGTTTAACATCAACATTTTAAACAAAATTCCACTTGTCTTTTATAGCTCACATCTTTACTTTCAGCAGACAAATACAACACCTGGATTAATACCCGAAGGCGTAGGTGGATTTTTTGAATTTATAAAGGGAAGGGTTGTAATTCCATTTGATGGTTCAATTTATCAATTTAAACATGTCATCAAACACGAGCTTGTTCATGTCTTTACACTTCACAAAGTTCAAAGAGTTTTAAAAGACCATCGCCAGCCGACCGAAAAGATGCCACCGCTGTGGTTTACCGAAGGTCTTGCTGAATTTTGGTCAACCAAATGGGACAATATGGGTGAGATGCTTTTAAGAGATGCAGTTTTAAATGATTACATCGTTCCACTTTCTGAGATGGACAGAATCTTTGGCACTTTTCTTATGTATAAAGAGGGGCAAAACATACTTGAATACATCGCCGAAAAATACGGCGAAGAGAAAATAATTCTCTTCTTTGAAAACATCTGGAAAGCAAATTCGTTTGAAAAGGTTTTTGAATTGACAATTGGAAAAAATTACAAACAATTTGATGAAGAATGGCTATATCATTTAAAGAAAAAATATTATCCACTCCTAAAATACAACGATCCACCAAGCGCAGTGACAAAACCTTTGGTTGCAGAGGGCTTTAATATGAAACCTGTGTTTTATAAAAATGGAGATAGAAAAGAAATTTACTTCGTCGGAAATATAACTGGCTATACAAACATCTACAAAGTTGATCTTGATACAAAACAAAAACCAAAAGTTGTAATTGAAGGAGAAAGAAGCGATCAATTTGAAGCATTTCATCTTTTCAAAACGAAAATTGATGTCAAAAATGGGAAACTTGCCTTTATAACAAAAGCAGGTGACCACGACGCAATTCACATTTATGATTTAAACACAGATAAAATAATCGGAATGTTTCAATTTAATTCTCTCGTTATGATAACATCTCTTTCATTCTCACCCGACGCAAGGGAACTCGCCTTGACCGCAGTTGATAAGTCGGGCTACAGCGATATTTACCTATTTAATCTTGAAACAAAAAGTTTAAAGAAATTAACATCTGACCTCTACGATGATAAAGAAGTCGCATGGTCCCCAAAAGGAGATAAAATTGCCTTTATTTCAGACAGAACAATCTACGGGAGCGAAGGAAAATATAACATTTTCATCTACGATGTTGAAAAAGATAGAATTGAATATCTCATCTATGGAAATTTCACCTGTTCAGCACCCTCGTGGTCTCCTGATGGTAAATACCTTGCTTTTGTTTCAGATATAGATGGAACTCAAAACATCTGGGTTCTTGATTTAACACAGAAAAAATTTCTCGCCGAACTTGACGGTCTTTCAAACATTAATGGTTTTAGCCAGTTTGAAATAAAACAAATTACTAACTTAACAACAGCAGCATTTGACCCAGTTTGGACTGATGACGGAAGAATTGTTTTCGTTGCGCTTGAAAACTTAAAATTTCAAATAAGAATCATTGAAGATGCTTACTCAAAAATTGAAAAGCCAAACTTTACACACAAAATAAATCTCAACGAAATTGAAAAAACTCACTGGGATACGCCCAAAATTCAGGGAGTTCAAAGTGTTAATGTGATTACATATCGGGGCAAATACGATCTTGACATTGCGCAGAGCCAGATATCAACCGACCCAATTTTTGGCACAGTTGGAGGTGCAGCAATTGCAATAAGTGATTTGCTTGGGAATGAAAGATATTATTTTTTGATTTACAATACCGCTCAAACAAAAGATGAAATCCTAAAGAGTTTTAACATAGCGATTTCCCGTGTTTCATTGAGCAAAAGGACAAATTTTGCTTACGGAATTTTTCATTTCGCAGGGAGAAGATACGACTTAACAGACCCCGACCTTTTCTATTACGAAAAAGCATACGGTGGCTATTTCGCCATGAGTTATCCGATATCCGTTTTTAGAAGAATAGAATCAAGCATAATGCTTAACAGATCCGACAAGGAGATAATTTTCGGGGTTGGAGAAAGAAAAGCAATGCTTCTTTCAAATTCAATTTCATATATTTTTGATAACTCATTGTGGTCACCAACTGGACCAATTGACGGGAAAAGATTTAACATCACGCTTGCATATACGACGGACATACAATTTTCAAATGTTAATTACTACACTTTAATTTTTGATTACAGGCAATACTTCAGATTATCAACGAGATCAGCGTATGCAGTGAGATTAACACTTTTCTATAACGAAGGAAAAGAAGCAAGGAGATGGTTTATGGGAGGAAGTTGGGATTTGCGTGGATATGAGAGATGGTCAATAAGAGGTAAAAAACTTTGGCTTGCAAGCCAAGAACTTCGCTTCCCATTCATTGATAAATTTGATGTTAAATTTCCGTTTGGTGGGATTTTCATCGGCTCAATAAGAGGTGCTTTATTTTTTGACCTTGGAAATGCGTGGGATAATAAATATACCGAGACGCTTGGAAGTTTTGGATTTGGGATAAGGTTCAACATAGGTGGAGTTCTTGTGTTAAGATATGATGTTGGGAAACGACTTGAAAACAATTTATCAAAAGTTCAAAAATCTCTCTTTCATCAATTTTTCTTCGGATGGGACTTTTAAAAATTTGATCAAAACGATGATGAAAAAATTTACTTTCTTCCTCTGCATCATTTTTATCTCCTGCGCATCTTTAAAACTTGAAAAGAATATAATTATTTCTGACTTGAATTGGATTCAACACGGGAATTCGCCCGAGAATTTAAACAATTCAAAATTTCAAATTTCACCGCCTTTTCAACTTGCTTGGATTTACAACGCTGGCTCTGGATTTTCATACAGCCCAATGCTCGTTGCAGACGATATATTATTCGTCGCCACACTTGGAGATGAAATTCATTTAATAGATATTGAAACTGGTAAAAAAATTGGCACAGTTGAAACAGAATCTGCAGTCGCTGGAACTCCCATCCTTTACAACAATAAACTTATAATCCCAAATGCATACGGCAAAAACACACTTCAATCATTTGATCTTAACCTTGGCAAAGTAATTTGGAAAGAAAAGATAGGTCAAATAGAAGCATCGCCACTTTTACTTTATGACAATATCATCATTGCCACACTTGAAGGACTTGTCATCAATTATAACATAAAATATGACATTGCTGAAAAAATCTGGGAATTTAAAGCACCGAAACCAATTCGCTCTTCCCCTGCTTCGGATGGGAAATTTATTGTCTTCGGCTGTGATGATGGAAATCTTTATTGTCTTGATTTTGAAAGTGGAAATCTTGTCTGGAAATTCAACACTGGTGCGCCCATCTTCTCACCTGTTTCAATTTCAGAAGGAAAAGTTTTCGCTGGAAATTTAAATGGAATTTTTTACGCTGTTAATTTGAAAAATGGGACATTAAGTTGGAAATTTGAAACTCGTTCAAAAATTTACGGTGGTTGCGCTGTTAAAGATTCAATTGTTTTATTTGGAACTGCTTCAGGAAAATTTTTCGCATTGAATAAAAACACAGGCAAAGTTTTATGGGAATTTTCTGCAAAGAGTATAATAAATTCATCTCCTATTGTTTCTGGGAATTATGTCTTTATCGGATCGCTTGACAAAAATATCTATGCTATTGACTTAACAAATGGAAAATTGGTTTGGAGTTATGAAACAAGAGGAAGGATAAAATCAACGCCGATCATCTGGAAAAATTATCTGATCATCGCTTGCGAAGATAGATTTATCTATGCATTTAAAAAACAAAGCGAAAAGATGAAATGAGATTAATTTTGGCACTTATATTTTTTCTTTTCACATCAATTTCACTTTCACAGGAAAGTTACGGCATTTTGAACATAGATTCTGAAATTCACGGCGCAAGCGTCTTCATTGATTCTCAATATGTTGGTCTGACTCCAATTTCAAACTTCAAAATTAAACCTGGGACTTACGCACTAAAATTAAAAAATCCGCAAATCGCCGACTGGCTTGAGCAAGATGTGGTTCAAAAAGTTGAAGTAAAAGCAGGCGATACTTTAAATCTGTTTATCACATTTGAAAAATTTATAAAAATTAACTCAATTCCATTTTCTGCTGAAATTTTGCTTGGGGATTCGGTCATAGGGCTAACTCCATCTGTTTTTAAATTGAGAGAAATTTTTGGAAAAAGATTAAGGATAAAGAAGCAAGGTTATGATGAAGCAGAAATTTTGATTGATGGGAAAACGACAAAATTTGAGATAAATCTTGTTCCGAAAAAAGAAGCAGAGGCAGAGTTAAGAACTGAGCGAAGAAGTCGTTTAAATGTTGCTTTGCCAATAGCGGGGATAAGTTTAGCAAACGGAATTCTATCAATATACTTCAAAAGTAAGGCGGATGCACTTTACAATGAATATGTTTCAACCGGTGATCCAGAAAAACTTAACAAAATGAAACAATACGATAAAATCGCTGGGATTACACTTGTAATTTTTGAATTAACCGCTATCATTGCAATTTATACTTTAATGCGTGAGTGAATTTGCTTTAAACCACTTATTGATTTTACCCGTCAATATGATTAAATTAAGCATAAGAAAAAACTACGGAGGATAAAGTGAGAAAATTGTTTTTCGTAATTTTGTTCTCAACTTCCGTTCTAAACGCTCAACTTCCATTCTTTCGCCCATTCTTTTCAACAACCGAAAGAGAATTTGGAAAACTTTTCTTTTACGAAGTTATCAACTTGATAAGCGAGGACACATCAAAAAGCAGAGTTGACATCAATTTCAGAATTGCAAATGACCTTCTCACATTTGTTAAAAATCCGCTTAACACACCAACATATATCGCAAACTTCACGGTAAGCGCGGAAATTTTTGATAGAAACGGAAACTCAATTGCAAGGAAAGTTTTTCGTGGCTACAGAGGCACGGATAATTATGAAGAGACAAATTCAAAAGACATTTACACACAGGGAAATTTTCGCTTTGACCTAAAACCCGGAAATTATCGTTTGACTCTAATAATTGAAGATGAGCAATCAAATCAAATTTTGAAAAGGGAGAGAAATATCACGCTCAAACAAATGAAGCCAAATTCGTTTGAAACATCCGACTTAACAATAATCCAAGAAAAAATTGAGAATGGAGACACGATCGTTTTAATCCCAACGAACATTGGAAATCGTGTTAACTTCGGTAAAGGATTTACTGCCTACATTCAATTTACTGATAAACCAGCCGAAGTTGAATACACACTTATTTATTTTCCCGAGTTCGGCAGAAAGAAAGAATTAATCAAAGAAAAAATTGACACCGAAAAAATAAAAAACGACAGACAATTTCTTTTCAGAGAAAATCCCGGTGACACAATCTTCACATATCTTCTCGTTCCATCTAAACCGCAGAATTATTATTCTCTTTTCATCCCCGTAAAAGGTGATTCACTTGACCTTGGAGAGTATGAGATTTCTTTATCTGTAAAGTTTATTGACACACTTAGAAAGGAGATTTCAAAAACATTTTCAAAGAAATTTACAGTTGAATGGATTGATATGCCGTTTTCGCTTCAAAATCTTGATTACGCAATTGACATACTTGAATACATTGCAACTCCGGATGAGATGGCAAAGTTAAGATTCGGAAGTCCGCAAGCTAGATTGATTAAATTCAAAGAATTTTGGGCTAAAAAAGACCCAACACCAAACACAATTTATAACGAGCTTATGGCTGAATACTATCGCAGAGTTGATTACGCTATTTTAAATTTTGCGACGATGCGTGAAAGAGACGGAGCGAGAACAGATAGAGGAAAAGTTTATATAATCTACGGACAACCGACAAAAATTGAGAGAAAATATATTCCCGGAAAACCAACCGAGGAAATTTGGTATTATGAGCCAATTAGAAGGAAATTTGTTTTCGTTGATCAATACGGAAGTTTCAAATTAACATCTGTTGAAACTTATGAACCCTAAAATTGCGGTAACGATTGGCGACATAAACGGAATTGGTCCGGAGGTCGCACTTAAAGCTGTTGTTAAGAAATCAGTTCTCTCGGTATGTGATCCTTTCATAATTGCTCCGTTTAAACTTGTCAATATCTATTCACCATTTCTTGGGATAAAATTGCATGTTATGGAAAATGAGGATGATTTTGAACGAGGCAAGAACTTGGCAAACATTTACCCGATGAGGGAATTCAAAAATGTAAAGATCACGCTCGGACAACCAAGCAAAATTTCGGGTCAAATAGCGGGTGAATCAATTGAAATCGCAGTTGAAATGTGTCTCAATGGGAAAGCGTCTGCTGTTTGCACTTCACCTGTGTCAAAAAAATCATTAAATCTTGCTGGCTTCAATTTTCCAGGTCAAACCGAAATGATAGCGCATCTATCAAATTCAAAACGATACCTTATGATGTTTATCAACAATAAAATAAAACTTGCTCTTGCGACGATACATATTCCGCTATCAAAAGTGAGCAAAACCATAACTCATGAATTACTTGCTGAAAAAATTGAAATTTTGATTGAGACATTGAAAAAAGATTTTTTGATAAATTCGCCATCAATTGCGGTTCTGGGTCTAAATCCACACGCTGGGGAAGATGGTTTAATCGGCGATGAAGAGAAAAAAATAATTAAACCTGTCATTGAAAAATTTTCAGCCAAAAATTTTAAAATTGACGGACCCTTTCCAGCGGATGGTTTCTTTGGGGAGAAAAAATTTAAAAATTACGATGCTATTCTCTCAATGTATCACGATCAGGGGCTAATTCCTGTGAAGTTAATTGACTTTTACAATACTGTTAATTTTTCAGCGGGGCTTAACATCGTCAGAACTTCGCCTGATCACGGCACGGCGTATGACATAGCGGGGAGATTAATTGCTAATGAGAAAAGCATGATGCAAGCGATAATTTTATCCGCAAAAATTTACAAAAACAGAGCAAATTTTAATGAATGAAAATTGTGATTGCACCTGACTCTTTCAAGGGCTCACTTACATCAATTGAAGCAGTTGAAGCAATCGCTAAAGCATTTGAAAAAGTTTCACCTGAATTTGAAATTGTTAAAATTCCGATTTCAGACGGCGGTGAAGGATTTGTCTCCTCAATTCACTATTCAACAGGTGGAGAAATAATTGAAACAACTGTTTCAGGACCTTTGTCTGGGCAAAAAGTTAAAGCAAAATTCCTTTTAAAAGACCAAACAGCGATAATTGAGATGGCATCTGCAAGTGGATTAACACTCGTTCCAAAGTCAAAAAGAGATCCTAAAATTACAACGACTTATGGTGTAGGTGAATTGATAAAAGAAGCGATTCAAAATGGCGCAAAAGAAATAATAATCGGCGTTGGTGGAAGCGCAACTAACGACGGTGGGATGGGAATGGCAATGGCTTTGGGATATAAATTTCTTGACAAATCTGGAAAAGTGCTGAAACAAGGTGGGATAAATCTTTTGAAACTTAACAAAATAAAAGACGACGAAATTTACGATGAAATTAAAAAAGTTAAATTCAAGGTTGCGGTTGATGTCTTAAATCCGCTCTGCGGTCCAGAAGGAGCATCTTTTACATACGCACTTCAAAAAGGGGCAAAGAAAAAGGAACTTCCACTCCTTGACAAAGCACTGAAAAAACTTGCCGATGCTGTCAAAGAAAAATATGGAATTGATATAGAAAATCTTCCTGGCGCAGGTGCAGCTGGCGGACTTGCGGGCGGACTCGTTGCTTTTTGCAATGCGAAAATTGAAAGAGGAATTGATTTATTTCTTAACATTGTCTCTTTTGACGAAAAAATAAAAGACTCAAATTTAATCATAACTGGCGAAGGAAAAATTGATTCGCAAGTAAAATATGGAAAGGCATTGAAAGGAATTATTGAAAGAGCTAAAAAACAAAACATCCCGACAATTGCAATCGCTGGAAAAATTGAAGGTGATTGGCTTGAGCTTGCAAATACACTTGGCTTGTCCGCAATTTTCAGCATGACAGACCTTGCAATGAAAGAATCGTTTGCGATGAAAAATGCGCAAAAGGTCTTATTTAACGCATCAATTCAAATAGCAAATTTAATTCACAAAATATGCTCTTCAAGACAATAAAACCTCTCCTTTGCGACGGCGCAATCGGAACGGAACTAATTAAACAAACAAATCAAAAAATCCCAGAAATTTTAAACTTAACACAACCTGAAATCGTAAAGCAACTTCACACAAATTATATCAAAGCAGGTTCAGACATCATCACAACAAATTCATTCGGGGCAAACTATCCGAGATTGAAAAAAGCAATTAAAAACCTTGGGGAAATTAACATTTATGAACTCAACAAACTTTCGGCAAAAATAGCAAATGAAGTTAAAACAAAAGATAAACTTTTATTCGGTAGCGTTGGTCCAACTGGGCTAAAACCAGAAGATAAAGAATTTAAAAAAATTGCTGAATATTTCGGCGAGCAAATTCGTGGATTAAAAGATGGTGGGGTTGACATTATACTTATTGAAACAATGACAATTGTAGAAGAAATGAAAATTGCATTTGAAATTGCAAGAAATGAAGCGAATCTTCCTGTTGCTGTTTCAATGAGTTTTAAAATTGAAAATGGTCAAATTTACACTTACGCTGGCGTTGATTTTAAAAATGCAGTTAAGGAAATGATGAACCTCGGGGCGGATGTAATTGGTGCAAACTGTGGTAATGGATTTGCAGAGATGGTTGAAATAGCGAAATCTTTAAAATCGCTCGCTGGTGATTTCCCAATTTTAATTCAGCCAAGTGCTGGAACACCGCAGAAAATTAACAAATCGCTTATCTACCCAGACACACCTGATAAAATTTCTCCTTATGTTGAAAAGTTAATTGACATTGGGATTAACATTATCGGTGGTTGCTGCGGAACAACTCCTGAACATATAGAAGTTATGCGAAGAATCATTGATGAAAAATTTAAATAAAAAAGCATGGGCGGGGCTTGACCCATGCTTTTATCTGTGGAGGAAGCCATGAGAAATTAATTAAACTCAAGAACTTTTTCCTTTACCAATTCACTCGCCCTTGAATCACACTTCAATGGAAGTAAAACCCTAAACTCACTTCCCTTTCCAAATTCACTTTCAAAATCAACCTCCCCACCGTGTAACTCAACGAGAAGTTTTACGAGCACAAGCCCAAGTCCAGAGCCACTTAAATGAGTTTTTATTTTTGGGAATGGCTTAAAAATTTTATCAAAATCCTCACTCCTTATCCCTGTTCCTTCATCTTTAACCCTCAACTCAACATAATTTCCGCTCCTGTGCAAAACAATTTTAATCGTGGTGTTATCACGAGAAAACTTAACAGCATTTGAAACAAGTTGATAAAGTATTTCATTGAACTTTTTTCTATCCGCTTCAATCTCAAAATTATTTTCAACATCAAACTCAACATTTAAATTTTTCTTTTCAATCTCACCCGAAAAATAACCAACCACTTTTTTAACCTCATCAACAGGATTAAACTTTTCATATTTCAACTTATATTCACCGAGTTCAATCTCTGTTATCTCACTTAAATACCTCAAAGTCGTAAGCATTACATCGCCAGATTGTTTTATGTTTGAGATAAATTCAACAACATCCTTCTCTGAAAGATTTTTAAACTCATCTCTTAAAATTTCCGAAAATCCAATTATACTGGTTAAAGGTTTTCTCAATTCGTGCGTAATGAGATGAATGTATTTTTGTATGGATTTAATTTTGTCATTTAACCTGCGATTTTCAATGTAAAGTTTTATCAAGTTAATTTCGCCATCAATTACATCGCTTTTTAAACCAACAAATGGCTTATTTCCAAAGAGCATCAAATAACCTGTCAAATTTTCATCAGAATAAATTGGCTGAATTAACATTACGCATCCATCTTCAACTTTGCCAGATTTAAGAATACATTCAGAGTTTTTATCTTGATCAATGTAGAAAATTGCACCTCCTTCTGCTTCTGTCTTTTTCAAAATTGAATTTAACGCCGACTCAATTGAGTTAACACTTTCACCATCGCCCAATAATTTAACTTCGCTTGAAAGTGAAATTAAACCCGATAAACTTACAATTACACCAAAAATCATCGTAAGACCTGATAGCAAATTAAATCCGTATGCAATGATATAAATTGATGAAAGCCAAAGGAAGACAACGCCGATAAAAATTTTCCACAAACTTTTTATTTTGCCGTTTAAAATTTTTAACACAATGCCAAGCCCTGCAACAAGCACAGCAAAAATTATGTTTTGTATCAAGATTGAAATCATTGTTAATTCCCTCCGTTTGTTATTACATAATTTTCACTTATCGCAAGCCAGATGACATTTTTCCACTCCTCTTCGCTGGCAAATTTATTTATGAAATAAAATTTTGAATAATTTCCATTTTCAACCCTGAAACCATTCTCCCCACTTGCAACTATTATCGGAATGCCAAGCAAAATGTTATCCGCAATTTTAAGCAAATCGCTCATCTCACTCATAAATTCAGTTTCAACTATCAAAACATCGTAAAGTTCCCTTTGCAATGTCTCAACAACTTCCGAAAACAATTCAAAAACTTTCAACATATAACCATCGCCTCTGAAAATTTTGCTTATTCTCTCGGCAAATTTCATATCACTTGTATAAACCATTATTTTGCACACTACAGACGCCATTTCAAGCGCTCTTATTGTTTGAAATTCACAAAAAATAAATTTCAATAATTATGCCAGACAAAGATAAATTATCAATACCTCAAAATTTTGCAAATTATTCAAACAAATTCTGGATTATTTTCAATGGTTTGTAAAAATTACAAAGGTGAGATAGAAATTTTGAAAGAGGGATTCATTCCTTATCAAGGTCAAGCATTGGTTTGCCATTGACATAATTTTTAAAGGCGGGTTTTTTAAGCGAGATGAGTTTGTGGACTATTTGTTTTATCCTGTCTGATGCTTGATAAATGCGATTTAAGTTTTCTTTTACTTTTTCAATGTCGTTTTCTTTTAGCGAGCGATTTATAAGTTCAAGAGCGAGGTAAATTATATTCAATGGATTGTTGATCTCGTGTCCGAGGGTTCTTGCCATTTCAAGGAGTGCAACTTCGTGTTGAAGTTCGGCAATTTCAGATTGAAGATTTTTCATTCTAAAGCCCACCTTTATCCGTGCCATAAGTTCTCCGAAATCAACTGGCTTAGTTATAAAATCATCTGCTCCGGCTTCAAGACCAGTAATTTTATCTTCGGTTTCAACCCTTGCTGTTAACATTATGACATAGCAAAATTTCATCTCTGGATGTTCTTTAATCTTCTTAACAAGTTCAACACCGTTCATCCCCGGCATCATCCAGTCAACTATCATAACATCTGGTTTCCATTCAATTGATTTGTCGTATCCATCATTTCCATCGTAAGCGATACTTACTTCATATCCATTTTTCGCTATCACTCGTTTTAGTATCTCAGCATAATTTATATCATCTTCAACAATTAAAACTTTACCCTTTGTCTCTTGGTTCATTCAGATATCCTTTGATTTTTTGAATAAAAGAGTCGTGATCTGTGATTGGTTTTGAGATGTAATCGTCCGCTTTGCTTTCGGAGAGAAATCTTTCAGCGTCCCCACGCATTGCGTGTGCGGTTGCAAGTATGATCGGAATTTTTGAAGTCGCCTCGTTTTCTTTTATCATCTTTGAAAGTTTTAATCCATCAACTTGAACACCATTCACAAATGTTCCAGAAAGAGAAACATCCATAATTATGAGATCAACTTTTCCAGAGTTTAAAAGTTCAATGATTTTTTCACCATCATCTGTTACAGTTACATCAAAACCTCCTTTCCTTTTCAAAATTATCTCAAATAATTGGGCTGTTAATTTATCATCTTCAACCACAAGTATGTGAGCCATCAGCTCACCTCACGATTTATTTTAAGATGGGATTTAATCAAATCAATCAACCTTCGTGGATCCTGATTTAATTCAGATTTATCAACCACGATTATCCCCATGCTCTTTGACAAGAGTTCTCTTTCTTCTTCGGTAGCTGGCTCTGGATAATTTGTGATGACAAGGATTGGAAGATCAGGTGCAAGTTTCCCTAACCTCAACTCTCTTATAACATCGTATCCATTTAGTTCTGGCATCATAAGGTCAAGCAAAAGAATATCATAATTTCCCATTTTTATCTTCTCAATAGCTTCACGACTGTTCCTTGCGTAATCAATTTCATATTGTGCTGGCAAAATTTTTCTCAAATAAACTTTAACATTTTCATCGTCATCGGCAAGCAAAATTCTAATTTCATCCTTTTCTTTGACAAATTGTTTCAGCAAATTCAAAAGATGTCCTGGCTCAATTGGTTTTTCAAGAACGCTGGGCTGGAAATTTATAAATGAAAGTTTCAAAAGTTCTCTGACTTTTTGAGAATGACCTGTTAAAATTATAATTGGCAAATTTTTAAATTCTGGTGAATCGTAAACCTTTAAAACAAGATCAAATCCATTCTTTAATTCAGCCGAAGCTTTATGCTGAATAGCGTAATCAACTATCAAAACATCTGGCTTATATCTTTGGATATAGAGCCATCCATCGTCGGCGTTATTTGCCCACACAAATTTAAAATCGTTCTTGACAAGAAAACTCTTCAAAAAATCCGCAAACCTTGCATCATCATCAACCGCAAGGACAAGCAATCCATTTTCGCCGTAAATTTTCCCATGTTCAATTTCAACTTTTTCCCCGTAAGAAATTTCTGAAAGTGGAATTGTAAATGTCACAGTTGTTCCTTTGCCCTCGCCCTCACTGTAAAGTTCAATGACACCGCCCATAAGTTCAACCAAACTTTTCGTAATCGCAAGTCCAAGCCCTGTGCCACCATATTTTCTTGTCGTCGTTCCATCCGCCTGAACAAATTTCTGGAAAAGTTTTGCCTGCTTTTCCTTTGCAATGCCAATGCCCGTATCTGAAACAGTAAATTGACAAAATCCTTTATCGTCAAAGACATCAACTTTTACTGTAATTCCACCTTTATGCGTGAACTTAATTGAATTGCCGATCAAATTAAGCAAAATTTGTTTCAATCTGTTTCTATCTCCCTTGACATAAACTTGTTTTTCAGGGTAAATAATTTTGTAGTCAAGTTTTTTCTGCTCCGCTTGGACATGGGAAAGTGTCCAGACCTCATATAAAAGTTCTGAAACTTCAACATCTTCAATGTTAAGTTCAAGTTTACCCGCCTCAATTTTTGCTATGTCAAGTATATCGTTTATAATGCTCAAAAGATGTTTTGCACTGACAAGAGCATTGTCAACAAATTTCATCATCTCATCGTGATTTTCGTAAAGTCCTTCTTTTATGAGATTCAAAAATCCAATGATTGAATTTAAAGGTGTTCTCAACTCGTGTGATGTGTTTGCAAGAAACTCACTTTTTAGCTTATTTAATTCCTGAAGTTGAGCGTTTGCAATTTCAAGTTGTTCCGCATACAATTTTAGTTTTTCTTCCGCTTTCTTCTGCTCTGTAATATCACGATTTATACCAACCGTTCCTATTGGATTGCCCCTTGAATCACGAATGATGGAAAGAGATGAACTAACATAAATTTTTTCACCAAATCTATTATAATGAATTGCCTCACCCTGCCAAAAACCTTTTTCACGCAATATCTTACGAACCTCTTCCCTTGTTAAATTTGGAAATTCAACAGGAACAACCTCACTTATCTCTTTGCCTATAACTTCCTCTGCTTTATAACCATACATTTTTTCAGCTGCTTTATTCCAAGCCGTGATTCTGAAATTAAGATCAGCTGCGATGATAGCGTCATTCACATTTTCAAGTAAGTTTGCTTGATATCTTATTTGCTCCTCGGTTTTTTTCTTTTCTGTTATATCCGTCTGAATCCCGAGATAATATGTGACGCCGTGAAGTTCATCTTTCACGGATGATATTGAAAGAAATGCGAAATAAAGTTCGCCATTTTTTCGTTTGTTAATTATTTCACCAGACCAATGCCCCTTCGTAAGTATTGAATCCCACATATTTTTATAAAACTCCAAATCGTGAAGTCCCGACTTCAAAATTCGTGGATTTTTTCCAATTACCTCATCTTTTGAATAACCTGTTATCTTGCAAAATGCATCGTTGACTTCAAGTATATTTGCGTTTTCATCTGTTATGACGACCGCATCACTTAGATTAAGCAAAAGATTTGATAAAATTCTGTTTCTTTGTTCCGCCCTAACTCTATCGGTTATATCAAGCATAGTCCCCAAAATTGCAGGTTTACCTTCATAAGTTATGAGATTATTCAAAACTTCAACCCACGCTATTTCACCATTTTTCTTTATAACTTTGAAAGAGAAATTAGAAACGGGCATTTTTCCGCTCAATCCTTCAGCAAATTTTTCCATAACCCTTCGTCTATCGTCAGGATGAACAAGTTCAAGAATTGTTCGTGTGTCAAGAATTTCGCTATCTTTAAATCCAAAAATTGAAGCAAGTTGTCCGCTCACAAACTTAAATCTTCCATCTTGAAATATATATGTCCCAACAAGTGAACTTTCAACAAGCGTCCTGTATTTTGCCTCTGACTCTTTAAGTCGCTCCTCCCAAATTTTTTGCTCTGTGATGTCTTCTATCATTCCCTCGTAAAAGACAACATTTCCAAGCGAATCTCTTACTGCTCTGACATGCTCACGAACATATATTTCTTTTCCATCAAGCCGTTTTAATTTGTTCTCAAAATTTGAAATAGAATCAGAAATCTCAAGCGCTCTTATAAACCTTAATCTATCTTCTGGATTTGGATAAAACTCCGAAGCATTTTTCTGCAAAATCTCATACTTATTTTTCGCCCCAAGCATCTTAACAAATGCTGGATTCACATCAATAATTTTCCCATCTGGCGTTGATCTGTAAACTCCAATGACAGCGTTCTCAAAAAGTTCTCTATATTTTCTCTCCGCTGCAATTAACTCATCCTCAAATCTTCTCTTCTCCGTTGTGTCAACTTCCACAAATTGTATGAATTCACTCTTTCTATACTTTATCAATCTCCCCCCAAGTTGAGCATATCTTACGCTCCCATCTTTAGAAAGAAAACCAATCTCAATAACTTCTTTCTCTTCGTTATCCACTATGTCTCTGATGTATTCACGGACAACCTCTATAAATTCGGGCATTACAAGATCAAAAATGTAAAATTCTCTAATTTCATCAAGAGTGTAGCCGTGAAACTTGCAGGCGTAATCATTCGCATATTTTATTTTCCCCGTTAAATCGGTCAGAATTATTCCGTTCGTATAAGATTGAAATGCAGATTGCCAGAATTTTTCAATTTCAATCACTCTTTTTTCAAGCGATAACCTTGAAAAAGAAAACACAATCCCCAAAATCACGCCGATAAAAGTTGGAAGAAGAAAAGAAAAAACTTCAATTTGTCCCGCATTGTAAAACCAGAAAAAAATAAATGCAATTAAATCTGAAATCAAAACTCCAACAAGAACCGAAAACAAAGTAAGCAAAACTTTTGAACCCGTGCTTATCTCAAAATTATCTTTTAAATCCATTTCCAAGTTGAAATTTTGATTATTTCATTCTTCAAAAATTCGCAAAAATTAAATAACTTTATACCGACTTTGCTAACCTTCTCTAAAACTGATTAAAATTTAAACATATTCACAAAAAAATGCAATACAGCGGATGAAAACACAACTTGATAAAGTCAGCGGAGAAATAATACACTCTGGCGTTCCACCATCCGAATGGTCAATTATCCTGACAAACGGGAAATATACCGCACTTGTTCTTTACAACGGCACAGGTCATAGTTTTTTTGAACACCCGACATTTAATTCAATCATCAAATGGACACCAAAAATGAATTCTCAACTTGCTCGCCTTGTTTATTTAAAAGACATTGACACAGAAGAAGCGTGGTGTTTGAATCTTCCAAAAAGTTATAAATTTGAAAAATGGGAAACACGCTTTGGAGTTGGATATTTAAAAATTGAAACAACTAAAAATCAAATTCACTCGGAAATAACCTATTTCGTCCCGATTGATAAAGACCTTGAATACTGGCTTATAAAAATCAAAAATGAATCAGAAACGAAGAAAAACTTAAAAATTTTTTCAGCGGTTGAACTCTCTCTTGGGAATTTACAGCCCTCAATTCTTGACCCATACGCTTATGAACTTTTTGTAAGAACTTGGAACAGCGGAAAATATCTTTATGCGACGAAAACAATCTGGAATGATAAAACCAACAACGAAGCAAACAAAAACTGGGATAAAATTGTATTTTTCTCATCAGACCCCGAACCTGAATCTTTTGATTGTTTAAAATCATCTTTCATCGGAGATGGGACGATAGAATTACCACAAGCGGTGAGAGAAGGTTGGTGCTTTGAATCAATTGCTCACGGAAGAGAACCTGTCTTCGTATTTCAACACGATGTTGAAATTGACATCGGTGAAGAGAAAGAAATTGTAATCGCTCTTGGAGTTCTAAATGAGAGAACATCTGAAAAGATAAAACTTGCGGATGCGAAAAATGATTTTGAAAAGATGAAAAAGTTTTACAGAGACGAAATTTTTGAAAAAGGTATCTGGATTGAAACTCCTGATGAAAGTTTAAACGCATTTTTAAATTTCTGGAACAAATATCAAAACTTGATTTGCCTTCACTGGCATAGATATTCCGCAAGCAATTATGTCTCTGGATTTGATGTCGTCGGTTATAGAGACGCACTTCAATCAACGCTTGGCTTTTTACCGATAAATTCTTCACTTTGCAAAGAACGACTTCTTTATCTTTTCAAATTTCAATTTAAAAACGGAAACACATGTCACAATTTTAATCCTGTTGATGAATTTGCACAACAATCAAATCAAAATGACGATCCATTATGGCTTTGCATATCAACATTTGAATATCTTAAAGAAACTGGCGATTTTGATTTTTTGAAAATTAAATCAAGATATTACGACGATGAAAAGGAAGAGACAATTTTTGAGCATTTGCGAAGAGCAATTGATTATGTTTTAAATTCACGAGGTGAGAACGGGCTTGTTTTGTTAAAGCGTGGTGATTGGAACGATGCACTTAACTTTGCTGGCAAAAACAACAGGGGCGAATCAACACTTGCAAGTATGATATTGCTTTACACTTTGAATGAATTTGTCAAACTTGGCGAATTTTTGAAATATGATGTTGAAAAATATCGCATTGAGAAAGAGAATTTGAAAAATCAAATAAACAAAACTTGCTGGGAAGAGTATAAAAAACTTGATTTAGCAGGATGGTTTATAAGAGCGATAAATGATGAAGGCGAAAGAATTGGGAGTTATTTTTCAAAAGAAGGGAAAATTTATCTTGAACCACAGGTGTGGGCGGTTTTGAGCGATACCTGTGATGAAGAAAGAAAAATAAAATGTCTTAATTCCGCAATTGAATTTCTTGAATCATCTTATGGATTTTTGCTACTTGAACCATCTTATTCAAAGCAAGATGAAAAACTTGGAATAATTACAAGATTCGTTGCTGGTGAAAAAGAAAATGGAAGTTTCTTTACACAGGCGAACGCTTGGGCAATTATGGCGTTTTCAATTATGAGCGATAAATTTGGGAATAAAGCGTTTGAGATTTATCAGAAAACATTGCCGATAAAATTTTTGAACAACGCTCGTTATAAAGCCGAACCTTTCGTTTATCCACAATACATCTGTGGGAAAGATTCGCCACATTTCGGTGAAGCATCTTTTACATGGCTTACAAGTTCATCATCGTGGATGTTTAAAGCATTTGTTGAATATATTCTCGGAATAAAACCTGAATATGATGGTTTAAAGATAATGAAGCCAATTTTGCCAGAGGAATGGGAAGAGGTCAGAGTAAGAAGAAGTTTTAGAAATTGCGAATATAAATTTACAATAAAGCGGGGCGATGCTTTTATAATTAAGTTTGATGGCAAAGAATTAACATCAAATTTTTTATCTTCTTGTGGTTGCGGTGGTTTGCATGATGTTGAAATTTACTTTTGAAAATTTTATTTTAAAACTAAAAAGAGGAAACAAATGGCGAAAGCATCAAACATTGTTTTATCATTACTTCGTTTTGCATCAGGGCTTATGCTTGCGTTCTTTCATGGGCTTGGGAAAGTAAATGGCGCTCTTGGATACTTTTTCAACGGGAAAGAATGGAAGTTCATAAACACAGTTTCAAATATAGGATTTCCAGCGCCTGTCGTTTTTGCATTGAGCGCTACGCTTTCCGAATTTGTTGGTGGGATTTTGCTTGCAATTGGTTTATTTACAAGATATTCTGCTTTTTTTGTCGCTTTCACAATGGCTGTAGCAATTTACAGGCATTTGACGACGGATATGAGATTTGAACTTGCGGGATTGTATTTTTTGATTTCGCTTCTGTTTTTATTCAAGGGAGGCGAGGGGATTTCGGTTGATAATTTGATAAAAAAATAATTGAAGTCGGGGCGCCCGGACTCGAACCGGGG
>Ga0105162_1000289_pt1 | contig 33593 bp, 44 predicted proteins | sample JNZ201metaG_FD_81532 | JGI IMG/M metagenome (GOLD analysis project Ga0105162, IMG submission 81532) | Hot spring microbial communities from Jinze hot spring, China to study Microbial Dark Matter (Phase II) - JNZ 20120812A | ecosystem: Environmental > Aquatic > Thermal springs > Hot (42-90C) >...
ATTTTGAAAGAAATGTTAATGATATGAATGAGGCTTTAGAAAAGTATGAAAAGGCAAAAGAAGTTTCTGATAAAATTCTGGAATTTGCTAAATCTATATTGAGAGAAGATGTGAAGATTCTCGAAATTGCAGAAAGTATAGAGAAAAAAATCAAAGAGCTTGGGGTAGGGATTGCTTTTCCTGTGAACATTTCAATAAACGAAAATGCTGCTCATTACACTCCATCTATTGATGATGATACTAAGCTTAAAACAGGAGATCTTGTGAAAGTTGATTTTGGTGTTCATGTTGATGGATACATTTGGGATAGAGCTTTTTCTGTTTTGATAGGAAGCGGAAAGAACAAATTGATCGAAGCTGCTGAAAAAGCTGTAGAAAATGCGATAAAAGTTATAAAGGGTGGTGTAAAAGTTTGTGAAATTTCAGAAATTATAGAAAATACTTTAAAGGAATACGGTGTTAACCCCGTCTACAACCTTTGTGGGCATGGTCTTAAAAGATTTGTCCAGCATGCAGAACCAACCATACTCAATTACAAGAATAACCTACAATACGAAATAAAAAGTGGTGAAGTAATAGCAATAGAAGTTTTCACCACAAATGGCTCTGGTTTTGTAAAGGAATCCAATCAAGTTTTAATTTACAAGTATGAAAAAGATAAACCAGTAAGAATGTGGGAAGCTAGAAAGATTTTGGAAAGAGCAAAGAAAGATTTTATGGGCTTACCTTTTGCTAAAAGATGGGTCAAAGATATAGCAAGCGGTGCTTCTCTTGAGCTTGCTTTAAAACAATTGGTTGAATCCGATGCCCTTAGAGAATATCCTGTGTTGAGAGAAGAAAGTGGTGGTTTAGTGGCACAAGCTGAAGAAACTGTTATAGTCAGGTGAGAAGATGAAAGTAAGGGCTCATGTGATTATAAGCGGGGTTGTGCAGAAGGTTAACTTTAGGTATTACACAAAACTTAAAGCTGAAGAAAATAAAGTAAATGGATGGGTAAGAAACTTAATTGATGGTAGGGTAGAGGCTGTTTTTGAAGGTGAAAAAGAAAGTGTTGAAAAAATGATTGAGTTCTGTAAAGTAGGGCCTCCCAATGCCTTTGTAAGCGATGTGAAAGTTGTATGGGAAGAAGTAAAGGGTGAGAAAGGTTTTGAGATACTTTTTTGAGAGTAATGTATTTAATTTTCAAAAATCAAAACTTATATAAAAATGCGCCAGTTGTGACCATATAGCTTGAAGGGAGTTTAATATGAGAAAAGACTTGGCAAAAAACATAATTAAAATCCTTAATTGTCTTAAAGAGGCAGAAGAAGGCTGGCTTTGGTATAGAGAGATAAGTAGAAGAACGGAATTGCATCATAAAACCGTTTCGCGCCTTATTGAAAATCATTTACAGATGTTCTTAGATATACAGAGTATGGAACCCTTTAACATTAAGATGGTAAGGCTTAAACCCAATACTGATTTGAATGGTATATTGAAATATCTGGCCATAAAAGAAAAACTAGAAAATGCGAAACAAGAGTAGGATTTATATATCTCAAAACACAATATTATTAATACCGGTGTCGATTTGGGAAAGATTGTCAACCAATATTCGTATAAAGTTAATGTGCCATGTGAAAATTGCCATTCCCTTATAAGATTGGGTATTGATGAGCAGATTAGTTTCTGCCCAGTGTGTCATGCGCCTTGGAATGGGAATGGCAAAAACACTAAAAAATGATTGATTGAGTGATTGATTTAAGCAGGTTGGGATTCAAGAAATCTAACCCAACCTTTTCCGTTTTTTTCAAACCTTTGAATTTTCACACCTCTTCTTATACATAATGTCAAAAAACCACGGAGAGCAGATTCTGTGATCCCAAGTTTATTTGCAAGTTCGATATAACTTATTTCACCAGCCTCTTTAACAATTTCTTCCAACTGCTTCATCTTTGGGGTAAGGGGTAAATTGGATTCAATTGTACTTATCTTTTCCAGAAGTTCTGTTCTTATAGGTTCTGGTGCCTTTTTAGCTATACCTTGCAAAGATAAAAGATTGTCCTCGATAATTTCGAAATGCTTCATGGTTAATTCATCGTGAGATTTTAAGAGTGTTCGTATAGATTCTAAAATCTCGATGATTTTTTGTGGATTTCCAAATTGTGCAATTATCCATTCCTTGGAAGCCATTTGAGATTCTATACGAAAAAGAGAAGACTCTATCTCTTTCAATGATCTGCCTGTATAACCTGCTGCTATACCTAATTGTAAGGATTCCTTTTCTATTTCTAAGGTTGATGGGTTTTCGATTGATTGATTGAGTGATTGATTGATTGAGTGATTGATTGATTGAGTGATTGATTGATTGATTAAATCTTTTTTCTTAAAAAGTTTGGAAAAAAAGCTTAAAATACTCATGATTTCTTATTGTTTTTCTCACTATTTATTTTTTTCTATTATCTCTCACTTTTATAGATTTTCTTTAAAACTCACTTTCAATCCTTAAGAAATTTTTTAAATTATCTCTCACTTTTTTATAAAGAAATAGTCTAACAATTATTTAAATAAAGATATTTTACAAGATATAGATTTTAAAATAATTTTTATTAAAAAAATTTTAAGAAACATCTTTTTAAGATAAGCAATCAATTTTATATCTTGTAAAAAATATTATAACATGAAAAAAGATCTCTTGGATAAAATCATTTTTTATTTTGAAAATGCACCATACCATGCCCCTGCCAATATAGATAATGTTTTCCTAAATAAAGTCAAATCTTTTCTTTTAAAGCTAAAACCAACCAGATTTTGGGAAAAAAAGGGAATAATTAACAGAAAACTAAAAACTAATGTTTATATTGACTTTATTATGCTCCTTGAAAACAAATTGATAGCATGTGAAGTGGAAAAATCCAACTTTAATTTTAAATTCAATTTATTCAACGGTATCAAACTTTTCGATGAAATTTGGTTCTTCACGAACATTCCTGTTGAAAAAACTTGGCTTTTTTATAAGCTAGAAAACAATTTAAAAATTAAACAGAGATTCTTTGGTGTGAATGAAAAAGGTGAAATAGCAGAAATAAATCTTAAAAGTGCTCAATCTTGATAAAAATCTGGTGCATTTTTAAGGAAAAATGGCCATTTTTTTCGTATAAGAATCGTTATACGAACAATTTAAAAGGCAAAAACTGGGTATTTAAAGTTATCGGTTAAGCTTAAATTAACCAATGTGTCATTAAATAGAAGGGGGTTAAGATGCCGAAGAAGAAGAAAGAAGAAGAGCAAGGAGAACAAACTTCTTAAATTTTCTTTCTTTTTTCTTTTTCAACAAACACTAAGCTTTCCTTCTACCAAAAGCTTACAAAAGTCTTGAATGTTTTCAAGTCTTTTTTGAACAATTTCTTCAACTTCTTTCTCAATTCTTTGCAAATCTCCTTTATTTTCTGGTATGTATTGGACTATTGCAATTTTTGGTTGATTGATTGGTCTTCCTATTTCACTTAAAAGCCAGACATAAACTTCTTTAAGTCCACTAATTTTTGAAAAAATTTCGTTCGCTATGTGATGGCTCAACAAGTTGTAAATTTTACCAACATGGCTCACTGGGTTTTTTCCTGGGCCTGCTTCATTTCCTGCAGGCCTATTCAAAGAGATAACACCATTAACTCTATTTCCCCTTCCAACTTGCCCTGAATCAGCAGCCTCAGCACAAGTTCCAGTTGTGGTTAAAAAAAGTCCTGCTTCACCTTTACCTCTTTCATCCAAAGTATTTATTTTAAGGCTCGTTAGCTTCAAATCACTTTTTTCGCTAACGAATTTCTTAACTTCTTCTGATATTTCTTCTTTTCTTTTGAAATAGGTATCTTCTGAATCTATGAACTTGTCGATAAAAGCCATAGAAATTGTTAAATCTAATGTGTCGTTTATCCTTAAACCCATCACTTTTATATCTTCTCCAGATTCGGGGTGTCTTTTCTTGAAATCTTTCGAATTCAAAAATTTTTCAATTTCTAGAACTATTTTTTCAGTTGGTGTTAATGGAGCATAACCAACAACCGCAGAAGTGTCGTTCGCTCCTAAGACTTCATCTTCCTTTTTAAAAATCTCAGATAAAGCAGCAGAAGTCCTTTTTAGTTCAATTTGATATTCGATGTGTTTTTCAACATCTAGAAACCTTAAGTTTTCTTTCAACCACTCTTTAGCAGTTTTTATTGCAATAGAAGCAACATCAATTTCTTCACTACCCGCAGAATAAGTTGCCCTATCACCAATTATCAATTTCATTGGTTTAATGATTTTACCGCCACCGAACTTATTTTCAGCTTCGCCTGCTGCAAGCAAAGCTTTATCTATGTTGTGATGGAGAATTTTCCCAAATCTCTTAAGATATTCTTTGCTCAAAGCCACAGAAATTTTATCAACTATGGAATCGCAAATGAAATCTGGATGTCCAAGACCCTTTCTTTCAACTATTTCTGCTTTTTGCTCGTAAACTGGAACTCTCTTTAACTCTTCGATTAAAATTTTCACAACATATTTTTCTCTTTCAGTTTTATAAATTTTAAATATGGAAGTTTTGGAAAAGTTGAAAAGCGAGCTTAAGATAAGAGGTTTTTCTGAGAGAACTTCCAAAATGTATGTTTTTTACAATCAAAAATTTCTAGAATTTATCAAAAAACCACCTGAAGAAGTGAATGAAGATGATGTAAAGCTTTTTATAGCTAAGATGATGGAAAAAGGCATGGCTCCTAAATCTGTAGTTTTAATAAAATCTGCTTTGAAATTCCTTTACGATGAAGTCCTCGGAAAAGGTATAGTGAATTTTAAATCGCCAAAAGTCCCAAAAAAATTGCCAACTGTTTTGACCAAGGAAGAAGTTAAAAAAATATTGGATGCGATTAAAAATGAAAAACAAAAGTTAATTGTTATGATGCTTTATTCTTCTGGATTAAGATTAAGTGAGTTGGTAAATCTTAAGGTTGGTGATTTGGAACTTCGAGAAAGAATTGGTTGGGTAAGGAGTGGGAAGGGAGAAAAAGATAGAGTTTTCTTGATTTCAGAAAAAATAGTAAAAGATTTGGAAAAATTTGTAGAAGGAAGAGAACCTTCTGAATATCTTTTCTTAGGAAGGAAAGGCCAACTTACACCTAGGGCTGTAGAGAAAATGGTCGCAAATGCTGCAAAAAGAGCTGGAATAAATAAGAAAGTAACGCCCCATACTTTTAGACATTCTTTTGCAACACACTTGCTTGAAGCAGGGGAAAGTATAAGGAAAATTCAAGAGTTGCTTGGACATACTTCTTTAAACACAACTCAAGTTTACACGCATGTATCAATTGAAGAGTTAAAGAAGATGAAAAGTCCTTTGGATTTACTTTGAAGCGGGTTTGAGTTTTGAAAGTTTAGAATAAGCGGTTTCAAAATGTTTGGAAATTTCAGTCCCTACATCAGTTAATTTGATGATCTTAATCCTACCTTTTTTCTCAAATTCAACAAGACCAAAATTCTTAAATTGTTCCAAAAGTTTTACGGTATGGGAATAAGTTAAATCAACTTCTTTTGATAGGATAGTAGCATACTTAGGACCGTCTCTTAAGTTTATTAACAATTTAACAGGTTTTTGTCTAAAAAACAAGTTCAGTATTGATTTTTCTTTCATATTTTCTTCACACTCTATGAAAAATTTATTATTTTCTATTATTTATGCTTTAATCTCGATTTCAAAAAGCAATTAATTTATAAAAATCATATTTTGAATGGATATGTTTAACATAAGAAGACCGATAGCTGCTGGAAGTTTTTACAATTTGAGTGAAGAAGGATTAAAGAAACAAATAGCTGAATGTTTTTCTCACAAACTTGGACCAAAAATCATAAAAAAACAAGAGTTTGTAGCTGCAGTTGTACCTCATGCTGGTTATGTTTTTTCGGGCCCAATAGCTAGCTGGGTTTACTCTAAGATAGAAAAAGCTAATTATGTAATCATTGGCCCTAACCATACAGGAATGGGAGCGGAATTTGCTGTGATGAAAAATGGTTTGTGGAAAACTCCTTTTGGTGAAGTTGTGATTCATGAAGATTTTGCTGAAAAATTGTTGAAAGAGTGTAAGATATTGGAGCAAGATGTGATTGCTCATGAAAACGAACATTCTATAGAAGTTCAACTCCCTTTCTTACAATATCGCTATGGCAATGATTTTAAATTTGTACCGATAGCTGTTTTGAATGAAATTGCTGATGATGTTTTGCTTGAAAATTGTAGAATTATAGGAAAAGCTATAGCCAATGTTATCAAAAAACAAAAAGAGAAATGGATTGTGCTTGCAAGCTCAGATTTCTCACATTATGTTCCCCATAACACAGCAAAAAAGGTTGATTTGAGTTTGATTAAAGAAATAGAAAAATTGGATGAAGAAAAATTTTTCAGAAAAATATCTGAAAAAAATGCAAGTGTGTGTGGGTTTGGAAGTATTGCTGTAGCTATAAGTGCAGCTAAAGAACTTGGTGCAAAAAAAGCTGAACTTCTCAAATATTCAACTTCAGGTGAAATAACAGGTGATTTGAGTTCTGTTGTTGGTTATGCTGCTATCATTATTTATTAACTGAAATGGATTGAAAAATTATGAAAGAGTTGATTTTTAAACATGCTTTGATTAATGCTGTAGAACATGGTGGAAAAGCTGAACTGCAAGCAGTTTTGAAAAGGATTTTGGCTGAAGCCCCTGAAATGAAAAGCAGAATAAAAGAAATTGTTGAAGAAGTTAAGAGATGTGTTGAAGAAGTGAACTCTCTTTCCCTCGAAGACCAGAAGAAGAAGTTGGATGAATTGGGTGTAAAAATAGAAAAGAAAAAACAAGAAGGATTTAAATTACCCGAATTGGAAGGGACTGAAATTGGTAAAGTTGTTACTGCTTTTCCACCAGAGCCAAGTAAATTTCCGCACATAGGACATGCTAAAGCAGCTTACTTGAATTTCCTTTACGCTAAACAATATCATGGAAAATTTATTCTAAGGTTTGAAGACACAAACCCAAAGATGGTGAAGAAAATTTACTATAAAGCAATCATAGATGGCTTGAAATGGTTGGGGATTGAATTTGATGTGATAGATTATTCTTCAGACCATATGGAAAAATTTTATGAAGCTGTTGAAAAACTTTTGAAAGAAGGTAAAGCTTATGTTTGTACATGTAAAAAAGAAGAGGTGAAAAGAAAAAGGGCTGCAGGTGAAGAATGTGAGCATAGAAAAAATGATGCAGAAAAAAATTTGGAATTGTGGGAAAAAATGAAGAGTGAGTTTGAAGAAGGTGAAGCCACTGTAAGGTTGAAAATTGATATGAAAAGCTTGAACATGACTTTGCGAGATCCTTCAATAATGAGAATTATCGATTGCAAACATCCAAGGGTTGGAAAGAAATATAGGGTTTGGCCGATGTATGATTTTGCAACCGCTTTGATGGATGGTTGGGAAGGTGTAACACATAGGTTGAGGAGTAAAGAATTTGAAATAAGAAAAGAATTACAAACTATTATCCAAAAACTCTTTAACTTAAAACCTCCTCACATAATAGAATTTGGAAGGTTGAATTTGGAAGGTGTTTTAAGCTCTGGTAGAAAAATTAGAGAAATGATTAAAAATAAACAATTGACTGGATGGGATGATCCCAGATTAACCACTTTAATTGCTTTGAAGAAAAGGGGGTTTGATCCAGAAGCAATAAAAAATTTCATTTTGATAACAGGTGTTTCGAAAGCAGAAGGTACTTTGAGTTGGAGCATGTTAGAAGCTGAAAATAGAAAAGTTATTGACCCTAAATCCAACAGATACATGGCAGTTCTAGATCCTGTTTGTGTTAGAATTGAAAATGCTCCTGAAATAAAAGATGTGAAAATTCCTTTGCACCCAGATTTTCCTGAAAGGGGCTTGAGAGTTGTTCCTGTGAACATGGAAAAAATTTATCTTGAGAAAAAAGATTATGAGAAATATAAAAAAGAGATTGTTGGCTTAATGTATCTTGCCACTGTGAAAATTGATGAAAATGTATCTTTTGTTTCAAGGGAAATACCTTTTGAAATACCAAAAATACATTGGTGCTCTGAACCGAATTTAAAAATTAAAATGGTAATGCCAAACGCTGAAGTGAAAGAAGTGATTTGTGAGCCTGAAATAAAAAATGTAAAAAATGGTGAAACGATACAAATGCCTAGAGTAGGGTTTGCAAAAGTTAGAAAAAGATATAAAGATATAGTTTTATATTACACTCACAAATAAAGTTATAAGGTGGTGTGATGGCAAAAGCATATGTGAAGTTTAAAATGCCTGAAGATTTGAGCAAAAGGATATTGCAAATAATGGAAATAGCAAAAAACACTGGAAAAATTAAAAAAGGTATGAATGAAACTACAAAAGCAGTGGAAAAGGGGATAGCAAAATTTGTTGTTATCGCTGAAGATGTAGAGCCAGAAGAAATTGTCATGCATTTGCCAGTACTTTGTGAAGAAAAGAAAGTGCCTTACGGATATGTGCCAAGTAAACAAGAGCTGGGAAGAGCTGTTGGGATAGATGTATCTTGTTCTTCAGCTTGTATCATTGAACCTGGAGATGCCAAAGAAAGTTTAGAAGAAGTGATTAAAAGAATTGAAGAAGTGAAGAAGTGATTTTATGCTAGATAAATCTTATCCAGCTGAAGTTCTCCAGATTTTGGGAAGAACCGGTGCAAGGGGTGTAAAACAAGTTAGATGCAAAGTTTTGGAAGGACCTGATAAGGGAAAAATCTTGATAAGAAATGTTCTAGGGCCTGTAAGAGTTGGGGACATTTTAATGTTAAGGGAAACTGAAATGGATACAGCAGCGAAGCTAGAAGAAAGGTGATTCTTTGAAATGTTCTTTTTGTGGAAAGAATTTTTCAATTGGAAAAGGTAAGATGTTCGTTAAAACAACTGGAGAAATTTTTTATTTTTGTAGCTCTAAATGTGAAAAGAGTTTTATGATGGGAAGGAACCCGAAAAAATTGAAATGGGTAAAGAAGTTGGGCCGGTAGATCAATGGTAGATCGCTTCCTTAAAAATGGAAAAGGCATGAGCTTGGGCTGCTATGAAGAGGTTCCGGGTTCGAATCCCGGCCGGTCCATGAAGCAAATTTATTAAAGTTTAGGAAAACGATTAATTGTTATAGTGATTTAATGGGTGTAACAAAAGTAAAAGTTGAAGGAGAAAAAGTTGAGAAGAAGGAAGAGAAAAAAGTTGAGAAGAAGCCTGTAGTGAAAAGAGAAGTTAAGTTAGTGGTGAGAGTAGCAAACACTGATTTAGATGGAGAAAAAAAATTGAGGAATGCTCTTCTAGGGATTAAAGGAATAAGTCATGCTATGAGTAAAGCAATTTGTTTGGCTGCTGGTTTTGATCCAAACGTGAAACTTGGTAGTTTGAGCGAAGAAGAAATAGCAAAATTGGAAGATGTGATAAAAGATCCAATAAAATATGGCATACCATCTTGGCTTTTGAATAGAAGGAGAGAACCTGAAACTGGAAAAGATCTTCACTTGGTTGGGAGTGATTTGGAAATTGCCAGAAAGTTTGACATTCAAAAGATGATTGAGTTGAAAACTTACAAAGGAGTAAGGCATATGTATGGTTTGCCTGTTAGAGGTCAAAGAACAAGAAGCTCTTTCAGGAAAGGGAAAACTGTTGGTGTTGTTAAAAAAGGCAGCAAAACCCAAGAAAAAAAGTAGGTGGTTGAATGAAAAGGTCTAGAAAAAAATATGAAAAACCTAGAAAGCCATGGGACAAGGAAAGGTTGGAAAGAGAAAAAGAGCTTTTAAAAAAATATGGTTTAAAGAGAAAAAAAGAACTCTGGAAAGCAGAAGCTATATTGAGGAAATACAGAAGAATAGCAAGAGATTTAATAGTGAAAAAAGATGCTAAGAAAGAAAAGGTTTTGATGGAAAAGCTTAAAGATATGGGAGTGCTTTCCGGTGAACCTTCTTTGGATGATGTTTTAGCTTTAACTGTTGAAGATATATTAGAAAGAAGGTTGCAAACTCTTGTTTTTAGGAAAGGTCTTGCAAACTCCATGAAACATGCAAGGCAGTTGATAACACATGGGCATGTTAAAATCGGTGATAGAAAAATAGTTTATCCAAGTTATTTAGTTCCAAAGGGAGAAGAAAACGAAATTAAGGTGGAGAAGGTATGAGTGAAGAGAAAAAAGAAAAGTTTGGTATAGCTTATATTTATTCAACTTCAAATAACACAATAGTCCATATCACAGACATCACTGGAGCAGAAACTATTGCAAGGGTTTCTGCTGGAATGATGACCGATAAAGATAGGGAAGGTGGAATGCCTTTTCCTGCTATGCTAGCCGCAAAAAAAGCTGCTGAAATAGCTTTGGCTAAAGGGATTACTGGAGTTCATATAAGAGTGAGAGGAGCAGGAGGTGTTAAATCAAAAGCTCCTGGTCAAGGAGCACAACCAGCTATAAGAGCTTTAGCTAGAGCCGGGTTAAAAATCGGAATGATTGAAGATGTTACTCCCATCCCACATGGCTACATGAGACCTAAGGGTGGGAGGAGAGGGAGAAGAGTTTGAGGTGATGATATGGAAGTAAAAATATTGAAGAAAGAGGGTATGGAAATAAGCTTTTCAGTTAAAGGAATAACTCCTGGTTTTGCAAATGCCTTACGGAGAATTATGATTGGTGAAATACCGACAATGGCAATAGAGTGGGTTGATTTCAAGAAGAATGATTCTGCTCTTCCTGAGGAAATAATTGCCCACAGACTTGGTTTAATACCTTTAACTTTTGATAGGAAAGCTTATGACTTACCTTCTGAATGTAAATGTGAAGGTAAAGGATGCAGTAGATGTCAAGTAGAATTGATATTGAAAGAGAAAGGTCCTAAGATGGTTTATGCAGAAGATTTGAAAAGTTCTGCAAGAGATGTTAAGCCTGTATTTGGAAAAATACCAATAGTTGAATTGTTTGAAGGTGAAGAACTTCAATTTGAAGCAATAGCCCAGCTTGGTTTGGGTAAAGAGCATCCAAAATGGCAAGGGGCTGTAGTTGGATATAATTATCAAGATGATGAATTTGTTTTTAACGTAGAATCTGTTTCTGGACTTGAGCCAGAAGAAATAGTAATAACTGCAACAAAAGTTTTGGAAAAAAAGATGAAAGATTTCGCTAAAGCTGTGGAAAAATTAAAATAAAATTTCAAGCGAATTTATAAATAAGCAGGGGTAGCCAAGCGGCAAAGGCGGCAGAGAGTGCTTTTTGCACTCGGCGGTGCTTAAGATGCACACTAACCCTTAAGCTTTGATGAAAAGATGAAAGAAGGAACCTGCTGGGTTAGTCCCTTCGTGGGTTCGAATCCCACCCCCTGCAATCAAAGAATAAACATTTATAGTTGTAAGCTCAATCTCTACTAAAGGTGAATTTTTTGGTTGTTGGTGGGATTTGCCAAAGTTGTAAGAAATATTCAATAGCTTTATTCAAGTGTCATGCATGTGGAGCTTTGGTTTGCCCTAGTTGTGTTGTAGAGGGCACGCCTTTTTGTAAACTTTGCCAAGGGAGGAGGATGAAATGAAGTCTGGTGACTTTGTTTACATCGAATATACTGCCAAAGTCAGTGATAGCGGAGAAATTTTCGACACAACAAGAGAAGAAATAGCAAAAGAAGCTGGAATATTCAGTGAAAGAATAAAATATGGTCCTTTGCCTATAATAGTTGATGCCGGTTTTGTGATCCCCGGTTTAAACGATGCGATTAAAGAGATGGAAGTTGGTGAAAAAAAGAAGGTTTTAATTCCACCAGAAAAAGCTTTTGGTGAAAGAAATGAAGAATTGGTGAAATTGATTCCAGAAGCTAGATTTAAAGAGCAAGATGTTGATGTTATTCCTGGTTCTTATGTAATGGTTAACAATTTAAAAGGCAAGATAGTAAGCGTGGATGGAGGGAGAGTTAAAGTAGATTTCAACCATCCTTTAGCAGGGAAAAGCTTAGAGTATGAAATTGAGATTGTAAAGAAGATTGAAGACAAAATTGAAAAAGTAAAAGCTATAATTGATTTTTTCACTGCACTTGAAGATGTTGAAATAAGAGTTGCGGAAAAAGAAGTTGAAATTGAGTTGAAAGCTGATGTTGAAGGAAGAGTTAAAGCTATAATTGCTTCACAAATAATAAAGTGGATTCCTGAAATAGAAATTGTAAAGTTTGTAGACGTTTTCAAGAAAAAAGTTTAATAAGAATTTATTTTTAAGTTTTTGAATTATTAAAAGAGAGTATGGGAGTAAGACAGTTCATTGAAAAACCTTCTGAAAGAACTAAAGAAGTTGATGAAGAATTAAAGAGAATTCTTGAAAGCAGAAAAACTCAAATAAAAGTAGTTGGTGCTGGAGGTGCGGGAAACAACACAATCACAAGATTAATGCAAGTTGGTATAGTTGGTGCCGAAACTATTGCAATAAACACTGATGCACAAGATTTGCTTTACACAGATGCTGACAAAAAAATTTTGATTGGAAAAGAGTTGACTTCTGGTCTTGGAGCTGGAGGGGATCCAAAAGTTGGGATGGAAGCTGCTAGAGAAAGCAGAGAAGAAATTAAAAAAGCTTTACAAGGAGCTGATATGGTCTTCTTAACTTGTGGGCTTGGTGGTGGTTGTTTAAGGGGAAGTTCTCTCATATACACAAATCCTGAAGGTCCTGTTAGGATAGATTCGATTAAAGTTGGGTCTTTCGTTTATTGCTTAGAAAATAATAAACTTGAGAAGAGAAAGGTTTTGGCAGCTATGAAAACAGGAATTAAAAGAGTTTTTGAAGTTAAAACAAAAAACCGAGTTTTATATGCTTCTTACGATCATCCTTTCTTAAAAGTAACTCCAATTAAAGCTAATGAGAAAAAAAGATTTTCGAAATTCGTGCTTGAATGGATACCTGCTGAATTGCTTAAAGCTGGGGATTTAGTAGTGGTTGCAAAAAATTTGCCAAAATTTGAAAACGATGAAAATCTTCATAAAGATTCAGAATTTTTCAAGTATTTTGGTTTTGAAAGAATTAAATCTGTGAAATATGTGGGTGAAGAAGAAGTTTATGATATAACTGTAGATGGGAGCCACAATTTCATAGCAGAAGGTTTTGTTGTACACAACACTGGTACGGGAAGTTTGCCTGTTGTCGCTGAAATAGCGAATAAATTAGGCATATTATCAATTGCTGTTGTAACTCTTCCATTTAGCATGGAAGGTAAACAAAGAATGGCAAACGCGAAAGAAGGGTTGGAAAAATTGGAAGAATATGTGGATACAATGATAGTTATTCCGAATGATAGACTTTTGGAAGTTGTTCCTGATGTTTCTCTTGCTACTGCTTTTAAAATATGTGACGAAATTTTAGTAAATGCTGTGAAAGGTATAGCAGAGCTCGTAACTAAGCCTGGGTTGGTAAACCTTGATTTTGCTGATGTGAGAAGTATAATGAAAAATGGTGGCTTAGCGATGATAGGGGTTGGTGAAAGTGACACAGAAAATAGAGCAATTGAAGCTGTTGAGAGAGCTTTAAACAATCCTCTTTTAAATGTGGATATAACTGGTGCAACAGGTGCTTTGATAAATGTGGTTGGAGGGCCAGACATAACTTTGAGAGAAGCTCAACAAATAGTTGAAGCTGTTTCAACTAAACTTTCTCCAGATGCAAAAATAATTTGGGGTGCACAAATAGCCAAAGAATTGGGAGAAACTATGAGGGCTATGCTTGTAGTGACAGGAATTAAATCCCCACAAATAGTAGGTTCGGTTAAAAAATGGTCAAAAGAAGATAAAAAAGATATAGAGAAGATATTGGGAATAGATTTCGTTGAATGAAAGGTGTTTTGATGAAAATAAATTTGAGGGAAAAAATTAGGGAATATATACGCGTGCTGAAAATGAATAAAATCCCGAGCAAAGAAAGGTTTTTAGATGGTGTGAAAATCTGTGCTTTGGGCATGGTTTTATTGGGGATAATAGGATTTATATTTTATTTGATATCTATGATTTTAGGCTTGTAGATGGTTGCTATGTTATACAGCGTGAAAACTGTAGTTGGAAGGGAAAATGTTGTGATGGAAGCCATAGCAGCAAAAGCTAAAGCCGAAAATTTAAACATATTGAGCCTTTTCCATCCAGAAGAAATAAAAGGCTATATTTTTGTAGAAGGTGATTTGGATGCAATTGAAAAAGCGATTCAAATGATACCTCATGTCAGAGGTTTGATAAAAAGGCCTATTGAACTCAAAGAGGTTCAAAAGTTCCTTCAACCGAAAACTGTTGAAATTGATTTGAATGTTGGTGATATGGTAGAAGTGATTGGAGGGCCTTTCAAAAATGAAAAGGGCAAAGTGGTGAGGTATGATAAAGTTAAAAGAGAAGTGACCATTGAGTTGTTAGAAGCTATAGTTCCTATACCTATAACAGTGAATGTTGAGTTTGTTAAACTTCTTGAAAAGAAGGGAAAGTGAATGGCTGAAAAAGATGTAATAGAGCTTCTTGTGGAAGGAGGAAAAGCTTCTCCTGGTCCCACTACTGCACCAAAGCTCAGTGCTTATAAGCTCAATGTTGGAGAAGTTTTCAAAAAAATCAATGAAAAGACCAAAGAATACGAAGGGCTTCAAGTCCCTGTGAAAATAATTGTAGACAAGGAAAAAGGAAGTTATGAAATTGAGGTGGGAATTCCTCCTGTTGCAAGTTTGATAAAAAAAGAATTGGGTTTTGTTAAACCTGAAAAAGGGGCGGAAGGTGAGAAAAAGCAAGTTTTTATGGGAGATTTAAAATTGGAGCAGTGTATAAAAATAGCAAAAATTAAGATGCCTGAACTTTTAGTTAAAGATTTGAAGTCTGCTGTTAAATGTGTGATAGGAACTGCCGTTAGCATGCCTTTGACGATAGAAGGCAAAAAACCGAAAGAAATTTTAAAAGAGATAGAAGAAGGGAAATACGATAACCTATTTAAATCTTGAAAATAAATGAAAATAATCCCGTTAAACTGCTTAGGCAGGAGGGAAGGATGAGAGAAAAAATTTTGGGTGCAATAAAAGAATTGAGAGAATCTTCTAAGAAAAGAAATTTTGTCCAAAGCTTTGATTTAATAATTTCGTTGAAAGATTACGATGTAAGAAAAGCTGAAAATAAATTTGTAGAAGATATTGTGCTTCCTAATGGAAGAGGGGAAAGTGCAAAAATTGTAGTTTTCTCTGACACAATAAAAGATTTAGATTGTGAAATCTTAACTAGCAAAGATATTGAATTTTACTCAAAAAATAAAAGAGAAGCAAAAAAACTTGTTAAAGAAACTGATTTCTTCCTTGCCGACCCTTCTCTAATGGTTTTGGTAGGAAAAACTTTTGGACAGTTCATGGGAACAAGAGGAAAAATGCCAAAAGTGATTGCTGGAGATGTTAAAAAAATGGTTGAAGATTACAAAAAAAGTGTGAGGATAAAAGTGAGAGATGCTCCGGTAATTCAATGCTTGGTTGGGAAAGAAAACATGAAAGATGAAGAAATTGCCGAAAATGTTGAAGCCGTTTTAAAAGCTGTTCAAACAAAACTGCCAAAAGGTAAACAAAATATTAAAGAAGTTTTGTTGAAATTGACCATGAGCAAGCCTGTGAAAATTGAGGTGTGAAAAATGGTTTCTGAAGAAAAAATCAAAAAAGTTGAAGAGTTAAAGAAGATGATAAACGAGTTTCCAGTTATAGGAATAATGGACTTGTTCAAGTTACCAAGCAATGAATTACAAGAAGTGAGAAGGAAAATAAAAGATTTTGCAATCTTAAAAGCTGTGAAGAAAAGACTTCTGAAATTAGCCCTTGAAAAAAGCGAAAAAGAAAATTTGGAAAAATTGGTTGAAATGATACCAAATCAAGCTTGTTTAATTTTATCAAGAGAAAATGCTTTCAAGCTTTATTCTCTTCTTTCTTCTTTCAAGATTAGCATGTTCGCAAAAAAAGGTGATGTAGCTTCTGAAGACATAAAAATTTCTGCAGGGGTTACAAATTTGCCAGCAGGACCAGTTATAAGTGAGTTGACGAGAGTTGGAATTCCTGTTGGAATAGAAGGTGGAAGAATTGCAATTAAAAAAGATTTTACGATTGTGAAGAAAGGTGAAGTTGTTTCCGAAGATGTTGCCAATGCTTTGAGAAAGCTTGAAATTAAACCGATTGTCCTTTCTTTAAATGTTTTGGGAATATACGAAGGGGGTAAAGTTTACGAGAAAGGGGTTTTGGAACTTGTTAAGACTTTTCCTGAAAAAATTAATGAAGCTTATCAAAATGCTTTAAATCTTTCTGTGAATATTTGTTATCCTACAAGAGAAAGTATAAAGCTTTTGATTGTTAAAGCTTTTAACTATGCAAAAGCTATAGAAAGAATTGGAGGTGTGAATTGATGGAATATGTTTACGCTGCTCTGCTGCTTCATGCAACAAAACAACCAATAACAGAAGAAAATGTGAGAAAAGTTTTGGAAGCGGCAGGGGCATCTGTTGATGAAGCTAAAGTTAAAGCTTTAGTAGCAAGCTTAGAAGGTGTTAACATAGATGAAGTAATAAAGCAAGCTTCTGTGGCAGTAGCAGCACAACCACAGCCAAAAGAAGAAGTAAAGGAGAAGAAGGAAGAAGAAGGCAAAAAGCTTGAAGAAGCAGCAGTAGGTTTAAGTGCATTGTTTGGCTAGTTGGTAAAATGGAAGAATTAATAGAATTGGCAAAAATGATAAAAGATAAGGAATTGAGAGAGAAAGTTATAGATTTTTTAAAAAATCCTGAGTTGTCGAATAAAGATTTTAAGAAATACCCTAGGGAAGAAATGGAGAAAGTTAAAACTCTTTTCACAGTAGCTGGAAAAGGGACTGTTGAAAGAGGCGATCTTATTAAGCACATAAAATGTGTGACTGAATTGTGCATAAAAATAGCAAACGAAATAGAAGAAAAATACTCTTTACCGATCAATCTTGATTATTTAATAGCAGGAGCTTTGTTGCACGATATCATGAAAATTTACGAATGGAAAGAAGAAGGTGGGGAAACCAAGCATAGTGGTATTCTTCTAGACCATTCTACTTTAGCTGCAGCTGAACTTTACCATAGGAATTTTCCAGAAGGTGTTATTCATATAGTTGCTTCACATTATGGGGAAGCTGGACCAACACCACCAAGAAATTTTGAAGCGTTGATTTTGCATTATGTTGATAGTCTTCTCTCTTTGGTTGAATTTCATCTCTCTTCTATAAAAGAACAACCTTTTCAGTTGATATTGTTGGATGAAGAAGCATTGAAAAAGCTTACGGGTGAAAAATCTAGTGAAAATGTTTGAAAAAGCTATTTCTTTTGTTGAAAATTTGAAAGAAAATGAAAAGGTAATTTTGATTTATCATGATGATTGTGATGGTGTTTGCTCAGCTGTTTTAATGATTTCTGTTTTGGAAGCATTTGGTAAAAAAGTTTTGGAGAAAGTGCCGATGGGTGTTGAAAAGATAAAAGATTTTGATAAAATTGTGAAAGGATTTGATAAAATCATTTTGCTTGATTTACCAACAGCTTCTTTAAAAGAAAAATTTGAAAATATTCAAAAAGATGTTTTGATAATAGATCATCATCCTTGTGAAGAAATAAAATCTGAAAAGATTTTTTTGGTGAATCCTTTAGTTGAAAAGCCAAATGTTTATCAGCCAACAAGCTATTTGGTTTACAAGGCATTTGTTGATAAAATAAAAAAGAGAAAATGGGTGGCTTGTGTTGGAACTGTAGGTGATTTTGGAGTAAAAGATTGTAGAGATCTTGTGAAAATAAAAAATGAAAAAGAAATTTGGAAGAGTAAGTTTGGTAGATTGGCTAATGTTGTGAACAGTTGTTTAGCTGTTCTTGGTGTAGAAAAAACATTGGAAAAAATTTTATCTTCACGTAGCTTAAATGATTTTTTGAAAGAAAAGGAAGTAATTTCAGCTGTAAAGGAGTTTGAAAAAGAGTTGGAAAAATGTGAAAAAGAGTTGGAAAATAATGCTGAAATTTATGGTAAAGTTTTGATATCTGAAATTAAGCCAAAATATAAAAGGGTTGGTTCTGCACTTGCTACTAAAATTGCCACAAATTACGATAAGATAATCATAATTTTTGAAGAAGTTGGAAATTTGGTAAAGGTTCACGGTAGGTACAGAAATAAAGATGAAATTCATTTGGGAAAGATTTTTGAAGAAATTGGAATTGGTGGTGGCCATAGAAATGCAAGTGGTGGCATTGTTAAGAAAAAAGAAAAAAATATGGTAAAAGTAAAAATTCTGAAGAAATTGAAGGATTTTTCTGGCTTTAAAAGTTAAAAGAATTTTTATTTTTATAGAAATGGGGGTTTAAATTGAGAATTTATTGAATTCATCGGAAATTTCGGAAATTTGGTTGAGAAAACTACCTATCTTTTTATTGGTTATATTGAATTAAGATGAGAATGAAATGTGTGAGATGTAATTCATTGAGGACATTTAGCTTCATCGACGGTTTTGGGGAGAAAAGAATATTTTGTAAAGATTGCGGTGGCAGTTTTTTAGAAAATAAAGTTAAAGAGCTGGAAAGGCAAAAAAGTTTGCATGATTTCGATTTGGAGATGTACCACAAGTTGGGCTTTCATAATTAGTGGTAAAAATGGAAGAAGTGGCGAGAATTCAAATTTCATTCTTGTTTGATAGGGGTGTTAAGAAAGTTAAAACTACTGTTATTTCAGGCAACAGGGTTTGGGGATTTTTGAAAAACATTTAATCTTTTTCCCTTTCCCCTCCTTTTTTATTTTTAAATTTGCAAGTAAAGTTTGAGAATATGGAGATATTCCTTGACATAGAAGCTTCGAGTTTGAAAGGAGATATCGGCCAAATAGTAGCTATAGGTATAATCAAAAATGGGAAAAAAGAAGTGAAGTTCGTTGAAAATCTGGAAGATGAAAAGAATTCTCTTGAATGGTTGAAGAATGAAATTAAAGATTGTGAAACTGTTATAACATGGTATGGGTCTAGCTTTGATTTACCGTTTCTTCTGACAAGAGCTCTCGTTCATGGTGTTGATTTGAGTGAATTGGAGAAAATAAATTCTTTGGACCTTTGTGAAATTTGTAGAAAAAAGTTTTTATTCAGCAAGAAAAATCTTTCTGATGTTGCAAAAGTTCTTTCAATAAAAAAAGATGATGAAATAAGTGGTAAAGATGTTTTAAAGTATTACATGAAAGCAATTAAAGGTGATGAAAAGGCTAGAGAAGTCATAATTAAACATTGTTTAAACGATTTAGAAATGTTGGAAGAAATTTACAAGAAGGTAAAGCCTTACTTGAATTTAACGACAAAAAACCCATGATCTTTATCGTAAGGGTCTAATTTCAAAAAATCTAAAATTTCAAAATAATTTTCAAGTTTTTCCCTTGCTTCTTTATAAACTTCTTCTGGCTTCTTTATCACATCAATACTCCTAGACTTCACTGCAATCATCCCATAGCCTGAAGGTTTTAAAAACTCCAAACAATTCCTTATGAAGAGTTCTATTTCATCAGGACTTGCGACATCGCAATAAACCAAATCAATCTTATCGATAACAAGATTGCTATATTCTTCTGGCTTTCTTGCATCTGCAAGTATTGGTATTATATTGCCCCTTTTCTCTGCATGTGGTATCAATTCCCTTAAAACTCTTTCAGAAATTTCCACGCCATAAATAATGCCCTCTTTTCCTATGATGTCAGAAAAATGTGAGCATGTTGTCCCTGAAGCCACACCAAGATACAAAATTTTAGAATTCTTTTTAATCGGGAATTCTTTCACTCCAAGCTTTATTGCTGCTGCTGGTTTGCTGCGCCAAAAATCCCATATCCTATACTCCACATTCTCGATTTTAATCAACTCTTCCCCATAAACACTTTCTCCTGGAACTAAATTTATTGTGGCAAGTCTTTTCCCTACCCAATATATGCCTTCGAACTTTGAGTTTTTTACTTTCATCTTCCCACTCAACTAATAAATTAAAATATTAGTTTTTCATAAAGTTTAGTATGACTAATCCGGGGGAGATGGTTGGTTTAGGTTTTTTGATTTTGATAATATACGGGGTTGTAAGTTTAATACCTTGTGTTTTAGCAATAATCGATATTCTTGGGTTAAAGAAAAGCACAAAATATAAAATAGTTTGGCTAACTATTTGTTTAACTCTTGGAATTTTTGGTGTCTTGATTTATTTTTTTGTTGAAAAGAAGTTAAGGAGATAAAGCTTTCTTAACTTTTTCTTCCAACTCTTTCTTTAATTTTTCTCCTCTATATTCTCTAGAGTAGAAATCAAGCTTTGCTGCAATCGAAAGCTTTGAAGCGACTATTCTTGCTACTTTTCCTTTCAATTTTTCCGGTGCTTTGAAAACTAAAGGATGGTTGAAAAGCAAACCGAATCTTGGAGATTTCCCTTTACCACGTAGAAATCTGAAAAGGCTTTTTTCGGCGCCAAGCAATTGGATAGAACTTGAAGGCATTTTAGCAAGTTTCTCAAGACTTCCTGCTTTCGCAATAAGTTTTGCTGAAAGTATGGCTCCCGCTAACTCTGTTAAATTTGGTGCTATTTCTTTCAAAGTTTTTTCTAATTGTTTTGTTAGAGATTCTTTGAGTTTATACAAACTTAAGATTTGGGTTGCAATTGCTCTAACCGCTTTTATTTCTTCTTCACCAAACTCTACTCCCATGCTTTTTTTTGCAAGTTGTTTTAATTCAGGGTCTTCTATTTTTTCTCTTGAACCGTATTTTTCTATTATCTTTGCATACTTTTCATGGTCTTCTATTTTCTTATCAAGTTCGGGAAAATGTAAACTGTAAAATTCCCTTAACCTTTCAGTTAAAACATTTATCATTTTATTCATATCTTCAATTATCTTGATTGTTTGTATCACAAAACTGTCTTTTTCTATTGATTTCTTGATTTTGACTTTGGTTAATTCTATGTTTATTTTCGTCAAAAGTTGATTGAATTCGTCTTGAGTTTTAACAAAATTGTACTCTAAAGCCAATTTTCTTAAATTTTCTTTTATGAATTTTTCTCCTTCATTTCCAACTTCAAATTTTTCTACTCCTTTTTTCTCTCTTGAAAAAACAACTTCAAATCCTTTCCTCTTCAATTCTAACTGAACTTTTCTCTCTTCTTCTATGATTTCATTTTCTGAAATTTTCAGTTTTTCGGCAATTTCTTCAGGATTTTTAGGAAAAGGCTCAAAACAAATTATTTGATTCTCTTCACTTACACCGAAAACCCCAATAAAGCTTGTAACTATGTAAGCCCGCATAGTTTTTATATTTGTCCTGAATATTAATATAAGTTGGATGGAAGAAAATCTAATCTTAGCAGGAATTGTAATGATTTTCTTAGGAATTTTGTTAATTGTTATTGGAACTATTTTAAGCTCAAGAGAAGCAAAAGTTGAATGGGGTTTTTTTGGGCTTATTGGCCCAATACCAATCGGTGCATGGAGTAGCCAAAAGATGTTTGTTTTAACTCTAATAGTTTTAATATTTTTAATCACAATTTTACTTTTACTTAAAAAGTGGTAGTATGGCTGTGAAATTGTTGCTTACCATGAGCTTGACCTTAATTTTACTATTCGGTTTTCTTTTTGGGTTGTTAGCAGCTATAGGGTATTTTTTTGATTTATCTGGCTATTTTGTAGTTGGTCTTGCTTGTTTCTTAATTTTCTTACAATGGCTAATTGCACCGAAAATCATATGGTGGACTACAAACATGAGGCTTCTTGAAAAAAATGAGTATCCTTGGATTTGGGAATGTGTAAAAGAATTGTGCAAAAAGAATAAAGTACCAATACCCAAAATCGCTTTGGTTAGAAGTGGAGCACCAAATGCATTTGTTTTTGGAAGAACTCCCAAATCTGCAGTTCTAGCTATAACTCAAGGCTTGTTAAACAATTTAAACCAAGAAGAAGTTAAAGCTGTAATAGCACATGAAATTGGCCATATCAAACACAAAGATATGATTGTTATGACCATAGTTTCAGTTATACCCACACTTGCTTATTTCGTTGCAAGATTTTTGATTTTCGCACCAACAGAAAGGGAAAGGAAAAGTAGTGTTGCTATACTTGTTGGTTTGGGTGCTTTTTTCATTTATTTCATTTCAAATTTGTTGGTCCTTGCTCTTTCTAGGCTAAGAGAGTATTACGCTGACAGGTTTTCTGGGACAAACACAAAACCAAGTTTGTTGGCAAGTGCTTTAGCAAAAATAACTTATGGATTAAGTATTTCTTCAGAAGACAAAAATTCTGCTGTTAGGTCTTTCTACATTGCAGATCCCGTATCTGCTAGCTTTGAAGTTTCAAAATTTTCTTCTGAATATTCTGATTTGAATTTAAATGAAAAGGAATTGGAAAAAGCCATGGAATGGGAAAGGAAGAATTTACTTATTAGGTTTTTAGAAATCTTCAGAACACATCCTTTAACTTTCAAAAGGATTCTAGCTCTTAAAGAATTAGAGAAAGAATTGAGCGCAGCTTAAAAGTTGGGATAAATTTTTTAAAGTCATGTTTAAATCTTAAATTTAAATATTTAATAGTGAGTTTCTTGAAAGAAGGCGAGTTAATTTTGCTCATTTCAAAAGATTCTTCTTACTTGGTAGAAGTTAGAAAAGGTAAGCTTCAAACGAAAGATGGAATTTTTGATTTAAATGAAATTTTAAAGAAAAGGGAAGGGGATGAAATAGAAACCCACTTGGGTAAAAAATTCCAGATAGTTTACCCGAGCTTAATTGATATTTTTGAGAAAAAAGCTGAAAGAGGTCCACAAATAATTATGCCTAAAGATGCTGCTTTGATTTTAGCTTACACTGGAATTACTCAAGGAAGTTTTGTGGTAGATATAGGCACGGGCTCTGGTTTTTTGGCTATTTTCTTAGCAAGTTATGTTAAGCCAGGGAAAGTTGTTACTTATGAAAAAGATGAGAGAATGTTGAAAATAGCTAAAAAGAATGTAAAACTTTTTGGCCTTTCCAATTTCATTAAAATTAAGAATGAAGATGCTTCAAAAGGTATTTCTGAAAAAAATACTGACCTTGTTACAATAGATGTTAAAAATCCTGAAAAAGTCGTAAAGCATGCTTACAAAGCTCTTAAAAAAGGTGGTTGGCTTGTTGTTTATTCACCAACAATAGAAGAGGTGATTGAAGTTAACAAAGAAATAAGGAAGTTAAATTTTTCTTATATTAAAACGGTTGAAAATATAGTAAGGGAATGGCAAACTGAAATGACAACAAGACCAAAAACGATGGGTATAATGCACACAGGTTTCCTAACTTTTGCAAGGAAGGTGAAATAATGGAAGAACTGAAAAAAATGCAAGGTCCTCCCGAAATTGCTCCAGAACCTTCTCCAGCCATTACACCCGAAATGTTGAAAGAAGTTTTGGAGATTTTGGAAAGTAAAGGGATGATTCATTACACTGCGGGTGGGGCTTACATACCAACAGAAAGTGGATGGAAACTTTTGATGGAATTGAAGCCTGTGAAAGAAGAAATTATTGCTTATGGTCATCCTGAGATTAAAGCTACAAGTAATGTTGAAATAAAAATAACTAAAACTTCAAATGTAGACGATGCAACTATTGCTGTCAATGCTAATAAAGCGTGCAAAGATTTGAGCGAAGAATTTAAAGCTGCAATCAAAGCTGCTGGAAAAGTTGAAGTTAAAATAGAAGTTGAAGGAGAAGAAGAGATTTTTACTGCTTATGGTTCGCCTGCACTTAAGCTAGCAAGCAGAGAAGAAATTGTGATAAGGAAAAGTTCTTTTGTGGATGGTAAAACTTTAGCTATTCTTTCAGACAAATCTGCTTGTGAGCTTAAACAAAGTTTGGTTGAAAAATTGCGAAATCCTCAAGCAAAAGTGAAAATAAGTTTAGAAATAAAACAATAAATTAATTCTAATGGGGTTGTCGTCTAGCTTGGTTTAGGACACGAAATTTAGTGGAAGCCTCGGGCGCTCGTAACCTGGGTTCAAATCCCAGCAACCCCATTCTTTTCTAAATTAAAGTGATTTGAATCTTTCTGACCAATTTAAGTAAATATGGAAGCAATAAAAATAGAAAACTTGTTTAAATCTTTCAATGAGAAAGAAGGATATGTTTTGAAAAATGTTAATTTTGAGGTAAAAGAAGGGGAAATTTTTGCTTTGTTAGGACCGAATGGTTCAGGGAAAACTACACTCATCCATATAATTTTAACTATAACAATTCCGGAAAAAGGTGAAGTAAAAGTTTTTAACAAAAATCCTTTTAAAGAAAAAGAAGTTCTTCGCTTAGTGAATTATGTGCCTGCTGAAAAACCTTCTTCTGATTTAAAGGTTAAAGACTTTTTGAACTGTTATGCAAAACTTTACGATGTAGAAGTTGGAAAAGTGAAAAAATTACTAAAAGATTTTAAATTGTTTAAACTGAGAGAAAATTCGTGTTGGACTCTTTCGACTGGCGAACTGTCAAAACTTTCTTTAGCAAAAGCTCTTTTAAATGAACCAAAAATTTTAATACTTGATGAACCAACTTTTGGTCTTGACCCAAAAACTAAAAAAGAAATTCATTCTTACCTTTTGAAATTGAACAAAAAAGGCGTCACAATATTTTTTGCAACGCATGACATGAGCGAAGTTGAAAAATTGGCTGATAGAGTTGCTTTTATTAAGAAAGGTAGAATTTTGAACATCGAAAAGAAATCAAAAATTTTGGAGAAATATAAAAGTTTGGAAGAATATTGGATGAGGTTTGGAAGATGAAGCTCTCAAGGATTAAAGCACTTGCTTATAGAGATTATTTGATTTTCATAAAATCAAAATGGCGTTGGATTGAACTTTTTTATTTTCCAATAACTTCTTTAATCATTTGGGGATTCTTTGCTCTTTGGACTGGAGAATTTGCAAGCGTTGCAGGAAGAATTGCTTTAGTTGTTAATGTTTTTTGGAGCTATGCTTACTGTGTACAATCCACAATAAATCTTAGTATCAATGAAGACACTTGGCATAGTGAAGCACATCATTTGTTCATAAGCGGTATTGGTAAATGGGAATATTTGTTTGGAAGAATAATTTTTAGCTTAATTGTCTCTTCTTTAAACATGGTTTTCATGCTTCTCACTACACATTTTCTTTTTTTCAACATTTCTAGAATAATTTTTGAAATGGTCGTTTTCACAGTTTTGACTGCTTTAACATCCATAGGAATAGCTATCTTAACAGCTGGACTATACTTTATGTTGGGAAGGGAATATGCTTGGCTTTCTTGGTCTAGTTTGCAATTCTTTATCCTCCTTTCTTTTCCGCTTTCGCCTATTGAAATTTTACCACATTTCCTTCAAACATTTGCAAAATTCATGCCTTATGGCTTGTTTTTCCAAGCATTAAGAAATTTGTTGATTGGAAAATTTTGGTTTAGAGATTTTTGTTTCTCAAGTTTAGTGGCATTTCTCTATTTTTCGTCCAGTGTTTTAATTTATAAATTAGGTTTTGACTATTCGAGAAAAAGTGGGAAATTCGCGAAAATGTTTTAGAAAAGAGTTTTTTGCTTTTCTTCCTTTTTCTTTGGCACTTCACCCAATTGCTCTTTAATAGAATAAGCGGTTTTTTCTCCAACAACCTTAGCTAAACTCTCAAGAGGAATTTTTCTCAATTCAGAAATTCTTTTAATTCCCGAATTAAAAAGCTTTCTAGCCCTTACCCTTCCTATTCCTTTCAATCTCACTAAAGGAATCAACTCTTCTTTCACACCATACTCCAACCTTACTCTAAGTTTTCTTATCGGTTTTAACAATTCTTTGTAGCCTAGTAACAAAGCAAGCTCTTGCAAAGAATAAACAAGCCAATCAGCGATTTCTCTTCTCCCATAAAACTCTCCAGGTGTAACTTTGAACTTAGCTAAAATTTGGTCTTCTGTTGCTTCTTCTATCCAAGCTTCAAACATTAAAGCAGTTTTTAAACTTCTTAGGAAATCGTCAAACTCTATTTCAGATTCATCAGGAATCTCTTGAATCAATTCTTCTTCCCTTTTTGCTATCAAATCTTCTAATTCAGAAAATTCTCCCGTCCTTATTCCCAATAAAGGTTTCATTTCAATTGTATTCGAAATCAATTGTAACAAACCAAATGTTGAAACTTTTTTTCCTCTCATTTTTTTCAAAGCGGTTATGAATTGGTGAGCTGTTAAAGGATCAATATAAAGCTCAGAAACCCTTTTCCCTATTTTTGTTGCAGATATTTTATCTTTTTTTGAAATCACAAATTCCCAATTTATGAGTTGCTCCAAGATGTTTAAAATTTTTTCTTCGAGAAAAGAAATGTCACCAAATTGATGGGCGTAAAAAGTTTTGGAAAAAAATCTTTTCAACGATTTTTCTGAATTACAAAAGCTTGTGGCTATCAAAGCTAAAGTATGCATTCTCAAAATTGGCTCAAAAGCGAGCTTTGATTGTATATCTTCAACTTGACCCATTATGAAATGGTCTATAAACTCTTGAGCTTCTTCTTCGCTTTTCGCTATCAAAACTGATTCTCCGAATTCATCGTAACTTGGTCTTCCTGCTCTTCCCGCCATTTGCTTGTAATCCAAAACTGGGATGTAAATTGCTCCAAGACCAGGATAGTAACGTTTAGCATCTCTTATCACAACCCTGAAAGAAGGTAAATTAACGCCAAAAGCTAAGGTTGGTGTTGCCACTATTACTTTAATTAAACCTTCTCTAAATTTTTCTTCTATCAATCTCTTTTGCTTTCCGAGTAAACCGGCATGATGAAAAGCTACTCCATTTTTAACACAAGAAGCGAGTTTTCTACATTGTTGAGTTGAAATTTCTAAAACTTCTAAAATTTCTCTTGCCAAATTTTGAAGTTGTGCTTCTTCTTGTTTTTTTAGAAAAGATTTAACTGTTCTAGCTAATTTTTCTGCTAAATTTTCTGCAGCTCTTCTTGTTGCAACAAAGAACAAAGCTTGCTTTTTAAGATTCAAAACATTTTCAGTTATTGCAGCTTCTGGCTCAAGTTGGCTCAACTCGTAACCATTTTTGTTGAAGAAAAAGATTTTGTTGTTGTAATAAACCCCTTCATAAAGTTTAACTGGTCTGAAATCGCTCATTAAAATGTTGGCGTTTAACCATTCTCCCAACTCTTTTACATTAGCTATAGTTGCCGATAAAGCAATTATTTGGGATTTTGGAACGATTTCTCTCAATTGAGTTAACAGAATTTCAAGAGTTGGTCCTCTTTCAGTATCGTTAAGCAAATGGATTTCATCTACAACTATCAAACCAATTTCTTTAACCCATGTAGCACCATGTCTTACCAAAGAATCGAGTTTTTCATTAGTACAAATTATCAAATCATATTCAGCTAACCAAGGATCGCTAGAATCTAAGTCACCAACAGAAATTGCAACTTTCCATCTTCCTTCAAAAAGCTTTTTAAAGTATTCATACTTTTCGTTCGCTAGGGCAACTAATGGTACAGTGTAAATTGCTTTGCACCTTGAAGAAGCAAGTTTTTTGATGATCGCTAAAGCTGCTATGAATGTTTTACCACCTGCAGTTGGGAGTGAAATAACAAGGTTTTTTTCTTTTAAAAATTCTTTTTTTACAAATTCTTCTTGAGGAGGATAAAGCTCAGAAATGCCTTCTTCTTTAAACTTGTTTATGAAATATTCTTCTATCCCGTAGAGTGAAAGTTCTTCAACTTTCATAACTACCTATAAATTTCTTTAAATTTTATAGAATTTAGATTGTGTGATATGGGAGAAAAAATATTGTGCTTAGGGATTGAATCAACAGCCCATACTTTTGGTGTTGGAATTGTAAGGGAAGATGGAAAAATTTTAGCTGATGAGAGGAGTGTTTACAAACCACCATTGGGAAAAGGTATAATTCCGCATGAAGCTGCAGAATTTCACAAAAAGAATAAAGAAGTTGTTTTAGAAGAAGTTTTGAGAAAAAGCAATTTAAAAATTGAAGAAGTAGATGTTATAGCTTATGCGGCAGGTGCTGGTTTGCCTCCTTGTTTGATTGTCGGTGCAAATTTTGCAAAAGAATTGAGTGAAAAATTTAAAAAACCTTTAATACCTGTCTGCCATCAAATAGCTCATTTAGAAATAGGTAAACTTATGACAAAAGCCGAAGACCCTGTTTTTGTCTATTTGTCTGGAGGCAACACTCAAATAATAGCTTTTGTTGAGAATGTTTACAGAGTTTTCGGTGAAACAGAAGACATACCGATAGGCAATTGTTTGGATGTTGTAGCAAGAGAAATGGGTCTTCCTATGCCTGGCGGGCCAGAAATAGAAAAATTGGCAAAAAATGGAAAATATGTTGAATTGCCCTATGTGGTTAAAGGGATGGATGTGAGTTATAGTGGAGTTGCCACTGCTGCAATCAATTTGTTGAAAAAGGGTGTGAAGAAAGAGGATGTTGCATTTTCCCTTCAAGAAACTTGTTTTGCTATGCTAACAGAAGTTACAGAAAGGGCTTTAGCCCATACAGAAAAAAACGAAGTTTTGTTGGTTGGGGGAGTTGCTGCAAATAAAAGATTGCAAGAAATGATGAAAAAAATGTGTGAAGGGAGAAATGCAAAATTATATGTTGTGCCAGCTGAATATTCAGGTGATAATGGTGTTATGATAGCTTGGACAGGTTTATTAGCTTATAAATCTAATTGGAAACCTGAGTTTAAAGATATAATTAAACCGAAGTGGAGAATTGATGAAGTAAATTGGTTTTAAATTAACTCGCTTTCACTCACAACCACAAAGTCTCCTACTGATTTCACTGCACTGAATGGAATCAGTATTCTTCCTTTATCATCTGTTTTGGGGTTGAGATCTTGAAGATATTTAGTTGGTTGTTCAACTATTATGTTCAAAAGTTCACCGCTTTCAGCCACAAAATCTATGTTGCCAACAACTCCAAACTTTCTTCCAGTTTCTTCACTTATTATTGCCTTTCCTATTACATCACCTGCTCTTACTTTTGTCTCCATACAAATCACTTTAATTAATTTAAACCTTGATTATAATAAAGATTATGGCAAGGTGCTTTGTCGGCTACCTTTTACCTGAAGAAAACAAAAGTGAAATTGTTAAGCTTCAATCTGAAATAGAAAAATGGCCTTTAAAATGCAAAATGGTTGAAAGAGAAAATCTCCATATAAATTTCTCTTTTTTGGGGGAAGTGAAAGAAAGTGAAATTGAAAGAATAAAAGAAGAAATTGAAAAGATTAGCAAAGAATTTAAAAAGATGGAAGTTGAAATGAATGGGCTTGTTGCTATTCCCAATGAAAGTTACATAAGGGTCTTAGCTTTAAAAGTTGTTGGAGATGAAAATTTAAGTAGATTGTTTGATGAAGTTGTGAAGAGAATTGGAGGAGATTCAAAACCTCCCCACATAACTTTGTGTAGAGTTAAAGCAATTGACAATAAAAAAGAAGTAAGAGAAAATGTTGAAAGAGAAAAACATAAAACTCATGGAAAGTTTATCATAAATTCTATTCAATTGATTAAGAGTGAGTTAAAACCTTCTGGACCAATTTATACTATACTTCATTCTTCTGAGCTGGTATGAATTCTTTTAGCTCTTTTGCTTTTGTTTCTATTTTATAGTTTTCTGCAGGTATTTTGTTTCTAAGTGCTTTGAAAATCTCTTTCTTAGAAAGCTCTTCCACTTCTTTTTCAGCTGGTGCTTTTGCTATATAGTCTACTTCAGCCACTTCCAACATCTCTTTAATTATTAAATCTCCTCCTCTGTCTCCATCAACGAAAAGTGTTGTAATCTTCTCTTTTGTCAATTCTATTATTTTTTCTGGAATTTTTACACCGTTGATTGCGATCACATTTTTTATACCATTCTTTAACAAGTTGAGAACATCTGCCCTTCCTTCAACTATTATCAGTTCTTCTGAACTTTCAACATCAGGTCCTGCTGGAAGACCATAGTAATCTCTTACTTGAGAAACTTTAACACTTTCTTCTATAGTTTCTGTTAAGAGTGATGTTGAAGGTATTTCTTCATTTATGAGTTTTTGCAGTATATCTTTTGCTCTTTCTAAAACAAATTGTCTTTTTAAAACTCTTACATCTTTAACTGAGTTTAGCTTGACTGAAGCGTTGTAAGGTCCTATTCTTTCTATAGTTTCAAGGGATGCTGCTATCAAAGACGTTTCTGAAGCATCTAGACTTGAAGGTAAGAAAATCTTCCCAACTGTTTTTCCATTTTGGTTTGTAAGCTCTATCTCAATTCTTCCTATTCTTCCAGTTCTTTGAAGCTCTCTTAAATCAAGATCTCTTCCCAACAAACCCTCTGTTTGACCAAATATTGCTCCAATCACATCTGGTTTTTCCACAATACCTTCTGCTGAAAAATCTGCTTCTATTAAATATTTTATTGTAGATTGAGCCAATTTCCCCATGTGAAACACCACATAACTTCTTAACAGAGTTGAGTTCTTCAATTGCGTGAATTTTAAGTGATTTGAATTTTTTTCTTATCGAATGGTTTATTTTCATTCCATGAAATGATGAAAGTAATTTTAATAAAGAAGATGCTAGGTTTTCGCCTTCTTCATCAAAATCGGTAAGGATTGCGACTTGTTGAGGATTTAATGAATATATTTTTTCTACAACAACTTCTAAAGGTCTTCCTGAAATGCTAACTACAGAATCAAAACCAAAGAAACTTAAAGCTTTCTCATCCCTTTTTCCTTCAACAACAGCTACTATTCCTTTCTCTTTCTTAACATCTTCAAAAATTTCCAAAACTTTCAACGGAAGCATAATTATTTAGATTATTTCCTCTAATATATCTCTTTCGGTTATTATACCTTCTAAATTTTTTTCATCATCTACAACAGGTAAGCCTCCAACATCATGCTTAATCATTTCTTTTATGGCTTCAGAAACGTCCATTTCCTTCTTCACATAATAAACTTCCTTCTCGAATTTTGGAAAGATTTGAATGGAAAGGAGAGAAGGGTTAAAATTTATTTCTCTTAAGTAAGAAAGGAGGTCTGCAGAAGTCACTATTCCCACTAACTTCCCATTCTCCACAACTGGAAATCTCCTGTAACCTGTGTTGACCATAATTTTCAAAACATCTATTATCGAAATTTTTGAATTCACGTAAAAAGGTTTTTTAGTCATCACTTCTTCAACTTTTACACCAAATTCCAAAGAAGCAAACCTCCTAACCAAATCTCTTTCAGATATCATCCCAACCAAAACACCATTTTTTACTATTGGTAAGCCTCCTCTTCTTGAAAACTTGAATTTCAACAAAACATTTCCCAAAATTTCCTCAGCATCACAGAAAATAACTTCCCTGTTCATTATACTTGAAATTGGCTCTTTGAAATCATGATTTCTAAGAAATGCTCCTAAGATGTCCATAGTTGTTATAATTCCAACAAGCTTTTTGCTTTTTGTTACGACAGGTAATCTCCTATGACCTTTTTCAATTATTTTATCTATTACTGAAAGAATTGAATCTTCTTCATAACAATAAACTGGATTCTTCTCTACTAGCTCTATAACTTTTTGTCTTCTATCAAAACCGGCTCTGCTCAATTCAATACTCATGCTCCAATTCTTCCCTACAACTTTCACAAAGCCATTGACCATTCACATTTCTCAATTCATCACTGTAATTTTCACAAGACTCACAGATACCACTTGTTGATTTCTCTCTTATTTCTGGCTCAAAAGATTTCATCTTTAGCCTGTATTCTAATAGACTCAACATTTCTGGAGAAGTTCTGGCTATATCTGAAAGTGAAAGTATTCCAACCAACTTTTGGTTTTCAATTACCGGTAGTCTATGGATGTTATTTTTCTTCATTTTCCTGACAGCTTCTAGAATTTCTTCATTCGGACCAATTGTTATCAAAGGTGAGCTCATCACTTCTTTCACTTTAATTTTACTTGGCAAGAGATTTTTTGCAACAACTCTCTTTATTATATCACTGTCAGAAACTATGCCGATTGGTTTGCCTTTTTTTGTAACTATTAAACATCCTTTCCTTGTTTTTTTCATCAGTTCTCCTGCTTGTTTTACTGTTTTTTCGGCATCTATTGTAACAACAGGGGTAATCATTATATCTTTCACATATATTGGCAAACCATCACCTACTTTATAATTTGTAGCTTTATATTTTATTCTTTTTCAAAAAATCTTGTAAAAGTGTCCCTGTTGTGGGGGAAATTTTCCTTAAAGGTTTTGTTATTCTCACATTCCCATAACCAAAATCCACGATTAGATAAAAAGGAAAGCCATCGATTGTTTTTTTCAGATCACCATAAAAATACAAAGCTTTTTTCCTCGTTGATTTAACCTGAACTAAAATACATTTTTTATTTTTTAAACACACCAAATCAGCTTCACCCAAACTTCCTCCAGCTCTCACAACCCTCCAACCAAATTTTTCAAAAATCAATCTTATCTTCCTTTCTACCATATATCCCTTTCTCTTAGAAAGCATAATTTATAGAATATCAAGCAAAATAAAAATAATTGGGGGTTTAATGAAAATTTTGGTGATAAGCGATATTCATAATGATATAGAGAGTTGCATGGAATATGTTGACAAACTTTCTTTACTAGATTTCGATGTTTTAGTTTGTCCTGGAGATTTCACAGATGTTCCTCCGAAAGGTCTAACTTCAATAGAAATAGCTAAGATAATAATTGAAGAGCTGAAGACCCTTAAAAAACCAATTTTGGCAGTGCCTGGAAATTGGGATAAAGAGCTTATCAATCTTTTTGAAAAAGAAGGAGTTAACCTTCATGGAAAAGGTAAAATAATTGAAAATGTTGGTTTTTATGGTTTTGGTGGTGCCAAAACACCTTTCAACACTTTTTTCGAACCTAGTGAAGAAGAGATGGAAGATGGGTTAGAAAAGGCTGTTAAAGAAATTCTAGAAGCGAAAACAAAAGTTCAAGTTACACATGCACCACCTGCAAGAACAAAAATAGATTTAGCTTACACAGGAGCACATGTTGGCTCTGAAGCTGTAAGAAGAGTGATTGAAAAATATAAACCAAAGGTAGCTATAAGCGCGCACATACATGAAGCTAGGGGGATAGATGATTTAAATGGCACCAAGTTGATAAATTCTGGGAGATTTCCGGAAGGTTATTTTGGTCTAGTTGTGATAAAAAATGGAAATGTGGAAGCAAAAATCATGAATTTAATATGATTATTCAAGAAGCAAAAACAATTTTAAATCTTTAAACATTTAAATTATAGCAATTGGGAAGAACGAAGGTTATGAGGATGAGTGATTTGAAAAGTATTTCTATTCAAGAACTCAAGGTTGAAGAGAAGAAAGAAATCTCTTCGATTTTTTTGAATTTCGACATAATCACTTTAAAAATATTACATAAATTTTACTTCAACGACACAAAATTCCCAAACGACACAAATTGTTATTACCTTCAACAACTTTTTTCAGAATTAAAAAGTGAAGGGTTTACAATAAATTCAGAGACTTTGAGAAAGAGGTTGGAAACTTTAGTGAAACTCAAACTTATTGAAAAAATTGACACTTACCCTAGAATTTACATG